>Ga0180437_10006344_pt1 | contig 15786 bp, 10 predicted proteins | sample SS_ome_4_FD_132410 | JGI IMG/M metagenome (GOLD analysis project Ga0180437, IMG submission 132410) | Hypersaline lake sediment archaeal communities from the Salton Sea, California, USA - SS_3_D_1 metaG | ecosystem: Environmental > Aquatic > Non-marine Saline and Alkaline > Hypersaline >...
GATCGTGTCAGACGCCTTGTTTTGCTCGTCCAGCTCGGCGGCGATCTCCGCCTCGCTCCGCGGAAGCGCCACGTTCGTATCCTGCGGCCGTAAGTATTCCGTGTCCTCGTGCCAGCGGGCGATGGTGTGCGCGTCATCCTTGTTGAGCGCCGTAAGTCGCACCCTGTTGCCTTGCAGCAGATTCGCGTTCATGGTTCCCGTGTTTCCTCCTGCTGTGTTTGACTCGGATCACCCCTGCACGCTGCGTAGGGTCCTGACCGCGCTCTCAACGGAGCGGCGGTCCCGACTGCTCAGAGCCGGGTCCGCGGCCCACTGCTCGTAGAGTGGGAGCAACGACGCGAACTCCGGCAAGGTCCGCTTGGTCATGCTGCGAATCGCGTCGCACAACACCCAGGTGGCGGCGGGGTCGTCGGGCGGGACGTGGCGGCGGAGGAACTCGCGCACAGGGGCGACCTCCCCCCGGGCGGCGAGGCGGATAGCGAAACTGACGGCCTTCTTGACGTCGGTCTCCTCGTCGAGCAACAACCGCCCGGCCAGACCCAGGCAACGCGCGGTGTAGGCGGCGTGCTTCATCGGCAGGCGCGCGGCGACGGTGACCCCGGCCCGCCGCACCCACTTGTTCCCATCGGCCAGCCACGGCTCGATCGCGCCCAGCCACTCCTCCGGGTACTTGCGCACGATGGGCTCCAGTGCGTCCATCGCCAGACGGTCACAGTCCTCCCAGGTGACACACGTGCGGCATAGCTCCATCAACAGAGGCACGATGGTGTCGGGATCGACCAGTTCCATCGCCCCGAGCACGATCGCGGCGATGACGCGGCCCTCGCGGCCATACCGATCCCACAGCAACCGGGCCAGCGGGAGAAAATCGGCCACGCGCTTCCGGGCGACTCTGGACGTCCGCTTGCCGATCGACTTGAGCACGGGGACGGGGGTGCCGGCCGTCTCCTGCTGCTCCCGCTGCTCGGCCTTGATGCCCGCCACACTTCGAGGCTCGAACTGCAGCCACAGGGCGCGCAGGGCGTCGGCGGTGGCATCCGGGTCCGCCGGGTCGTAGGCGGCGAGAAGTGAATCGACGTGGGAAGGGATATCTGGTTCCATCGTCGGACCTCCATATGACGTTGCAAGCAGTCACGCTGCAAGCGTGACCCACAGAATCGAGATTTCATCAGTCACGCGGGTGCTGCAACCTGTACGCCGGGGGTTGGCGGCCGTCTACGTCGGTGAAGCCATACGCACGCGCCAGATCGCCCACCGTCAGGACGGACCCCGTCTTGTCCATGATGTCGGGATCGGCCGCGAGGGCGGCCACCCCGCGCCCGATGTACTCCACCGATTCCGTTCGCCCCAGGTCAGGCACCGTATGCCAGTTCACGTCGTCCGTGGCGTATTCCTGCAGCACCACCTCGGTGCGCATCCAGCCGGGAGAGAGCGCCACGGCGGCGACGTTGTGGGGCCGCAGCTCCAGCGCCATGCCGTACGCCATGCGGTTGATCGCCGTCTTTGCCAGATCGTAGGGCAGGTTGCTTAGATACTTGCCCCGATCCCAGAACGTGGTGTTGACGATCAGCCCGTGCCCCTGTGAAATCATCAGCGGCACCGCGAGGCGGCTGGCCGTAAAGTGGGCGCGCACACCGGCCGTGAACATCCCGTCCCAACGCCACAGCGGCTGCGCCCAGAACGGGGCATTGAAGTCGGCGCCATCGTAGTTCTCGTAGCCGCCCCAGACGTTGTTGACCAGCAGGTCGAGCCGGTCCTGCTCCTGCCGCAGGCGATCGAACAGCGCCGCGACGTCCGCGTCGACCGTATGGTCGCAGCGCACCGGGATGCCCACTCCGCCGCGGGCGGTGACCTGCTCCGCGGTGTCCTCAACGGTGGTGCCGGGCAGATCCTCCCTCGTCAAAGCCTCTCGAACGCTGCGACCGGTCACGTAGACGGTGGCCCCCGCATCGCCGAGCGCGCGGGCGATCCCGCGACCTGCGCCCCGGCTCGCCCCGGTGATCACAGCGACTTTCCCTTCCAAATCCGTCATTCTTCACCTCCGATCGTCTTCCGCAGCAAATGGCGACGTCAATCTGAAGTCAGGCTCCTCCCCATCAGATCGACCATCGGAAACAAAACGCCCGCCACGCCGTTCAGCCGGCTCACGGCAGGCCTTGACGGCGGGCGGGGGCTCTGATGCTTCAACGGATACCACCACGGCGCTACCAGTGCCTCGATCAGCACCACGGGCTCAATCCGGGTGCAGATCATCGGTTTTGATCACGCGCACCCACGTAGTTTACTGTAGATTTGCGCAGGAGTCAAAACGAGAAACAGGGCCGGGCAGCGGCTCGGCTCACTCAGCTCAAATCGGGTTCACCACCTCCTTTTCCCCACAGCGCCAGTCCGGCGGCCAGGACGGCCCCGCCCCCGAGCAACACCACGGGCCACCCCAGTATCCCACCGTCTCCACATCCTGCCTCCGGCAGCGTGGCGGACGGCGTCGGCGTAGGCGACGGAGCCGGCTGGGACGAGTGCTTTGACTTCGACCGGTGCGGCGTGGGCGTCGGCGTCGGCGAGGCCAACGGCGGCGGAAGAACCAAGTTGCTCCTGCGATGATGCCGTGCGTTGCACTTGTCGAACACCAATGGGCGAGACGGGCTAGAAGCACACAAGAACGAACACGAAACCTCCCCTGGCAGGATGAAGGCGTCCACGAAAATCGACGTCAGGGCAATCTGCGCGCAATCTTGGCGTTGACCGATAGGGTCAGAGATGCTATACTTGTATATGCACTGGCTGGACATATCTCCTTCAACTCGTTCAAACCGTCGAAACAGCCCTTTGTCTGACCAGATCCAGGCCATAAAGGAGTCGAGAATGAACACTGTATTTGTAAACACAGACCCCATTCCAGGCACTTCGCCGATTCACCTCAGTTTTCACGTGGTCACCACACTGAACGTATCCGCAGAAGAAGCCCGACGCCAAGTAAATCGTCAAGTCGTGGCGGAGTTAGGCACCGGGCTGAGTGCGCATGACCCCGAACTGGTCATCGCTAGCGAACAGATCATCTGGCGCGTGCCAATTGTGCTCTCGTTGCCAGATTTGGGCGACCTGGGGCAGGTGGGCACGGTGGACGTGGACGCCCGCACTGGAGACTTGTTGATCAACACCGCCGCACAAGAAAGGATCATCCAACATGCCCGCCAGCTCTACATCGGTGCAACATCACAGGCAAAGTAGCCCAGGAGCTTGTCTGCCAGCCAGTGTCCGAATGGTGTTGGCGGCGATGGGCGACGACCGTACGGAAGCAGAACTTGGAACCTTCCTGGGCAGCTATGAATTTGGCACACCGGCTAGCCGCGTGACGCGACTGACAAGGTGGGGTTACCAAGTGCAATTCGGGCCATCCTCGATTGACAAACTGCAGGTACACCTAGAAGACGGCTTGTTCCCCATCGTATTTGTGCGCGCGGATCTGCTGCCCTGGACCGACTTCGGCGGGTTCCACGCTTTGGTGCTGGCCGAGATCACACCAACCAGCGTGGCTCTGTTGGACCCTGCGCAGGATGATGGCCCCACCCTTCTCTCGAAGGATGGCTTCCTATTGGCCTGGCAGGAATTCGACTGCCTGGCCGCGGTCGTTTCGAAATAGATTAGTAAGGTTCTTACTCACCGCCCTGTTCCCGAAGCAGGGCGGCTTGCGCTGAGCCCTGGAATCACTGAAACGCTGATTGCCACTGAGACCTCGGACTCGCTTCAGCATGAACGGATCCTGCTGGTGAAAGACTAGCGCCGACCACGAGGGGGCCGTAGCACCGTGGTCACAGCTCTCTCACTCGCAATAGCCCTTTGGATTGCCCGTATTCTACTCCCACCCTGACCTTTTGCGCAAGACTCTGAAGCCCACCCTTTGTACCATTATTCCTCAAGCAAGGTCCCAGACACCTGTATTTGCTGACACTCATCAAAGCTGCATTCTCACGGGCCGGTCTACAGGCCCTGCTGATAGCACTTGGAGGTGCCTGGCACCGAAGTAGCAGACTGATGTCATCGCTTGTCCAAACGCACCTTCCCTGCTATCATACCGCCTATGTCAATTTCCAAGTCTATTCCCACGGCTCCAGACGAAGATCCACTCATCCTGGTCACCAACGACGACGGTATCGATTCACCGGGACTGTGGGCCGCAGCGGGAGCCGCGCTACGTCTGGGGGAAGTGCTCGTCGTCGCACCTGACCGACAGTGGTCTGGCGCGGGGCGGAGTATGCCGCTGGGGCCAGAGGGCCGCATCTCGCGCCATCCCCAGGAATCGGAGGGGCACGCGGTCGTCGCATACCGGGTGGATGCCTCACCGGCGCTGGTCGTGATCCACGGTGTGCTCGAGCTGGCCCCGCGCCGGCCGGCGCTCCTCATCTCCGGCATCAACTATGGGGAGAACCTGGGCACCGACGTGACCATATCCGGCACCGTGGGTGCGGCGTTGCAGGGAGCCGTTATGGGCATCCCTTCGCTGGCCGTCTCGCTCCAGACCCCCAAGGAGACCCACACCAACCCATCGGACAGCATCGACTTCACGGCCGCGGCCCACTTCACCTACCTGTTCGCCAGGCGCATGCTTGGCACCGCCCTTCCATTCGACGCGGACCTGCTCAAGATAGACGTGCCGTCCGACGCCACCGCGGAGACCCCGTGGCGGCTGACCCGCGTCTCGCGCCACCCCTATTTCGTCTCTGTGCCACCTCAGCAGCGTGAGTTTGAGGAGCCGGGAACGATCGACTATGGCCCTCTCCTCCACCCTGAGCGGACCGAGCGCGACTCCGACATCTATGCGCTGGCCGTGGATCGGGTCGTCTCCATCTCGCCCGTGAGCCTCGACCTGACGTCCCGGGCCGACCGGGGACAGATCGAGGAGTTGCTGCGCAGCCCGGAGATACGTTGACCCATTGGGGTGGTGTGTTATAATGCACAAAGTATGAAACGTGAAGACGTGAAAATGGAAACAACCGATCCCGAAGTCGATCTATCCATCGTGCTTCCGGTCTACAACGAGGCCGGATCGCTGCCCAGCCTGATCCCCGAAGTGACAGCCGTATTGAACAAACTGGGCCGCAGCTACGAAATCGTCGCTGTGGACGACGGCAGCTCCGACGACAGCGTGGCCGTCCTCCGCCAGTTGCAGGAGGACGAGCCACACCTGCGCATCGTCCAGTTCCGCCGCAACTTCGGGCAGACCGCTGCCTTCACGGCCGGCTTCGACTATGCCCGTGGAGGGATCATCGTCACGATGGACGCCGATGGTCAACAGAACCCGGCCGACATCCCCCGCCTCCTGGAAGTGATGGAGGAGGGAGACTACGATCTGGTCAACGGGTGGCGGCAGAACCGCAAGGAGCCCTTCCTGACCCGCAGGCTGCCGTCCAAGGTCGCCAACTGGCTCATCGCCAACGCCAGCGACATCCATCTGCACGACCGGGGATGTTCGTTGAAGGCGCTGCGCCGCGATCTGGTTAAACAGATGCGTCTCTACGGCGAACTGCACCGCTTCATCCCGGAGATTGCCAGCCTGATCGGTGTGCGCGTGGCCGAGGTACCGGTCAGCGACCGGCCCCGCAAGGCCGGCCGGTCCAAGTACGGCGCGCTCTCGCGCACCCCGCGCGTTATCCTCGACCTGCTCACCGTCTCCTTCCTGCTCAGTTACTCCAACAGTCCCATGCGACTCTTCGGTACGGTGGGTATGGTCAGCAGCGGGATCGGCGGGCTGATCCTTATGTACCTGGCAGGGGCCAAAGTCATCAGCGGACTGCTCTACGGCGAGGCAGGGTTCCGCGCCTTTCGCATCGGCACCAACCCGTGGACGATGCTGGCCGTGCTGTTGACCGTGCTCGGGATTCAGTTCCTGATGATGGGCCTGTTGGGCGAGATTCTCACCCGCACCTACCACGAGGCACAAGGGAAGCCGATCTACACCGTCCGGCAGATCATTGAAACCGCGAGGCAGGAGGAGCAAGAACACCCATGAGTCGCGTTCTGGTCATCGGAATTGACGGCGGGACCTTCGACCTGATCCGTCCCTGGGCGGATGCGGGCGATCTGCCCCACCTGGCCCGGTTGATGGACGAGGGCGTCCACGGCCTGCTGGAGTCCACGCTGCCGCCCGTCACCTCGCCGGCCTGGCCCACCTTCGCCACCGGTATGAATCCGGGCAAGCACGGCGTTTTCGACTTCATCCGCCCGACGGGCGGCCAGTTCGAGCTGGTGAACGCCACGTCGATCCACGCGCCGACACTGTGGCAGATCCTGTCCCAGGCAGGGCGCACGGTCGGCGTGATGAACGTCCCCGTCACCTATCCCCCCGCTCCGGTCAACGGCTTCATCGTCTCAGGCATGCTCTCGCCGGCGAACGGCAACATCACGTACCCGGCAGACCTGTTCGATCCGTACACTGACCAGCTCAAACCCTACCGCATCGCCCCCCGCGTGCAGTACAAGCCGGGAAACGAGGCAGAGTTCACGGACGATCTTCTCGACCTGGTCGAATGCCGGGGGCAATACGCGCTGCGACTGATGGCCGACTACCCTCAGGACTTCTTGATGTTCCACTTCCTGTCGACGGACACGATGCAGCACGCGATGTGGAAGTTCGTAGATCCCAACCATGCCCGCTACACCCCTCAGGACGCTCGCTTCGGCTCCGGGCTCAGACAGCTCCTGCAGCGCATAGATGGCTTCATCGGCAAGCTGCTGGATCGCATCACCGACGACACCACCGTCATCGTCATGTCCGACCACGGGTTCGGCCCGCTGCACTACACCGTCAACCTGAACCTGCTGCTGCTGGATCACGGTTTGCTGAAACTGAAGCGCGGGGTGTGGACGAAACTGAAGACCGACCTCTTCCGTGCCGGGCTGACGCCGGCGTCCATCTGGCACCTGATCGAGCGTGTGGGCCTGCAGAACTACGTCTGGCAGGTATCCAAGTCCACCCGCAACAAGGTCGTGGGCAAGTTTCTGTCCTTCGACGACGTCGACTGGTCGCGCACGCAGGCCTACTCGATCGGCCACGTCGGCCAGATCTACATCAACCTGAAGGGACGCGAACCGGATGGCATCGTAGAGCCCGGCGCGGAGTACGAGTCCGTCCGGCAGCGGGTGATCGACGCATTGGAAGACCTGCGCCACCCGGAGACCGGGCGGCCGATGGTCGACCAGGTGATCCCTGGGGACCAAGTCGTCCACGGCCCCTACGCCAGCCACAGCCCAGATCTCCACGTCGTCCTGGATGGCTACCGGGCCATCGCCTTTCCCCTCTTCGCCACCGACAGCCGCATCGTGACCCGCCAGATCCGGGGGGACTCCGGCTGCCACCGGCGGCACGGCATCTTCATCGCCCGGGGGCCCGAGGTTCAATCGGGCGGGACAGTGGATGGCGCCCGCATCCTGGACCTGGCGCCAACCATTCTCCATCTGATGGGCCTGCCGGTGCCGGACGACATGGACGGACGCGTGTTGACAGAAGCGCTGTCCACCTCCCGCCCCGTTGAGCACCGGTCGACCGGCCAGGCCGACGAGGACGCCGCCGGAGGACTCTCGGCAGAGGAGACGGCTGAGGTCGAGGATCGCCTCCGAGCCCTCGGCTATCTGGGTTGATGAACAATCCCAAATCCCAAATCCCAAATCCCAAACCCCCAAACAACATCCTACAGATTGGTCATTGGTCATTGGTCATTGGGATTTCCGCGGTGAGTTTCTTATTGCGGATCTTGCCGATCGGCCGCTACGTGACGCCGGACGAGCCGATCTGGGTCTATCGCGCCATCCGATTCGCCGACGCTCTATCGGCCCACGACTGGGGCGCGATCCCGGCCACAGGCCATCCGGGGGTGACGACGATGTGGCTGGGAGCCGCAGGAGTGGCCGTGCAGCGGCTGCTGGATCCGGCCGGCAGTGTCACCCACCTGGACTGGATCCGGCACCTGGCGTGGCTGGCCCCGGAGAACGGGGAGGCCTTTCGCCATCTGGCTTTTTTCCTCCCCGCGGGCCGGGTCACCGTCGCGGTGGTCACCACGCTGGGCCTGGTTGCCCTGTACCCCCTGCTCGCACGCGTCTTCGACCGGCGCACGGCGCTGCTGACTGTGGGCCTGCTGGCCATCGATCCATTCCTCATTGGCCACTCCGGGCTGCTCCACACCGATGCGCTGTTGGCAACCTTCATCCTGCTCGCGCTGGCGACCGCGCTCCGCGGCCTGCAGCAACCGCGCCACGTCGTCTGGCCTGCGCTTAGCGGCACCTTCACCGGCCTGGCCCTGCTGACCAAGACACCGGCCATCGTCCTGCTCCCCTTCATCCTGCTGCTGCAAGCCACCTCCATCCTCCCTCCCCAATCCCCACTCTCGATGCTCAATTCCCGCCCCCACACACCCCAACCTGACTCCACCAACCACACTCCGATCCGATTCCTTGGCCGCAGGTCACCGATCACCCGTCATCCACCATCCGCCACTGGACATTGGACATTGGTCATTAGACATTGGTCATTGGACATTGGACATTGGTCATTGAACATTGGTCATTGGTTATTGGTCATTGGTCATTGCTCCCTGTTCCTTCTCTCCGCCGCGATCACCTGTCTCGCCCTCTACCCCAGGCTGTGGGCCGACCCAGCGGGCACGCTGGGCACCCTCTCCGCCTTCGCCGGAAAACACGTCGAGATGGTACAGCGGCCGATCTTCTTCGCCGGTCAGATGACCTACGACCCGGGCGCCGCCTTCTACCCCGCCGTCCTCCTCTTCCGCATCTCGCCCGTGGCCCTGGTCGGGCTCGTCGCCGGTCTGGTCGTCTTAGGCCGATTGCCCGCAGAACGCCGGTTCATCTTCCTGCTGTCCATCGCCTTTGCGGTCACCTTCGGCGCCCTGATGACGCTGGGGGCCAAGAAACACGATCGCTACCTGCTGCCGGCCTTCCCCGTGCTCACGCTGGCCGCCGCGCTGGGGATCGGCGAGGCGGTAGATCGGTATATTGGCAAACTGGGCAACCGGGCCGCGCACATGGACGCAAACTTACCAACCTACCAATCCACCAATCTACCAATTTCCCAGTCTACCAATCCACCAATTTCCCAACCTACCAATTTCCCAGTCTACCCGCTTCTCATCATTGGCTTCCAAACCCTGATCACCCTCCTATTCCTGCCCTACCCGCTGACGGCCTTCAACCCACTCGCCGGTGGGCCGTGGGTCGCCGCGCGTGTGCTCCCGGTGGACTGGGGCGAGGGGATGGGCGCAGCCGCCCGCTGGCTGAACCATTTGCCCAACGCAGAACAGCTCACCGTCGCGGCGTCGTCTGTGCCGTCGTTCGCCCCCCTCTTCGAAGGCCGGACGCTGCCGCTCGACCAGGACACGCTGGCCGACTATCTCGTTCTTGCCCAGACCCATTCCGAAACATCCACATCCACGCCCACCCATGCAACCGTCCACACCATCAGCCTTACGTCCCTCGACCGGGCCGAGATTCTGAGCAACACGGCCGCCGTCGAACAGGCCGCCTACCTGGCCACCCGCGCCGGGGCCGACGATCTGATCCTGCTCGACGCCGACACGCCGCTGCTGCGCTCCTACGCCGGTCCAGGCACGCTTCTCTCAACGACCGACCTGCCCGGCCCAAGCAGTATGACCAACCGCCTGGGCGAATGGAGCGCCGGCCGCTCAACCGCATGGCTCGTCGCCGACCCGGGCGCATCTCCCATCACCGCATTCCGCCTGCGCCAGGGCCTGGAGGCCATCGCCACACCTGTCCACACCGCCACCGTGGCCTCCGCCACGATCACGCAGTTTTCCAATCTCAGGCCCCAAAGCCCCAAGCCCAGAGCGGAAGTCGCCACCTTCGGTGAGGATCTCACGCTCGTTCTTATGGACGCGCTGCTGCCCACACACACCGTCAACGCTCCCTTCCGGGTTTTCCTGCGCTGGCAGGTTCCAGCTCCCACGTCCGCCGAGATGCACGCCTCGCTCGCGCTGCGGGATGCGGCCGGGCACACGTGGGCCGAGGTGGGGCAACCGGTGGTCAACGACGTGCATTTTCCCACCACGGCCTGGGTATCGGGCGAATGGTCCGACAGCAACATGAAGCCCAAGCTGCCGGAGCACATCCCCCCCGGCACCTACGCCGTCCTGCTCACCGTCACAGACGCGACGGGCGCGCAACTGGGAGCCTGGAACAGCGATGGCCAGTTCCAGGGCGTGCGTGCTCCCCTGGGCCACGTGGCGATCGCCCCACCCACCGAGCCCGTGGGACCGCCGTCGTGCACAGAGGACCACACGCTCACCGCCGCTCCCTTCCTGGCCTGCGTCTCCGAACCGCCACCCGATGCCATACCGTCCGGCGACACGCTCACACTGGCCCTGACCTGGACCTCCATCGCTGCCCCAGAGGCGGACTACCGTATCCGATGGCGGATGCTCGAACCCACAGGCGCCATCGCGCTGGAGGAAATCACCGCCTTGTGCGCCTACGCGACCGATCACTGGCGCGCGGGAGACAGTTTCGAGTGTCGCTACGACCTGCGGCTCGATCCGGGGCTGGCCGGTGGCCGCTACCGGCTGGCGCTCAACGTACTCGCGCCCGGCGGAAGCGCCCTCTGGGCCGAGGACGAGACGCTGGTCGAGGTCGAGATCGTCGCGCGAGACCGGCTGTTCGAGCTACCCGACGACGTCACGCACCCGCTCGACCTGACGCTGGGCGACGCGGTCCACCTGCGCGGCTTCGACCTGATCGCGACTGCGGGCCGCCCGGCCGTCTCCGCCGAGGAAGGGACGGGAGACGTGATGCTGCAGCCCGGTGACACACTGCCGCTGACGCTGTACTGGCAGGCCGATGGCCCTACCGACCTGGACTACACCGTATTCGTTCACATCGTCGGTCCCGATGGATTGCCGCACGGCCAGGTGGACGCCTTCCCCGCCGGGGGTGCCGCCCCCACCAGCAGTTGGGCACCCGGTCAGGTCGTCGTGGACGAAATCGCCCTGCCGTTGGCCACCGGGGCACCGGCGGGCCGCTATCACATTGCCGTCGGGATGTACAGCGCCGCCAGCGGCGGCCGACTGCCGGTCACCGATGCCTTCGGCAGCGCTCTTCCCGACGACCAGGCGGTCCTGCCGCTGGAGATCACCGTCGCCGGAGCGCAGCCATGACCCAGAACCAAATCCCAAGACCCAAGTCTCCAAACTCAAAACGCACCGCCCGCCGTTCAACTTCTGGCGTTTGTCATTGGTCATTGGACATTGGTCATTGGACATTGGTCATTGGACATTGGTCATTGGTCATCCTCCTATGCGTGATCGCAGTCGTGCCACTGCTTCGCAGCGAGAGCCCCTGCACCCACGATGGATCGTTCCACTACTATCGCGTCGCTGCCATGCGCCACGCCCTGCAAGAAAGCACGGAACCGCTGCGGGCGGCCTTCACCCGTTACCTGCCCGACCTGGCCTTCGGCTACGGATATCCATTCTTCAACTACCGGGCCGCGCTGTCGTACTATCTGGCGCTGGCACTGCACCTGGCCGGAGTGGCGCTGCCGCTGGCGCTGAATATGGTCTACGCGCTGAGCATCGCCGGCTCGGCCGTGGCGGCCTACTTGTTGGCCCGCGACCTGTTCGGGCCACGAGCGGGCGTCGTCGCTGCAGCGGCCTATGCCTACGCCCCCTACCAGTTCCTCGACGCCCTCTTGCGCGCCAACATGCCGGAATCGGTCGCGCTGCCGTTGATGCCGCTCATCCTGTGGGCATTCCGCCGCCTGGTCTTGACCGGCCAACGGCGCTGGTTCCTGGCCAGCACAGGATCGCTGGCCATCCTTCTACTGACCCACAACATATCCAGCCTGCTGTTCGCCCCGTTTCTCCTGACTTACCTGATCGTGTTGTGGCTGGTCCATCGCCAGGAAGGCCATTGGATCGCCGCCGGGAGCGCGTTGGCGCTGGCGTTCGGGTTGACCGCGTTCTTCCTGGGGCCGGCCCTGCTGGAGCAAGGGTACGCCCAACTCCACATGTCCCACGTCACCCGCAACAACGACTTCCACTACAACTTCCTGGGCCTGGCGGAGATCTTCGCGCCCCCTGCACCGGTGGACACCTCGCTGATGAACCCGCCCATGCGCGTCCATCTGGGGTTGGTGCAGGCCATCCTGGGGGGACTTGGGCTCGTGTTGGGGTTCGTGCGTTGGCACGACCGAGAGCGACGGGCGATGACCGTCTTCCTCGCGCTCTCCGCCGTGGCGATGCTCGGGATGAGCACCCGCGCCTCGCTCTGGCTGTGGGAGCACGTCCCCCTCCTGCCGTTCGTCCAGTTCCCGTGGCGATTCGTCGGCCGCGTCATCCTGCCGGTCTCCCTCCTGGCCGGAGCGGGCGCTTCAGCCATCGTTGCTCCCACGCAACGTGAAACACGCAACACGCAACACGGAACACGCACTGCGTATTGCGTATTGCGTATTGCGTATTTCGTGGCCGTGGCCGCGCTGATCCTGGCAGCCTTCCCCTACACCTACCCGCCGCAGGGCCATTGCCCCAGCGCTCCCTATCCCACGATCAGCGACGTCTTCACCTACGAGCGTCGATCCGGGCTGGTGGGCGTCGACCCGGAAGGTTCCTATTTCCCCGTTTGGGTCAAGCAGCGACCCGAGGGCTCGCCGCTGGAGGAGCAGTACGCCGCCGCAGGCCCGATCCGTCGCCTGGACGAGGCCGGCCTGCCCGCAGGCGCCACTGTCGTCGAGGCCGATATCGGCACCAATCGGGCCCTGTTCGTCGTCGAGACGCCGACCCGCTTCCGCGCCCGCTACCTGGTCTTCTACTTCCCCGGCTGGCGGGTGTGGGTGGACGGAGAACCGGCGGAGGTGACCGCGACCGACCCCGAGGGACTGATCTCGTTCGACGTGCCCGCCGGCCGTCACACGGTCGTCGTACGCTTCGGATCCACCCCCATCCGCACAGCCTGCACCGTCGTCTCCCTGCTCAGCCTCGTCGCCCTACTCTTCCTCACGATCCATTACCAGCCAATCTCAAACCTCAACCCCCAAACCCCACCACCGGACATTGGCAATTGGCAATTGGTCATTGGTCATTGGACATTGGACATTGGACATTGGTCATTGGTCATTGGTCATTTCCTGTTTATCATCCTGATTGCATTCAAGTTCGCCGTCGTCGACCGAACAGACACCATCTTCCGCCACCCAACGCTCCGGCCCGACGGCACGCTGACCGGCATCGACCACCCATTGAGCCAACGCTACGTCGATGGCCTGACGCTGATCGGCTACGACCAGGATCGCACGGCGATGCCGGTCGACGGGACGCTGCGCACCGACTTCTATTGGACCACCTACGCCCGCCCAGGCGCCCGCTACCAGACCGTCGTCCACCTGGTCGGGGCCGATGGGCTGCGCTGGAGCACGCCGGACTCCTTCCGGCCCCGCGGCTACGCCAAGTACCCGCCGACGAACACCTGGCCTCCGGGCCAGTACGCGCTCGACAGCCACGAGATCGAACCATTGCCCGGCACGCCGCCCGGCACCTACGACGTCGTGCTGACCACCTTCGATCGTGACACGCTGGCACCGCTCTCCACGCTGAACGTCGAGGGCCAGCCTGCGGCGCCCGAACTCACGCTGGGACAGGTCACCCTGTCGGCGCCCCACCGCGCGGCAGGCCTGGAGGAACTGGGCATCCGCCGCCGGATCGACGTCCCCCTGGGCCCCATCACCCTCCTGGGCGCCGACTTCGACCGCGACGAGGCCGCTCCCGGCGACTCCGTCCTACTCACCACCTTCTGGCGCGCCGACGAACGACCATCCGGTGACCTGACGATCCACCTGGCGCTCGTAGGCCGCGACGGCTCGCCTGTCGGCGAGTACGACCTCGCCCCCGCCGTGCGCTGGTACCCAACGTCCGCCTGGCAGCCGGGCGACATCTGGCGCGGACAGCACATTCTCCACCTTCCCGCCGGCATCGACACCGGCGATTACACCTGGCAACTCTCGGCGCAACCCATCGGCCAGTCCACCGATCTGCCCGCTACCCTCCACGTCACCGCCCCCGAACGCGCCTTCACACCTCCGCCCACGGACGTGAAGATCGACATCCGCCTGGGCGACCTGGCCACACTGGCAGGCGCAAACCTGACACCTGAAACATCCAACCTGAAACCTGGAGACGCCATCACCGCGACCCTCGTCTGGCGGGCGGAGGACACACCATCTGCATCCTACCACGTCTTCCTGCATCTGCTGGGGCCCGGCGGTGCCCTGGTGGCCCAATCCGACGGCGTGCCGGCCAACTGGACCCGCCCCACCACCGGCTGGCTGCCCGGCGAGTACATCGTCGACGCGCACGTGCTCGCCCTGCCGTCCGACGCGCCAGTGGGCGCCTATGCCCTCCTGGCCGGGCTATACGTCCCCGACGGCGAGCGGCTCACCACGCCGGAGGGCTCCGACGCGATCCCGGTGGACACGCTCACAGTGGAGTCTCCATGAGCCACGCGACGCAGCACGTTCCCAATCGCCCGCGGACGCGCCCTGTCATCTGGATGTTGCTGGCGCTCGTGCTGGTGCTCACGGCCTGTATGCGCTGGGTCGGATTCAGGACGTTCCCCCCCGGGTTGTGGTACGACGAGGCCTACACGCTGGCGGAGGCCCAGAAGTTGGTGCAGGGAGGCGAGTTTCGCATCTATTACCCGGAGAAGCACGGCGCGCCGGGCATCTTCTGGCTGACTGCGCTGGCGCTCAGACTGGGCGCCGGTCACCTGGCCCCCCGGTGGGTGACGTCCATCAGCAGCGTCATCGACGTTCTTCTGCTGTTCTTCGCGGTCCGCGACGTGTTGCGCCGTGAGAGCAAGGACGCCGAGTGGGTGGCACTGGGCAGCTCAGCCGCGCTGGGCATCAACTACGACTATCTCTTCCACAGTCGAATGAGCTGGCAGGGGGCGCTGGTGTCCACGACGTTCATCGTGGCCGTGTGGTTCTTCTGGCGCGGCATGCAGGACGGCCGATTCCTGGACTTCGCTGTGGCCGGCATCGCATCAGGCGCGAGCCAGTACGCCGGCGTGGCGGCTCGAATGCTGCCGCTGGTGATCCTCCTGGCTTTGCTGGGCTGGTTGGGTAAAGGCCGGCGGGTCTTGCACTCCCGCTGGAAGGGGTTGCTGACAATGGGGGCGGCGGCCCTGGTGGTATTCGCGCCTCTGGGGCACGCGTTCCTGACCCACCCGGCGTGGTTCGGGCGCAGGATGCAGACTTCCGCCCCGCCGTCCGCCTGGCTGCCCAACCTGGGGCGCACGCTGGCCGGATGGCTATGGATCGGAGAAGCGGCCCTCCACAGCCTTCCCGGCCGGCCGATCTACGACCCCGCGATGGGGATCCTGCTGGTGGTCGGCGCCGCCGTCGCCGTATGGAGGATCCGACGGCCGGCCTACAACGTCTGGCTGGCCTGGTTCGTGGGTGTCCTTCCCGGGGGCTTCCTCTCCGAGCCAACGCCGATGTTCTATCGGGTGATGACCGCAGTGCCGGCCTCTGCGGCGCTGTGCGCGGTGGGCGGGTGGCACGTGTGGCGATCCGCCGCCAACCACGTACCCCGCCTGCGCAAGCTGGCCCTGGTGCTCCTGCTGGCCATCTTTGCCGCCAGTACCTGGGCGACGTGCCGCGACTATTTCGTCCGGTGGGCCAGTTGGCCCGATCTGCCCAAGGTGATGGACGTGTGGAAGTGGCGAGCAGCCGAGACGATCCTGAACGCACCGGACGACGAAACGCTCCTGGTGACC
>Ga0180437_10006346_pt1 | contig 15785 bp, 13 predicted proteins | sample SS_ome_4_FD_132410 | JGI IMG/M metagenome (GOLD analysis project Ga0180437, IMG submission 132410) | Hypersaline lake sediment archaeal communities from the Salton Sea, California, USA - SS_3_D_1 metaG | ecosystem: Environmental > Aquatic > Non-marine Saline and Alkaline > Hypersaline >...
CACACTCCCCTCGAGCCTGATCCTCTCTATGAGGTCATACTTCAGCCCACTGGTGATCCCGGATGAGCCGGCACCGGTCACCGCGTTCTTTTTCAGGGAAAAATCACCGCCGTACTGGAGATTAAGGTACAGCTCTCCTTCCAGGTTGAATTCTGCAATCTGCTTCTGCTCAACACCCAGTGCACTTTTCAGATCATTCTGTGGACCGGCTTCTCTCGAGAGGCTCTCAGAATCAGCAAGCAGGGTGGGAGCATAGCTCTGAATAAGGGGGGAATAATACTGCGAATATCTGCCATTGATGAGCCGGTGATAATCTGACATGTTCAGATCGACCGGCATGGCGCTGCCGGCTGCACTGAGGAAGGCGGCAATGAGAAAGAGAAGTATGAACCGTTTGTAGGTATTTTTACACAGTTTTTTGCACACGTAACTGGTCGTAAATCTGCCGTGCAATCCCAAATTGATCAGATCGGGCCATCGTCTTGGCGTACTCATCATACAACATATCACGAAAAATGTCGTTCGCAAGGCTCTGGCCAAAAAAATCGGATTCCTGTACCGTGTTCCGCATGCTTTTCAGCATGATTCCGATGAAGAGGGATTCCATTTCATAGCACACATTCATCATCTTCTCATCTTCTGTAACACCGCTTTCTCGTCCCCGCTCCCCGAGCACTCGGTCCACAGGTGCGGATTGCGCAAGCTGCGCAGCAAGCTCTCGTGCAAAGGAACTGCCCATTTCCGCACGTCTGCTGTTCTCCATGCCGTTCAGATAGATCTCATATCTGGGCGCTATTGAATCGATCACACCCCTCACCTCTTCAGCCCGTTTGCGGTTGCAAGCATCGAATCTGATGTGATGATGGCCTTTGAATTCAGCTCATATGCGCGCTGTGCAACGATCATGTTCACCATCTCCTCGACGATCTGCACATTTGACATCTCCAGGAATCCCTGATTCACCTTTCCCATTCCGCCAAATCCTGGCCGTCCCGGTATAGGAGGACCGGAAGCAGCAGAGATCTTCACAAGATTCTGTCCGATGTTCTTCAACCCCGCAGGGTTCACAAATCGATACACGGTGATTTGACCCACCTCTATCGGGGTATCGTCACCTGCGACTTTCACCGTGACGAGACCGTCCTGACTAATCGAAATATCAGAGTATACGAAGCCTTCTGGCATAATGATCTCTGGAGTGAGCTTGTAGCCGTTGCTGTTTACGATCTGTCCGCTCGAATCGATCTTGAAAGTCCCATCCCGCGTATACCCAAAGGTCCCGTCATAGAGCTGGACCCTGAAGAAGCCTTCACCCTCGATCGCAATGTCAAGGGTGTTCCCCGTGTTCTGAAGGCTTCCCTGAGAATACATCTTCTGTGTTGCCGCTGGCTTTACTCCATGGCCAACCTGGATACCGGTGGGAATGAGTGTATCACGCGTGGCGGGTGTTCCCGCCGCCCTCAATGTTTGGTAGAGAAGATCTTCAAAATCAGCCCTTGATTTCTTGTATCCTGTGGTATTCACGTTTGAGAGATTATGGGCGATCGTGTCGATATTGAACTGTTGCCCGATCATTCCACTTGCAGCGGTCCAGAGTGAACGCATCATCTCAGTGTTCCTCCATACAATTCGTCTTGAATCACATCATAGAAAAACATGCAGTGTACTTACCAATGCAGACAGACCTGCGCCGAAGGCAGGTTCTTTGATGCAATCCGATCGGGTGAATCAGGCTCTCCCCACTTCATTCACCGCCTTTGAGAGCATCGCGTCGTGAGCCTGAATCATTCTCTGGTTTGCCTCATAAGTCCTGTGCACCTCTATGAGATTGACCATTTCGGTCACCGGGTTCACATTGGAGGCTTCGAGGAATCCCTGACGAACCCTGGGGCGTTCATTTTCCACAATGTACGGCCTTCCCGAATATTCAGTTTCTCGGTAGAGGCTTTCCCCTGTTTTTTTCGCATACCGAATTTTTGGAAATTGTATTATTTTCAGTCTGTCAACGAGGACGGTGTCATTCCACTCGTTTTCCTCCATACTTACGAGCCTCAGAGGGTCCTCAGCGTATTCGAGATTTTCGAAGATGTTTCCATCCTCATCAACGATGAAGTTGTTCTTTTTTATCTGTACCGGCCCGTCTTCCCCCAAAACCCTGTATCCATCTTTTGTTACCAGGTATCCGTCTCTGTCGATGAGAAAACTGCCATTCCGCGTATACCTCTCTCCGCTCTCGGTTTCAACGCAAAAGAAGCCCTCCCCTTCAAGAGCCAAATCAAAGTCGTTTTCCGTCTGCTTGAATGAACCCTGGAGAAATCTCGTATATACCTCATTGACTTCGACACCGGTCCCGATTTTGCCGATGACGGGCATGAGATCGTATGAGCCGATGGGGAGCACTCTCACACCGTCATCGTTTATTCTTCGAATAAGCATCTCCGGAAAAGCCTTCATAATGGAGATGTCCTTCTTATAGGAGGGTGTATCGACATTGGCGAGATTATTGGAGATGACGTCGATCCTCTTCATCTCCGCAATCATTCCTGAAGCACCTGTATAGATACCCCTTACCATATCTGCTCCTCTTTGATTCAATGATAATATCGACCGAATGGTGAGAAACTATTACAGAACTTTTTATTGTCCCTCTGAGGAATCCGACATATATTTACGCAAGCTAAAAGACGGGGGGAAAGATGGCGGACATTAAGAACACAACCGATGCGAACTTTGAAAGCGACATCAATGAAACCGGCAGGCTCGTAATCGTTGATATGTGGGCAGAATGGTGTGGTCCATGTAAGATAATGGAACCCGTGCTCGAAGAGGTTGCTCAGGAACACGGGGAGAAGCTGAAGGTGGTAAAGATCAATATCGATCAGAACCAGGAAACCCCGATCAGGTTCAACGTCATGAACATTCCCACGTTTCTTTTCTTCAAGGACGGAAAAGAAGTGGACAGGATCATCGGCGCAGTCCCCAAAAAACAACTCAATAAAAAGATAGAAACCCTACTCTGACTCACTTTTTTACGTTCTCTTAATTTTTTCCTGTACGCAATAATTTTACTTAAAGGATTTTTCTTACTGCCGATAAAAGAAATGGCTGTATTGTGGTTAATGATCAGCTCCCTGAAAGGGTCAGCACATCAAGCTGCTGACCCTTGTTTAATTTCCTGCCTATTTCGCCCGTGGCCCCTGCATCAGTCATGCTCCCTGCTTTTCATCAGTACCGCCCTGAGGTCCGTGCCCTCATCAACAAACCTCTCTTGAGTTATATTGATACCGGCCTTCAGGACCTCACCAAGAAGGATGATCTCCCCGTCTCTGCCTATTCCAGCCGCAGCCTTCAACCTTCCCATTTCATAGAAACCGCACACGAAATTATCACCTTCCACATCCCCCCGCTCCATCACCTGGTCCGGACTGTTCGAATACCCGACATATCTCACATTCAGGTCATACTGATGTGTCCAGAAGAAGGGGACTTCCGAATAATCGGATTTTCTTCCCATCATGGATCGGGCGGCGTGCTGGCCCTGTCTCAACGCTTCTACCCAATGCTCGATCCTTCTTTTCTCTCCAGTGATTGAATCCGGCACGGTCGCAACATCACCTGCTGCAAACAGGTCTTCGTTTCCTGATTGCAAAAATCCGTTCACCGGAATCGCTCCATCCTGCACGAGGCCGCTATTTTCCAAGAAACCAACAGCCGGCACAACCCCGATACCTGCGATGATTATATCGGCGTCGATGCGGTTCTGGTCTGAAAGCACCACTTTTGCCCTCCTGCCGTTTTTCAGGATCTCTTTCGGGGTAGTTCCCAGGTGGAGGTGCACACCGTTTTTCTCGTGTTCGGTCCTGATACGACTTCCTATGGTTGCGCCAAAAATTCGCCCCATAGGCACGCGCTCCGGAGCAACCAGATGAACTTCGAGCCCTCGTTTTTTCAGCGCTGATGCAGCTTCGAGCCCGATAAACCCTCCACCTATTATCACCGCACACTCCGATCTTTCCAGAAAGGAAAGAATGCTCTCAGCATCTGCAAAACTTCTCAGCAAAAAAAATCCTTCGTAATCTGTACCAGGTAACGAGGGGGTGCGAGGTATGCCTCCCGTTGCGACGAGGAGCTTATCATACCTCATCTGTGTCTCATGGGCAAAAGTCAGTTTTTTCTCCTTCACCTCAATTCCGATTACCTTGTAGTTTCTCAGTATCTCGATCTCCATATCACTGTAAAAGGATTCGGGTTTCAGTGACATCCATTCCCGTTTCACCTCTCCGGTCAGAAAATCCTTTGAGAGGTTCGGTCTGTCGTAAGGGAATTCCTCTTCTTCGGTGAGCAGGATGATTCTTCCGTCAAATCCTTCTTTTCGCATGGTCGATGCCGCTGAGCTGCCCGCTGCGCCGGCACCGACTATGATACATATCTTTTCCTTTTTCTGCGCTTTTTTGCCTTTATCGCTCGCAGCTTGCGCCATGTCAAAAGCGACCTTTCTCACCATTATCATTCCATTTTCCACCTTCACCTCATACTGGGCCAGATCATCTGCAGCAGGAGGTGATTTCACTGCTCCGGATGTTATATCAAACCTGGCATTGTGCCAGGGACAGGTGAGCACATGGTCGAGTAGAATTCCATTGTTCAGAGAGGCTCCATAATGCGAGCACTTCCCGCCTATGGCATAGATCCTGCCATTCGTACGGATGAGAAGCACCGTTCTTTTCCCGATTTTCACGGACACCGGCACATTTTCCTTGAGCTCCTCCTCTTTCATTGCTTCTTCCCACTTTTCCTCTCCCATATTATCCTCCAGTTTTTCTATTACAGTCCTATCATAAATTGTCAGGGAGAAAAGTCAAGAGAGAGTTCTACGATGTCTCGATGACGAGCGGTACGATGAGTGGCTCAATGCCCGTTTCTTTTCGAAAGAACCTGGTCAACCGCTCCCGCAGCAGGAGCTCTAGTCTGTCTTTTCTATTTTCAGTTGCATTCATGTGATCGACAGCCGTATCAAATACCAGATTTTTCACTTTTTCAAGAATCTCAGCTCGTACCTGGGAATGTACAAGCCCTTTTGCAACTACCTCCGGGTACATGACCTCTCTCACCCTCGAGGATATGAGGAGCACCACTATGACGATGCCATCTCTTGAAATCTTCTGCCTTTCCTTCAGAATGCCAGATTCGATATCACCTGCACCCCTGGTATCTATGTACACAGGATCGGTGACCACCCTGTCGCTCACAAATATACCCTTTCCATCGATGGTGATTACATCACCATCTTCTGCGATGAGAATATTTTTTTCGCTAATTCCGACCTGTCGTGCGAGACCCGCGTGGTGTATGAGATGCCTGAACTCCCCATGAATCGGAATAAAATAGCGTGGACGTGTGACCGCGAGCATGAGTTTGAGCTCCTCCTTGGAGGCATGACCTGATACGTGCAGGTCCTCAAATCCCTCGTAATACACACTCGCTCCCTTCCTGAATATCTCATTCACAATTCCAGATACTGTTTTCTCATTTCCGGGTATGATTGAGGCTGAGAGAATGACAGTATCTCCCTGTTCGATCTCCACCGTTTTGTATCGATCCTTTACGAAACGTGAGAGAGCGGACATTGGCTCTCCCTGGCTTCCGGTGGTGAGGATGCAGACCCTGGCCCTGGGGAAGCTGTTCAAATTGGAAGAAGAAATTATGTCTCTCTCATCAAACTTGAGATAACCGAGGGAGCGAGCCATTGCGATGTGTTTTTCCATACTCATACCGAACAGTGCCACCTTTCTCCCGGTTCTGTTGCAGATATCGAAGATCTGCTGGATGCGGTGGACATTGGATGCGAAGGTAGATATGATTACTCGGCCTGCCGCTCTTGTGATTGCCTCAGAGAGCAGGCTGTTCAATCGGTGCTCCGAAGGGGTATATCCCTCCTTTTCCGCATTCGTGGAGTCTGACATAAGGAGGAGTACTCCCTTTTCGCCCAATTCGGCGAGCCTACTCAGGTCAAACTGTTCGCCCAGGATAGTAGTGAAATCGATCTTGAAATCACCGGAGTGGATTATGAGTCCCAAAGGAGTGTGGAAGGCAAGACCAACACCGTCAGGAATACTGTGGCAAACCCTGAAGAACTCTACCTCGCATGAACCAAAGGGGACCCGTTGGCGGGGAACTATTTCAACAAACGCGGGGTAAGTGTCAAAGAGATATTCGTCAAGCCTGTTTCTGACAAATCCGAGGGTGAGCTTCGTACCATAGATCGGAACATTGATCTCTTTGAGGAGGTAGGGAAGCGCTCCGATGTGGTCCTCGTGACCGTGGGTGAGAATTATCGCCCGAACCTTCTCTTTCCTGGCAATGAGATAGGAGAAGTCCGGAATCGTGAAATCGATGCCGTGCCTCTGGTCCTCCAGGAACTTCAGACCCGCATCGATCACGAGGAGCATATCCCTGTACTCGAATATCATCATGTTCTTTCCCACCTCTCCGAGACCACCGAGTGGGATTATCCGTATCATCTCTTCCGTACCCATCCATTACACCCCCGTATGTCCGAATCCGCCCTCATTCCTCTCAGTGAAACCCGTTTCCTCCCGGGTCTGAACCTCCACCACTCTTACCATTTCCACCCTGCATACCACGAGCTGGGCGATTCTCATCCCTTTCTCTACGACAAAGGGGGACTTCCCGTGATTAATGAGCAGTACTTTGATCTCTCCTCTGTAATCCGAGTCAACCGTGCCAGGGGCATTCAGCACGGTGATACCGTGAGATGCCGCAAGTCCGCTTCTTGGTCTGATCTGCGCTTCGAATCCGGAGGGGAGGGAGATAACGATACCCGTGGGAACGCTACAGTATTCTCCCCTTTCCAATATCAATGGCTTGTCAAGAGAAGCGTACAGATCGATTCCGCTTGCACCATCGGACATGATGCGTGGAACAGGTAAGGACTTATCTATCCTGAAAACTTTCAGTTCCATCATTCGCATTATTGTACAGGAGATTCTGAGACGGTCAATATTTTTTTAAAAGCAAAACTGCCAATCGTGAAATCGGCGTTCAGTCCCCTCCGGACCAAGGCAGGCAGAGCTGAAGAGAGCTCCCTGAAGGAGCCGGGATGCAAGGCGGTTCAGATCGTCGAGATTCACCCGCTCTATTTTATCGATGGTCTCTTCGTAGGGAACGATCCTCCCGAAAATGATCTCGTGCATTGCCATCCTCGCCATTTTCCACTCGTTACTCTCCTGAGAGAGTATGTAGTTGCCCTTGAACCGTGCCTTTGCATTCTCGAGCTCCTCGACTGAGATGTCTCCCTGTTTCAAGAGCTTGAGCTCCCTGTTCACCGCTTCGAGGACCCGAGGCAGATTTTTCAGGCTTGTTGAAAAACCGATAGAGAATTCACCGCCGTCACAGTAGCTCACAATCGATGATCCTATGGAGTAGCAGAGGCCTTCTCTCTCGCGGACCCGCTGGAAAAGGCGCGAGCTGTAACTGCTTCCCGCGATTATATTGAAAAGCGCGAGTGCGTATCTCTCTTCATCTCTATAACTACACCCTTCCCCTCCACAGTTGAAATATACCTGCTCCAGCTCACGATGATGGCAGACCCTTCCCACCTTCGGTACAGGTTTTTTCCTTTCCCGGATCGGGTAACCGCTGCCACGTGTTCGGTCAACCGTACGCAGAAGTGTATCAACCATACCGATCAGTTCCGCTGATTCGAAACCCCCTGCAACTGACACCACCAGATGTGCAGGAATATAGCTCAATTTGTAGAACTCCTTCAAAGCCTTGATTCTCATCGCGCCGATGGTTTCCTTTTCACCGATTACCGGGTGGCCGAGCGGGTGTTCTCCCCACAGCACCGCAGAAAAAAGATCCGATACCAGCTCTTCAGGATCATCACGTATGAGCTCGATCTCATCGAGAATCACCAGGCGCTCCTTCTCGAACTCATCCCTCCCAAAGGATGACTGGAAGAATATATCGATGAGTAATTCGAGGGCATTCTGAAGATGAGGTGATGCGATATTTATATAGTAGTCTGTGGCTTCTTTCCCGGTGCTCCCGTTGATTTCACCTCCCATGGTGTCCACCTGCCTGGCAATATCAAAGCATGATCGTTTCCTGGTCCCTTTGAAGAGCATATGCTCTGTGAAGTGAGAGAACCCTCGCTGTTGCTGCAATTCGTCTCGCGAACCGACATTCACCCAGAAGCCTACAGATACAGATCTGCTTTGGGGCATCAAATCTGCGACGAGCACTGCACCGTCACTCAGCTCATACTTCTCGGGCATACTTTTTTCTCCAAGGGGAACCTGCCGGGACAGTGCAGAGGCGTCCCCGGGTCCGCAGAGATTTCAAAGCTCACGATCCAAATCAATTCACCGGTGTGGCCGGTGAGATGCAAACTTCTGCGAAGAACGATTTCAGAGGGCGAGAGAATCGAGAGTTTTTACACCTTCCAGTACAGAGTGGGCGGAATTATCGAGCGCCCTTTTCTCTTCATCGGACAGTGGAAGCTCGATGACTTTTTCCACCCCATTTTTCCCCAGCAGTATCGGTACTCCGAGGAATATTCCTTCGTACCCGTACTCTCCCCTGAGAAAGGCAGCGGCCGGAATCAGTCTTTTCTCATCTTTCACAACAGATTCAACCATTTTTGCCACCGAGGCGGCAGGTGCATAATAAGCGCTGCCGGTCTTCAGATGTCGCACGATCTCTGCTCCACCGTTTCTGGTTCTTTCGATGAGAGCGTCGACAGTCATCTCATCGATCAGCTCGGAGAGCGGAAGACCGCCCACCGAGGCATACCTCTTCAGCGGAACCATGGTGTCACCGTGTCCGCCGAGCACCATGGCCTTTACATCGCCAGGCCATACACCGAGCTTTTCAGCGATAAAATAGCGAAACCTCGTCGAATCCAGGACACCTGCCATTCCCACCACCCGCTGGGGGTGAAAAGCGGTCTCACGAAGAATAACCAGTGCGATGATGTCCAGAGGGTTGCTTACCGATATTACCACAGCATTCGGTGCATACTGCGCTATGGCAGAAGCCGCGGTTTTTGCGATTTTTGCGTTTATCTTGAGAAGGTCCATCCTGTCCATGCCCGGCTTTCTTGCGATGCCCGCGGTAAACACAACCACATCTGCACCCGCAATCTCGCGGTAACTGTTTGTCCCGAAAATCCCAACATTGTACTGCCGAAGAGGAGCCGCATGAAGGAAATCGAGCCCCTTGCTCTGGGGCAATCCCTCCACTACATCAACCATCACGATATCCGCGAGATTCCGTTCCGCGATATAATATACGGTTGTCGCACCCACATTTCCAGACCCGATCACTGCTACTTTATTCATGCCTCCCCTCCGCGATCTTTTTCTTCATTTCCCGTGCAGAGCTCCGAATTTGATCGAGCTCTTCGGCGGTAAGCTTCGGAAGCGTCAACCTTTCTGCTCCATTTTTCCCTATCACTGCAGGAACACTCAAAGCTACTCCCTCTATCCCGAACTCACCATCGAGCAGCATCGACACCGGGAGCACCCTCTTCAGGTCCCTGCAGATCGCATCGATGAGCTCTGCGGCAGCCGCGGAAGGCGCATAGTATGCGCTCGACCGCTTGGCCATCTCCACGATGAAATCCCCCGCCCTTCTCGTCTCATCCACGAGCGACTCGAACTGTTCGGGGAGCATCAAACTCAGAATCGGAATTCCGGAAACGGAACAATACCTCGCAGGTACAATCATGTGCTCACCGTGCTGGCCGATCACCATTGCCGATACATTTTCCACAGAGACTCCCAAATCCCGTGCGATGGCGTACCGAAGGCGGGTGGAGTCGAGGAGACTGCCAAGACCAAGCAGTTTTGCTCGGGGCATTCCTGAAACCGTTGCGAATACAGCGGTGAGCATGTCGACCGGTTCGGTCATTATTATCACGGAACTTTCAGGAACATGCCGGCTGAGGAATCCGGCGATTTCACGGATGGTCTTCACGTTCTGGTCAAAAAGCGCCTCCCGTTTCATTCCGGGTTTTCTTACGGCCCCGGCAGCAACGAGAACCACCCGGGATCCCTCAACCGATTCCCATGAATCGGAGCTCTCGATCTTCGACCGGTACGTCCTGATCGGAGCCGCTTCCATGATGTCCAGTGCTTTCCCTGTGGCGGTAGTTCCCTGTATGTCATAGAGAATGACATCGGCAACTCCCGTTTCTGCAAGGAAGAACGCGGTGTTTGCTCCGACATTTCCGCTCCCGATGATCGTTACCTTTTCCATTCCATTCCCCTCGTCCTCTTTTCTGTTATGATAAACGGCCACAATAACCGGGTCAAGGTAAAAGACTTACTACCGGAGCATCATCCGGTCGCTACTCATCGAACTCACTTTCTCGAAGAAAAATTCTTGTTCGAATGAAATATGAGGCTGTTATATTATTTATAGGCTTTCAGCGTGGAAGGGGGGCTCCCATATGGAGAAAAGTGTGTTCGGTGTAGAGAAAACGCTTAAAACGGCTCTGGGTAATCTCACCTACTTCAGCCTGGAAGAGCTCGAAAAACAGGGAACCGGAAATGTTTCGCGATTCCCGTGCACGATCAAGATTCTCCTCGAAGCAATCCTCAGGCAGATAGACGGGACCGTAATCACCGAGGATAATGTGAAACGAGTGGCAGGTTGGAGGCCGAAGGGAAGCGGAAATGAAGAGATACCCTTCAAACCGTCGCGGATTGTGATGCAGGACTTCACCGGAGTGCCTGCAGTGGTTGATCTTGCTGCAATGAGAGATGCACTCGTAAGCCTTGAGGCGGATCCTGCGCTCATAAATCCGGTCATCCCGGTCGACCTGGTAATCGACCACTCGGTACAGGTCGATCAGTTCGGAACAGTACGGGCGCTTGATCACAACGCAGACATGGAGTTCAGACGAAACCGTGAACGATACGAGTTCCTCCGCTGGGGCGCCGAGTCGTTCAGAAGGTTCAGGGTTGTACCACCTGCAACAGGTATCGTGCATCAGGTGAACCTGGAATATCTTGCCGAAGTTGTGAGTGTGCGCACGGGTGGTGGGACACCTGTCGCTTTCCCCGACACACTGCTGGGAACAGATTCACACACGACGATGATCAATGGTCTTGGTGTTCTGGGATGGGGTGTTGGCGGTATCGAGGCTGAAGCGGCCCTGCTCGGTGAGCCGGTTTCCCTCCAGATGCCTGAAGTGATTGGTTTCAAACTCGCAGGGATGCTCAAAGAAGGAGTGACAGCGACGGACCTGGTGCTCACCATCACGGAAATGCTCAGAAAATATGGAGTTGTTGGGAAATTCATTGAATTTTTCGGTTCAGGGGTCAGTTTTTTAAGCCTCCCGGACAGGGCAACCATTTCGAACATGACTCCGGAATACGGCGCCACGGTGACCTATTTCCCCATCGACCTTGAGACGATTCGATACCTCAGGCTCACCGGCAGATCTGAGGAGCAGGCCAGTCTTGTGGAGCAGTACGCGAAAGCCCAAACTCTTTTCCGCACTGATGAAACTTCAGACCCGTTATTCACCGATGTGATTGAACTCGATATGGGCAGCGTGGAACCCTCGCTGGCTGGGCCAAAACGTCCGCAGGACCGGGTGACTCTTCCTGAGCTCAGGAAGGCACTTTCGGAATCTCTCTGTGTTTCTCGCATACCAACAGGAACCGACGTGAAAGCAAAACCTCATGCTGCCAGCAGAATCGATAACAGAAATAGCTCATCTTCCCGTAATAAACAGCGCAGCTCCGGCATCCGATGTGCCAGTATTGAACTGGATGGTAGCCCAATCGAGCTCTGCGATGGATCGGTGGTGATTTCCGCCATCACAAGCTGCACCAATACATCAAATCCATCTGTCATGGTTGGAGCCGGTGTTCTCGCAAAAAAGGCGGTAGAGCTCGGTTTGAGAATCCCTCCCTATGTGAAAACAAGCCTTGCACCAGGCTCAAGGGTCGTCACTCGCTACCTCGAGGAGTCCGGACTGCTCGCGTACCTGGAGGCCCTCGGGTATCACCTGGTCGGCTTCGGGTGCACCACATGCATTGGAAACAGCGGTCCTCTCCATCCGAATATCAGTCGGGCGATCCACGATCACGACCTCACCGTCGCTGCGGTGCTTTCCGGAAACAGAAATTTTGAGGGGAGAATCCATCCCGAAGTGAGGGCTAACTTTCTCGCATCCCCTCCCCTGGTAGTCGCCTATGGTATTGCAGGAACAGTGGACATAGATCTCACTGCCGAGCCGCTGGGACAGGACCCAAACGGGAATCCTGTATACCTCAGCGATGTTTGGCCGACTCATGGGGAGATTGAAAAAATCATCGAGCGTTCTATTTCCCCAGAGTCTTTTCGGGTAGGGTACGCAAACGTGTTTAACGGAAATGCCACATGGAACGGTGTCAGGATTTCGGGAGATGAGCTTTACAGCTGGGATCCTGGTTCCACCTATATAAGGAAACCGCCATTCTTCATCGGAATGGAAAGAGAGCTTCCCCCATCAGAAATCATCCAGGGCGCACGGGTTTTAGCGTATCTTGGTGACACCGTCACCACCGATCATATATCTCCTGCTGGCGCAATACCGCAGGAAAGCCCTGCAGGAAAATGGCTCATAAAAAACGGAGTCGAACCCGATGATTTTAATACCTACGGCTCCAGACGGGGGAACCACGAGGTGATGATGCGTGGTACTTTTGGGAATATTCGAATACGAAACAGGCTCGTTCCTGAGAAAGAAGGTGGGTACACGAAATGTTACTCCAACGGAGAAATACTCTCCATTTATGAGGCTGCGATGATATACCGGAGTGAAGGGGTGCCCCTCATAGTAATTGCAGGGAAGGAATATGGAGCGGGCAGCTCCAGGGATTGGGCAGCGAAGGGTGCTGCGCTTCTTGGAGTTAAGGCGGTTATTGCCGAAAGCTTCGAGCGAATCCACCGGAGCAACCTGATCGGTATGGGTATTCTTCCACTACAGTTCATCTCAGGACAGAACGCGGACAGCCTCGGTCTTCTAGGAACGGAAACCTATGATATCCCGCAAGTACACAAAACAGCTGAAAATCTCAAGGTCACTCTGCACAAGGAAAATGGCAGGGCTGCAGTATTTCCCGTGATTGCGCGTATCGATACCCCAATTGAGCTGGAGTATTACCGGAACGGAGGAATCCTTAAGACTGTGATAAGAAAGTTTGCAGCTCTGGACAAGGGAACACAGAATTAGTTATTGGAAAAAGTTCAGAACGCAGTATAATTATTAAGAGAGGACGGAGCAGAGTTCATGGACGAAGAAAAAAAACTGGATGACATCATCGAAGAGGTAGACCGTGAAATACAGGCTCTGACTGGTGGAACACCCCAGCAGTTCGATGTAAATAGAATGTTCACCGAAAGTCAGGCGATGCAGAAAAACATGTACGGTGGCGGTGAAGAGAATGAGCTGGAAAAAAAATATCTAAATGGAATACGGAAGAGAGAAGAGGAAATACAAAAACGGAAGGAAAAGGTTCTGGATGGTGCCGAAGAAGTGGAAGAGCTCAATGATCTCGAACTGGATGGGATCTTCATAAAAAAGTGATGCTCGCAGTGCCTTCGAGCAGATCAAAACCATCAGATACCCCACTTACACACGGTGCATGAAGAGGTGAACCCACAAACCCCCATCTCCATCAAACAGTTACTTGCTTTCCAGTTTTAGAATTGCTATTTTTCTGTGCAAATCATGACACAGACGGCAGAATCCAGGACGTACCTCATTCATCCGGCGTGGCTCATACTCGCGATCTGCTTCATAAATCTCTTCATAAATTACGGTATCAGGCTTGGCTACAGCGTTGTTCTCCCTCACATGCTCAGCGCGCTTCACATCGGACGACGGCAGGCAGGGGACATATTCAATGCCTACCTGTTAGCCTACTTCATCCTCTCCCCCTTCACCGGCTATCTCACTGACAGACTCGGTGCTCGCAGGGTCATTCCAATATTCGGAGTTCTGCTCGGAAGCGGGGCGATCCTTGTAGGAAAGTCGAGCTCCCTTTTTGGTGCTGCACTGAGCTTTGCGGTTGTCGGTGTGGGGGCATCTGCCATGTGGACCCCGGTGCTGACAGTGGTACAACGGTGGTTCTCAGAAAAACGGAGAGGTCTCGCCCTCGGAATACTCTCTTCTGGAACCGGGCTCGGATTTGCCGTCATGGGGAGCCTGCATCCTCTGATCATCGCAACCTGGAACTGGCGGTACAGCTGGTATATCCCCGGTGCTGCCGCTTTGAGCATGGTTACCCTCAATGCGCTTCTTCTCAGGAGCAGCCCGGAAGAGATTGGGATTCACCCGTGGGGTGACAAATCCCAGGCACACATGCGAAAAGATCAGCAGGGAAACTCCCTGGGGAAAAAAGCTCAGCACACGAAGTTTCTTCTGGCTCCAAAATTCTGGATCATCGGGTTTTCCTATTTCCTCGTCTCCTTCGCACTCTATGCGGTGACGACCTACATGGTAGATTACGCGCATAACAGCCTCGAATTCTCCTTTGAAAAGGCCTCTCTTCTTGCGCCGATCCATGGATTCGCACAGGTGGCCGGAGTTCTCTTTATCCCCTTTCTCTCAGATTATATCGGAAGAAAAAAAACCCTGATTCTTTCCAATGCGGTGATCGCCCTGAGTACCATCAGCATCGTGTGTTCAGGGTCAAGCTGGTTTACTCTGTCCGTCAGCGTCGGTGTTCTGGGCGTATTCTACGGGGTAACATGGCCCATGTACGGAGCTTGTGCTGGAGACTACTTCGAAAAGGGACACATTGGACGCGTTATTGGAGCCTGGACTCCCTTTTACGGAATCGGCGCCGTGTGCGCTCATCGGATGGCAGGTCATCTGCGGGATATCACAGGGGCATACACCATCCCCTTTCTCCTGGCGGTTCTGAGCGCCCTGTGCGCTTCGGCCATACTCGGCTTTCTGAGGAAATCCAGAAATAACACGTAAGAACCAGCCTGCTCTGCACGGTCTCATCGATCCGAGGAATCACATCATGGTTCAATGCCTTGACAGCACCGCAGAGAGGAATTATAGTGAATTTCCGAACCACGGAGTGAGGTCATCTGCTATATGCATCGAAATGCAACAGACAGAGTGCTGTTCATTTATCAGTTGATTAATAAGCCGGGCGTATGTAGATTTGTTTGAGAGGAAGTGAACGATGGAAACGATGGAGAGGATATATCTTGACAATAATGCGACGACGATCGTTGATCCAGCGGTGAAAGAGGCGATGGAGCCCTTTCTTTCCCAAATGTATGGAAATCCAAACTCTCTTCACAGCTTCGGAACAGAGGTTCGGCCGTTCATGCGAATTGCAATGGACAGGATCTATACCGGAATTAACGCTGGAGATGATGACGACATCGTCATCAACAGCTGTGCAACCGAAGGCAATAACACCGTCATCAAGGGCGTATACTTCGAGCTAATCAGGGACTCAAAGAAGAACGAGGTTGTCACTACCCAGGTTGAACATCCATGTGTCATGAACTCCTGCAGGTTTCTGGAGACCCTCGGGGTGAAGGTGAACTATCTTCCCGTCAATAGTGACGGTATCGTGGACGCGGATACATTGCGTGCACACATAGATCCTGACAGAACTGCACTCGTTTCCGTCATGTGGGCCAATAACGAAACCGGACTGATATTTCCGGTGAAAGAGCTCGCCACTGTGTGCCGTGAAAGCGGAATTCTCTTTCACACAGACGCAGTGCAGGCA
>Ga0180437_10006349_pt1 | contig 15780 bp, 28 predicted proteins | sample SS_ome_4_FD_132410 | JGI IMG/M metagenome (GOLD analysis project Ga0180437, IMG submission 132410) | Hypersaline lake sediment archaeal communities from the Salton Sea, California, USA - SS_3_D_1 metaG | ecosystem: Environmental > Aquatic > Non-marine Saline and Alkaline > Hypersaline >...
GTCGAACCTGCATTTTTACAAGGCGATGAAGCCTTTAGGCGGGCCTGTCCTGAAGCATAGTCCCGAAAGCCTGGATTGGTTGAAAACTGTGATCCTCCGGCATCGGTGATGGTTCCACTTAGCTCTCCGTAAGCTTCCGCTCGATGCAAGACACAGTTTGTAAGGGTTGCTGTGTTAGCTGTGGCTGTGATGTCAGAGCCAAGCGGATTGTAGAAGGCAGAATTGATGATTGCCACATTGACAGCACTTACTACTCCTGCCCCAAGGTAGCCCATAAAAGAGCAATTCGTAATTCCTCCAGTATCTCCAGCTCCTACATTGATTCCGTAGATCGTCTCGCCTCCACCGTCATAGACTGTGTTGGTGTAGTTAGTAGCTCCGTCCATTTCCTGTGTAGACTCTGTAAGGGTGGTATTCCACATCTTGAGGTTTCGGATGTGGAAAGGCATTGTCTGAGATACTCCAAGAGTGACATCACCACCGGACAATACATAGGCTCCGTCAAAGGTAGTTGTACCTTTTTTTCCATTGACATAGATAGACATCTCTGTTGCACCATCGTCAGTCCAGCGAATGGGAATATTATAGGTAGTTCCACGCACAAACCCATTACCAGCCGTTGCTGCCCCTGTCCCATCATATGTTCTAAAGCCAGAGTTCATATATATAAGGCTTGCAGATTGCGACCCACGCAAAGACACAAAGCCTTCATTTATCGTATATGATGCTTGGCTTGCCCCTGGACGTATTTGACAAAAAAATGTCCCATCCTGGTCAAAGGCTGTATTCATCCCTGCACTCGTTGCCCAAGTCGGCACATCTTTGGCTCTCGCCACGGCAAACCCACCGTCAGGTTCCTCGATGTCAACGGCAGTGATGTTGTTGTAGTCAAAGCCACTATCAATACTTGTCCAGCCTGTGGTTGTGGCGTAGCGTTCAGGGTAGATGTGAACAGAGTCGATGCCTGCGGAGGTCACTTCTTTTGTTACTACATCATCAATAGTTATGTCGCAAGCAGCATTCCTCATTATTCGGAAAGTAATATTATCTTCGGCTGCCGTCCAATAGCATTCTTTCGAACCAGTTGAATTATAAGTACAAGCTGTCCATCCATCAACTTCAACTTTAATAGATCCAGAAGCAACCGTATCAACATCAAACGTAGTTTTATAAAGTTTTCCACCTTCCAAGGCTAATGTTTGTGTCATAGAAATTGCTGAGCCATCACTCACGATTTGGGCTGAACCAGCAGGGTTTTCAGTAATATAATTACCTGCGTCTTCAGCAGAAATTACCCAATCGTCAGGATCATCACCTGTCCAATTTGCAAATGCTCCATTTGTTATTTCCTCCAATCCCAATGCCTCCGCTGCATCCTGCTCCCCGATCCACCCGTAGGCAAACTTAGAATCATCGTCCTCCAGGGTGATTCGATACTTTTCCTCGTCTGAAGTTGCCTTGTTCGAGAAGTTGGCTATCATGGGGTTGGTGACGTTCTGGATGGTCAGGTTGTCGATTGTTAGTGTACCAGAAGTAAAATTATTAAATCTCATATACATATTGGTAGCATGATCAGCGGTAAAATATAGCGTGACCGTTACAGGACCGGAAGTGAAGTCTTGGTTATTTAATTCAACGGCAAAGCCTCCTGGGCCTGACACCTTTAAATCAACAAGAGCATCCAGGGAAGATGTTATATCATAAACTAATTTGTAACGATTTCCGACAGTAAGGTCAGAACTTAAATCCTTTGTATCAGCAAAATACAGGTCGGCTCCATCATCATCGTCAACATAGGTGATAACAAGAGCATCATTTGATATGGATAAGGTGTTCGTGCCTTCAGGAACCCAGGAGATTTGGACTGGTCTAACCGAAATTTGATCAAGATAAATCTCGGCATCGTTGCCACCTCCACCCTCATAAACCCTAACTAGAAGCTCGGTTTCTGCTCCGGTATAGACGTATTCAACTATCTCTGTCCATGTACCAGCAGATGCCTTCATGTCTGTATCCACCACATATCCATCAGAGTCAGCCGGATACCCCATTCTATAAATACCATAGGTGTCTGCGTCACTGGCAACGAGGTAGTACCAAAACGAAACCTTGTGAAGTGTGTTGGCAGCTACGGTCATTGTATCGGTAGTTATATAGTCGTTATTATCATCAGCAACAACATGAACTGAGTAGGTTCCTGAATAAGCCTGGGTACTAGAAGACTCAAATGTTGTCATGCCTGTGTTGTTCCAGAAGGAAGTATCGTTTGCCTCCGTAACTCCGGCAGGTGAGCTTGCATCTTCTTCTGTATTGACCTCGCTCCCCAATATCTGCGGCTCGTCAAACTCTCCCTTGGCAGGGGCGGTGACTTCTTTAATGGTCAGATTATCAATGTAAACACCACCAGTACCCCCATTTCCATTGTCATCAATAACAAGCCAATCTTCTGAAGCAGAGTAAACAAAATAGAAAGTGTAGGTAGTAAATGTTGTATCAGCAGAGGTCAATGTGACATCGTTGCTACCAGCCATAGTTGTAGTTCCATCATCTATCCCCACCACAACATTTCCGCCAGTTCCAGTATGTCTAGCCGCAAAGGTTAGCTGGTAAGACTTACCAAGAGTCATTCCTGTGCCTAATTGTTCTGTGCACCAGCCATTATCTGTCATTTGGCACAGCAAGCTATAGCTTCCCGTACTATAAATTGTACTACTTGAGGTCATCGTTGAAAGATTAGACCCCCATCCAGTAGTAGCATTAGCCTCAGTACCTCCATCCGAAACAGCGTTGTTTGCCCATGTGTAGAGTTCAGCCCCCAACGTCTGAGCATCGAACATATCACTCCCAAGAGCCTCTGTAGTCGTACCACCACCATCGAAATCCTGAATCCGTGCAAAGGATTGGCTATCGGCAAAGGAAATCCCTGCTACGCCTTTGGAGGTAAAGTCTGCTGCTGTAGGGGTTTGGTTGGTCGTAAGGCCCAGTAGCGTTTCGTCCTCTACGGCTGTCTCGTATCCGTCTGTGGGGATGTAGGAAGTGGGAACGGGGAGTTCTTCAAGCTGTGCGCCCCAAATAATGAGTTCGACTGTAGAGCCGTCACCAGCAATAGTAGCATCTCCACTGTCTTCTGCTACATATATTCTCAGTCCAGGATCGTTTCCTGAGCCATTAGTCAAATCGTCATTCCCAGATATTCTATACCACCCATTTCCAAGACTATCTACAACCAAATCGAGGTCGTCACCAACTCCAATAGTTCCTGTCGATAGATTAAAATAAGAAGTCTCAAGTGTTCCTCCCTCATCACTCATTGATATGGCAACCCAGTTTTTACTGCCTGCTCCATCCTTTACAAATAGACTAAAACTACTTCCTGTTGATGTGACATCTCCTTCTAAAATCGTTGTATAGAAACCATGGCCTCCATTAGTTGAATCAGGAGTAATTGCTGTTGCGGTAGTTCCACCTGCTGGATCAGCAACAAGAGTGTAAGTATCTCCATTATCAAACTCCACCCAACCATTTTCAAAATCTTCACTATACGGAACCATATTTGTACTCTGAGGTTCGACCAGAAGCCAAGCATCAGTGTCGGTTGGATACTCGTACCTATCCTCATCCGCCTCCGCTGTTTGCAGAACCCCACTAGAGTCTATATAAGTCCCAGAAGTGTATCTGGTAAAAGTATCAGCATTGCCTACTGAGTCAGTCATGTCTCCGTTGAGCGGGGCATTGAATACAACAGCACCATAGGCTGTGAATGGAATCAGAAGCAGTATGAGTAAAATCCACTTTTTCATTTTATTCTCCCAACCATTTGACAGGCCAGTATTTGTTACAAGATGCCAGGATGGCATTATCTAGTACAACTCCGTAAGTATCAACAGCTACTTTAGGCGTAACCCACAGTCTTTGCTTGCCCCATCTTGGACATCCCTCGTCCTCACCTGGGGTACAGTCTACAAAGACAGGATAACGAAGAAATCTCTCGGCAATCTTACGGCCAGTGACTCCGCTTCCTTCGGGATAATCGTTCGTATCTTCCCACATTTGCCTGGGAGTACGCCAATACCCTATCCCCTCAATCGGATTCCCGAGAACCCAAGCCTTGGCATCATTCCATTCGTCGGAGTCTTTGTCTACTCGAAGCAAATAAAGCCTCTTAGCGCCTTGCTTGGCAAGAAGCTTCTTATTAACAATAAGATTCCCGCCCAGTTTTGGCCTCCACTTTGTAACCCCCTCCTCCAGATATTCTTCATCTGCACAATAAAGCACCCAGGTTTGAAGATCTCTGGCATAGGCATTAAAGCAAAGCACCAAAAAGACAAAGAGGACAAACAAAGTTCTCATTATCTTGCCTCCATCCAGTAGACGTGAATCTCACCGTTGCAATTGGCGTTGTTTGCTCCGCCTCCAGACTCTTGATCAAAGGTAATGGGCCACTCAAACGTACGATAAGCAATATCTGGCTCCCAGTCTTCTGTATTCGCAGTGTCTAAGGCATCGAGGGCGGTTCCGAATATATTAACTGAGTACTTATCAGTCAATAGAATTTCGTAATTGTCGGCAGGCGCTGTGGCTCCTGGATTTACAATCGCCATAAGCACGTAGCCTGAGGTTCCGTCCATATTGGGTCCGTAATTTGGAGTCTTTGTGGTCTCGTACCACTGACCAGTAAGCTCCACAGCGGTTGTGGTTCCGCCTGCGGCAGCAGTCCAAGTAATCGTGAGCTTGTGAAGCCCTCCCCCGATTTCCTCATCGTGCCAGTAGGTGGATTCTGCGGCCTTGGCTGAGGTAACACCAAGGAGTAAAAGAAGCACAACAAAGGGAATTAAGAGATATCTGAGTGATTTCATTTCTTCCTCCTTCTTACTTTTTAAATTCTTGTCTACTTCCACTTCAAGAAAAGCGATCCGTTTTTCGAGTAAAGTGATTTCGGACACAGAGTTCCTCCAATTTTCACCATTGTAGCACAGAATGAAATAGATGTCAAGTCAAAGTGGACCGTTGCGGGACATTTGACGGATTGTTTCTCAGCACTCGAAATTGGCATAAATGGGGCTGGGGAACGGTAGCCACCAGAGCGGGGTGAGATCTTCAATTCCCCCAAGAACATATATTATATATTAAGCAAAAGTTCAAATAATGAATTTTTCGAGGTGAAGAATTTTTCGAGGTGAAGCCTATAAGGGGAGGCGAAGCCTTTTCACTCCCCTTTGGAATTGAGATTTTGAGTGGTGTAATGAGAGGGCTTTATACGCACCTGGTCAGTTTCCAAATCCCCCAATGGGGTAGTTGCTCTGCTTGTGATTAAATGCCCAAGCAATTACATTCCCGTACTTATTGAAGCCCATGCAAGCCTCGTGCCAAAATGTCCTAGACCGTCAATTCTACCACCCAAAAATTGATTTGTCGGTGGTAGGCTCCTCTATCAAAATTTGTGCCAGTTTTCATTTGTCTCTAGATTTTTTTTTTTTTCTTTTTTAGTTTAAGAACAAGAAACTGGCTCGAATTTTGCATGAAGCCCTCACCCACAACTAATCAATTTTTGATCAGTAGAATTGTTAATCATTTCAACCACTTAGGCAGTCGTACAAATCCTTGAACATCCCTCCCAACCACAGATCCTATGCAATTCCAACACCTTATCCATTTCCCACAGATTTGTGTTCAAATTCTTGAACCAGGTGAACCTGGCCTAACCCATTGAAACAACACCAGATCACCCTTTTCCAACAAAACTGTGTTCAAATTCCTGAACAAATCGATCTGCCCTACCTTTGTGAACAAAGTCACATTCAAAAAAATTCCCTTGTTATTTCAATGGCTTAGCCTCTTTTTTCACCCATCTCCCATTTGTGGCACAAGCCATGCAACACCTAGTACCAAACAACAAAAGGGAGGTGATACAAAAAATTTGACTCAAACCGTTGACAAGCCCGCCTAATTCCTATAGGGTGGCATTATCCCAATCACGGGAAACCTAAAAGCCTCGAGCAATTAGGTAACAATTAAGATCTTTGACAATTTGAAAACTTGTGGGTTTCTTGGAAGGCCAGGAGCTTTTCCCCTAGATCAAAAATCATAAGGAGGACTATATCATGGCCGAAGAAACCACAGAAAAAAAGGTTGAGGTTGATTATGTTGCTAACGAGGACGCTCAGGACAAATACCCTAACGACTCCAGAATTGTCGTCAACGTAGGCAAAGGGCAGGGCGCAAAGATCAAATATGAAATATACCTGCCCGTACCGTCTACCGACGAGGAAGCCAAAGAATACTTTGGCGAGAAGTGCGACCTCAAGCTCCTCATTGAAAAGGGAGTTCGAAGCTTGTCCACAGGTCCAAACTGGCAACAGTTTTTCAACGAAGATGGAACCATGACTCCGGCTCAGCATAACGAGGCACAGGCTCTGGCCGACTCGATTGAGGTTGGGCGCAAGGCCGCAGTCGGAGGCTCTATCAAAGCCCAGGCCAAAAAGATGAAGGAATTGGAAGGTGATCTGGCCGAGGCAGGCATGGATATGGCAGAACTCAAAGAACTGCTCCGCAAGGCAAAGGAAGCCAAAGGTAACTAAACAATAACAAATCCTGGCCTGTCCAAAAAACCCACAAGCAAAGAATTGTCAAAACCAAGTAAAAGTTCAAATTTTGAACTTTTCGAGTAAGGGGAGGTTTATGCTTATGGATATGTTCTACATAGAACTAATCGCTGGAGTATGTCCTGTCTTAATTGCAGGGCTTTTGTGTATCCTTGTAATGGAGCGCTACGGCTAAGGAGGTGAGTGCTATGTTCACTTGTCCATTTAGATCAACAAAGGAAGCATTCATTCCCGTCTATCGAGACGCATGGCTGGCTCATGCTGAGCGACGAGGGCTTACACCTGAGACTATTGGCCATGTAATGACTCAATGGAGGGAAGGTCACATAAGTCTACTGGTCGATGAGAAAGATTTCAGTGACTCCTATCAAAAGCATATCGCTGAAGGGAGGTGATGCCTCGTGGCTTGGATTAAACGCAGGATGAATCCGAAGATTGCTCGTCGATGGCTCCGTAGAAATGCTTGGGCTATCGCAAGCGGCTACAAGAGGACCAAAAAGGGAGAGAAGGAGGTGAGCGGAGCTTTTAAGCGTCGAACCGAACTTTGTCGGTGGATTGTCGAGAATGAAAATTATTAAAAGGGAGGTGATTCGAATGGCTCAAGCAATTTTCAAGCTGGTAAAGCCTGCGAGGAAGATGGGTGGAGATAAGTATGAATGTTCCAATCCCTCAATGAGTATTTACTTTCCTCAGCAGATCAGTCGTAAAACCGGAGCTCCAACAGCATTTATCGCCTGTGAGTTCTTTACCAAGGAGGACCTTGACGCAGCTAATGCAGCCGAAGAAATGGGAGGCTAAGACGGTTTGAACTAAAGCCCAACCTGGGTGATTCCTGGGTTGGGTTTTTCTTTAGGAGGAAAATATGACAGATCAACTCGAGGAATTGAAAAACAATTTAGCTCGTAAGGCCTTCGGTAAGACCAGAGACGAAGCTCACTCCAATGTAACCTGTATTTGCTGTGGTGAACCCGCCCTGCCCAAGTGCTACTCCGATGCAGGGAAGAGAGAGTACCACATCTCAGGAATGTGTGAAGAGTGCTTCGATAATTTGTTTAAGGAGGACTAAGGAGATGAGTAGAAAAAAGACTTGGTTTGGCTCAAAGCCTGAGAAATGTGACCTCTGCGGAATGAAAATCGAAGACGAGTTCTATGACGTATCCGTACCGGAGCTGGGCGGAAGTTGGGCAATGCTCTGCCGTAATTGCTTCGGACACAAGAGGTGTAGGTTGGGAACTGGACATGGCCAACACTATGCAAAGCAAACTAAAATCGAGTGGGTAAAAATCGGTGGATAGAAGAAAATACTTCACTCTAAAAATTGACAGGTATGTCCCATTGTGGTACGTTAGGGGCATAATGAAAATCACGGAAGCAAACAACCACCCAAAAAAGGAAAAGGAGAAAACAAAATGAAACAGAGAATTAAACGACACCCAAACCTTAAAGCAAAAGCTATCCTCTTTGAAATCGAAAACTCAATCCTCACAACTAACCTACCAGAAATCGACATGAATCTTGAAGATGCAATCCTTGAGATTGAACTGATTAAAATTGAGCAAAAGGCAATCGCTCACCAGGCTCGCCTTTACCGGACTCATGTAAGGAAGCTTGAGGGTCGGCTTTTGACTCTTTACAAGCGACGAAGTGCAATCGAAGCCTCAATCACGGTTGGAGTTACAAAGATTGCTCCTGCAGCACCGTCTGAACCAAAGCGCAAAAAGACTATTAAAGAGGACGGAGCCGAAGCCTTTGTCGAGAGTCTTTCTCAAAAGGAAATCAACGAACTGATCAAAGAGATCGAGAAGAGCGAAACCAAGGGAGGTGAGAAAAATGGAAAGCCCTAATTCCAAACTGGCTCCCCACGCCAACAAAGTTCTTGAGACTTACCATGTAGTCTCGGAAGAAGACTCTCTTTTTCCTTCGGTTGTTGACCTGCTCGAACTCGTTTGTGATTGGTCAGAGGCTGCAGAATGCTACGTTACCCTTGAGCTTTCTAAGCACACCCACTACTCCTTTCCAACCTTTTGTTTCTATGTTGCAGAGGACATTCCAGCAAGATCCAGAAATCATCTAAACTACGATTCTCTCGAAGAGCTTATGAGTATGGAGAGGATGTACTTGACTCAATACAAGCACAACAAGGATCTTCTCTGCCGGAGATTTGATGATGTACTCAAAAAAGTTTAAATCGGAGCGTTACGGTCCCGTCCAGGGGATTCTCGACCAGATGCAAAGCCTCGAAGCAGGAGGTTCAGTACGGGTCAAGGGTCTTACTGTGGAGATGCGACAACGTGCTAAGTACCTAATCTACGATTGGCTGCACCACATGGCCTTGAAAAGGTTATATCGCATCAGAGACATCGACCAAGTTCTCTTTATAAGTCGGATGGATCTGCCTCCACATTCAATCGAGGTCGAAGAATCCCCTCTCACCAAAATCCAAGAAGAAATTCTATCTTCCCTCCTTATGCGTGACGAGAGCGTTGTTGATCAGATGCTTCAGGAGCTTCTTGAACAAGAAGAGATCTCCGAGGCGGATAAGGAGGTCATTAAAACAAGATGGCTAAAAGTAATGACTTAAAACCAAACCCAAAAGAGTGGGTCACCTTGAATCGAAGCGAAGTAGACTACCACAGAAACCTGCATTGTCCGTCGTATGAGAAGTGTCTTCTTGAGGCTTCGATCTCGTATTGGAAAGGATTTACCTGTAGGTTCTGTGCGTTTCGGAACTGCAAAATTCGATTTGATAGGTTTCAACACTCCTGGGGAAGAAAGGAGGTGAGAAAAATTGGACCCAATAGAGAATGAAACCATGAGAGAGTTCACCGAACAACTCGTAGCAGCAATACTTACGGTCGCTGAGGCCATTAGTGAAACCAAATTCGAGGAGCCAAACAACCCAACTCTGCTCTATGAAGAAAATCTAGGTTATGTGAAAGGACTAAAAGATGCCCGCAATTCTAAGTGACTCTGAACTCAAGTCGAAAGGCCCGCCCACAACTTGGGACAACACCATGCTCACCACTGCGGACGGTTGCCTTCGTAAGCTCTATTGGTTCTTGCGAGGTGTGGACTACGAACTTGTCCCTGCCTATTTTACCTATGGCAAAGTCTTTCAAGAGATGCTCAATGTTTGGTATCTCCCTGAGTCCATTGGACACTCTCGACCTTTCATTGAGATGGAAACTGAAGAGGCATTTCATTTCATTGAGGAGATTCTTCAACACGGAAGGCGTGAGTGGGACAAAGACTCTCCTCGTGAGGACAAAACAAACAACTGGTTAATGTGCAAGCAGCTAATGCAACTTTACATCCAGCAGTATCCAACCGAAGACTGGAAAGTGGTTGCGATGGAAACTGGATGGGAATGGCCGATCAAAGGAACTCCATACTTCTTGGCTGGATCATTGGACGGGTATATTGAGTGGAACCCCTATGGCCTTTTAGTGTTGGAGGATAAGACTACCGGAATGTATATGAGCGATACCTACATATCTAGCTGGGAGTTTTCCTCTCAGGTCACTCAATACGTTTGGTACTTATCCCAACTTCAGGGAAGGGAAATCTTTGGCTGCCTTATGAACATGGCCTCGAAGAGAATCCCCAAGAAGAAAATCCCCGAGAACTTATTCGCAAGAAGTCTCGAGAAACGCTCTCCTGACCAACTCAATCGTTTTGAGAAGGCAACAGTTCAACTTATCGAAGACATTAATCGAGAGTGGGACCGCTGGACCTTCCGCAAGACCAAGGACAACATTCAATGTGTCGGAGGGATAGGAAAGTCTGCGTGTCTCTTTCGGCCTTTGTGCAGTGCCGAAGACGAGTTCTACAACATCAACCCGCTCCAATTCCCTGGTATAGTGGCTCGAGACGGAGAGTGGAGTCCGTGGAAGCGAGGTGAGATATGATTGGTCCTTGTCTTTGTGGAGATCCGGCTTGTCCTTCCTGTGGCAATCCTTCAGCGGTTGCCTCTGAAGGGAGATGAGATCTAATGAACGACTTCGAGTTTCAATCCAAACCAATCCAAGGAGGGTTCATGTGCAGACCTGGTACAGCCATGCTTATGAATCTGAATTATCAAGAGGAGGAACGCAAGATGAATATATTAGGAAGATCAGTAACTCGTGAAATCAAAGCCCTCGTCAAAGAGGAGATAATCAAGTATGACCGATCCAAAGAAGCCTGCCAGAAGTCTTGGGTCACTGAGGTTGCCAAAAAAGAGCACCGCAAATTTAGAGCCTTTAACACCGAGCACACCATCAGCCTTATCAAGGAGCAATTAGACAACCATCTCCGCTGCAATCACACTCCTTGTGAGCCTATTGATCTACCTGTCCCAGTCCATTGTGACTACAACTCCGAGAATGTTTCCTTCCACGGAAATCGAGGTGGATGTGACTGGGAACAATATGAACGAAGCATCGTAAGCTCTAATGTCCGTTCGTTGCTTCACAAATCCGCCAAGTTTCATGGTCGTACTGTTCGAGCTATGGCCTTTGCCTTTGGTGATGTAATTAATCAAGTAAAAGACGATGGTTGTTGAGGAGGTGACTACTTATGACGGAGTTTCCACTACCTCATGAAGAACGAGAGCACATACTCCGAGCACTAACACCTTTTCCCCTTGGAGAAAAACCACCAGAAAGGGGAATCTACATGCTCACCCTCGTAATCTTCACAGTAATCGGTCTTCTCTTGGGAGGCTTCTGTACTTACTACCTCTTCCCTCGTGAGATCGTAACAATCTACGAGAGACCAGTTCCTATTGATCTTAAAGAAGCACCTTTCCTAAGGAGGTAAAACGTATGGCTTTGTCTGACGAACTATACTCTGCAACCGAAATCAACGAAGAGAAAACCCTAATCAACTGCCTTCTCACTGGAGGCTCCGGCTCAGGAAAAACCACTTCCGCAATGACTGTTCCTGGCCACAAGCTCATCATCAACATTGACAACCGAGTTGAAAGTGTCGCAGGCTTCAAAGACGTCACCATTCTCGATGCCTACGAAGAAGATGCTTCGATGCCTAAAGCCTGGGACAAACTTGGCAGAATCAAAACTTGGCTCTGGTCTCAATTCCGCACTGCAAACAAAAAGGAGGAGCCACTTCCCTTTGATGCCATAGTGGTCGATGGCTTAACTGCTATGTTCGACGTTGCCATGAACTGGTCGTTACTCCTCTCCGACAAGCGTGGCTTAGGTGGATCACCTGCCGAACAACACTGGATGCCCCAGATGGTGGCTGTTGAGAAGTGGCTCCGATCAATCCTTGCTCTTCCCTGTCATGTAATTGTGACTGCTCACGAAGACATTGAAGAGCACAGAATCAATGGTGAGTTATTCTTCCTGCCCAAAGGAACTGGAAAGCTCCGCACGAAGATGCCAGCATGGTTTAACGAAACCTTCTATTGTTATCGTCAGAAGGAAAAGGAAAACTATGGCTTCTTTTGGCGGACCCAAGGCGAGGACAAACGAGACTACCTCAAGTCTTCGATCAACAAGCTTGGGAGTCTATGGACTGACCCTCTCCGTCTCGACTTGGACATTGATGTTCTGATGGGCAAAACGGAGTCCACCAAGCCAGTAGGTTTTGAGTGGATTCTGGAACAAAAGGCAGCCAGTCTGCCGAAGAAGGAGGAGAGTAATGAAACCAAGTGAGATCGACGAAGTTCACGAACTGAAGCAACGGATAAAGTATTGGGAGCATCGAGCAAATCTCTCGACTGCTTCATCCGAATACTATCAGGCCGAACTCACAAAGGCTCATGCTCTCCTTGGCAGAGTCATTCACCAAATGTCCGAGCGTTGGGACTCTGTCAACTTAACAAAATACTTCCCAACAGATAACCTCCATCACAAACGAGGTATCGGGAATCCAAAAGGAGGGATGCCGAAGGAACCGAAGTAATCCAATTGCCGCTCGCTCACGGGCATGGGGGCCAAGGGTTAATCCCCCTAAAGGGGGGAGAATATGGCCAGCCGAGGCCGGACGATCAAAAGGATGGTGGCGCAGTGACGACTGTCGTGTCCTTGGGGACGAAACCCCAAAAGCTCTTCGTTCGAGCCTCCGTTGGTGATGGAGCTAGGCAACTTGGCGGGCGAGTAAAAATTCAAAATTTGAACTTTTCGAGGAGGTAACAAACAATGCCAGTATTTGACACAGGAAAAGACTTTGACGACATTCAGGAGCCGGAACTTTTACCCGAAGAGTGGTACACAATGGAGATCGTCGAGGAACCTGAGCGAACCATGAACAAGAAGATGAAAGAAGGTGGAGCTGAAGCCGAAGGCGCAGGGTATAACATTGTGCTGAAGCTTGAGGTTCTGTATCCTGACGTTCCAGAGTACAACGGGCGTAAGTTCACATTGTGGTTATCTTTACCCGTTGAGGGAGACGAAAGCCGATATACAGCAGCCGGACAAACCATCGAAGACTTCAAACTCGACCAAATCAAAAAGATTGCCCAAGGATTTGCTGGTAGGGAAATCAGCGGATCGGAGGTCGAGTTCAACAAGGGAATGAAGGCTGATTTCTACGTCAAACAAGGGATTGCCAATGGTGGTGCTCGGAAGGGTCAACCTCAAAACGAGATCGACACATTTGCAGGAGTTAAAGTAGCTGGAGCTACTCTGTAGAATGGAAGTGGGGCGATGGACTGAGGTCTTTTACTCAGGTATAGGGGATGTCCGAGGACGCAACGTGAGAATTCGGTTCGGAAAAACCCTTGTCTGGTTTGCAGAAAATCAATATCGACTTGATACTTACGACTGTTCAGATCCGTACAAGTTAACGATAGTAATCCGCAAAGCCTTAGTCCATCGCTTCAACCTTGAGAAATTCATTTATCGAAGGAGGGAAAGAAAATGCTTAAGTCCATTACAACAGCTATCCTTGTGGGATTATTCACAATTACTGCGTTTGCGGGAACAAAGCAACTTACCTTCGCTTGGGAAAAATCTACTCTCGAACCTGACCTTGCAGGATTTGTCATTGAGTTCAGTACCGACGAAACCTCATGGCTCTCGTTCGCAGACATTCCATATGAAGAAGGAGTCCACGATTACTCCAAGACCGAACCCCTCACCTCACCTGACGGAGAGTCAATCACCTACTTCTTCCGCATCGCAGCCTACGACACACAAGGTAATTTCAGCGTGTGGAACAACCAAGACAACAACGGGGTCAAGTGCCAAGCAACGATTGACTTCCAATCTCCGACAGAAACTACAAACTTCACCGTCACAGTTCAAGTCAACCCACAGTAGGAGTATTGAAATGAATGTAGGACCAGAGGAAGTACTAGTCTACTTCGATGAGAAGCTAAATGAAACTGCAAAGGCTTTTCTTTTTTCGGCAGACGGAGACAACCACTGGATTCCCAAATCTCAGATCTTAGACCAAGATCCGCCTGGAATTGAATCGGGCTGTTGGAGGGTGGTGCTACCACTATGGTTAGCAAAAGCAAAGGGGCTGGTATGAAATTCGTAAGCATTGAAGCACGAGAAGAAATGGTAAGTGCTGTTGTACTCAGTCTCTTTGCTATTATTGCTAAAGAAAAGAAAATGAAGTTTGATAGTCCAGACGAGATGAAAGAGGCTGCTGCAGAACAATACAAAACAAACCCAAGGTTTCATAACTATGCAAATCTTCTAATCAACAATTCATTGAAAGTTATTGAAAAGGAAGTAACAAGAATACGAAGTGGGAGAAATTAAACCATGAGACAATTCTTGCTTGCCTTACTAATCTTTGGCGGAGCCTACGCAATTCCTCCAAAAACCGATCCTTACAACAACCAATCTTACTACAACCCAACAAGCACATGGATTAGAACAGGACCTAACTTTGAGATCAGCACTCATGGATTTCGAGGAAGAGTCACAACTCCCGACTATCACTACAAAGGACAAATCGAGCCGTCAAGGATGTGGTTTGAGTACAGGTTTAAAGTTGAGGAGGAAAATTGATGGACCAGACCAAGACTGTAAAAACTCAAATTCCTATTTCCCTTCATCGAGCATTTGTTAGGGCTTTTCCTGGGTATGGCGAACGCACAGCCTTCCTTAGACAAATGATTAGCTTTGGTGTTCGATGTGCTGAGGAAAAGGATTGCTTTCTTGAGCGAATCAAGGAGCTTATTTCGGAGGACCTTAATCAATGAAATTTTTACTTGGTTGCCTGATTTTGTTGTGTTTAGGTTGTGGTCCTAAGTGCACAAATTATTACTTTGATCAGAAAGTATATTACGACGACATTCTCATTGACGAATTCGAAGGACAAAATTATTCTGTTACTGTTCTTCCTATTCCTGGCAATCACCACATCAGAATCATCATCCAGCCAAAAGAGAAACCAGAATGGGAGGTGAGATGATGAATCGACTCCCAAGTGTAATCGGCCCTGCTCCTTCTGAGCTCTCCATCGAAGACTTTATTGTCAAGCTTCGGGCCGAGAGGCAGCGGGTTGTTCAAGCCCTACATGACTTCAAAATTGGATACTCTAAAAAACCCAAGACCAAAAAGAAAGCGAAGTCTAAGATCGATCCAGAGCTCAAGGCCATGATGGAAGAATATGGAATGAGTATGGACGATGTGATTGAGTTTGCGAAAGGATTGAAGAGAGGTGTCAGAGCAGGATGAGGGAATAGCACCATGACCGATCAAGACAAAACAGGGCCGAATCGAAAGGAGGAGAGGATTATGTTTAAATGGAGAGGTAAGAAACGAACTCCAAATTTAAAAACACTGACTCTAAATGCAAGAAGGCATAGTGTGCCTATTCCCTACACGGGCGGTGTCAGCCAGCTTTCGGAGCAGCTTAATAAAGACTACGAGGCGTTGGAGAATAAAGTTAAGTCTGTTGAAGATGAGAACAAGAGACTAAGAACATCATTTGAAGCTCTTTGTGAAGAACGTAACGAGAATGGAGGAGGCAAATGAAAAGAAGAAGAAGAAAAGAGAACAGTCCATATGCTCAATTCAAAAGAACCAGTAGACCAACCAAAGCACAGTACAAGGAACGAAGAAAGGAGAAGGAACGTCGGGAACTTGAGAGACTTGCTTTAGACCTCATGACCGACAGCATCTTGTTTACCCGACGTGCGACTGACATTTACCGTGACTTAACAAGAGGGAGGTACGAAGACTAATGGAAGTGTATTCTGCCAAACCGGACTCGA
>Ga0180437_10006352_pt1 | contig 15776 bp, 21 predicted proteins | sample SS_ome_4_FD_132410 | JGI IMG/M metagenome (GOLD analysis project Ga0180437, IMG submission 132410) | Hypersaline lake sediment archaeal communities from the Salton Sea, California, USA - SS_3_D_1 metaG | ecosystem: Environmental > Aquatic > Non-marine Saline and Alkaline > Hypersaline >...
CCAAGAAGATTATTGAGATCATCAGGGTGGTGTTCAACAAACCATTTAAAATTTTTGACGATTTGTACTTCATCGAACGACTCCTTTATTGCTTGACGCTCCTCATCAATATCAACTAAATCGCTGTTTAATTCCCTAATCAGCCCGTCAAAAACAGCAACCGTCTCTTTCAAATATTCGGCTTCGACACTTTTGCTCGCGTAATGTTCTTCAAGTTGTTTTTTCGCATGGTCTTGGTCAGCCAATTGTTGCAAAAGCTGCCTTTCACGTTCTTCCTTATTTTCTAAGTATTGCTTACCAGCAAAACCAATCCCCGAAAGTGTGATGGCCACCGCTGCAAACGCTAGGATTTTCCAATGACCAAAAAGAAAGGAAATCATTTCTTGCCCCAACCATCACGAGCAGTACTGAATCCCATGTAACCACCAATCACCGTCCCCCAGAACATAAACAGACTCGTTATCACTTCTCCGAGCAATCCGTTGTATATAACGGCGCACGTTATGATGATACCTGTGATCATTCCGGTATATGCCATGATACGCATGTGAAACCATTTAGTTGACGGATCCGGATGTTCTTCACTCATCTTCTTGCTCCTTCAGCCACGTTTCCCAAGCTTTAATCATACCCTTTGCCAAACGCAAGAGCGTTTGATGTAGAATTCTAGTTGAACGCCTCATTCATTTATTTATCCGGTGAACGTGTACGTTCCATCCCAATAAAAAGGAATGCTAATATTTATTTGGTAATAAGGCAGGGAACCACTAGATAACGCGCTACCATTTGTCAAACCGATATTCGTTAGTTCAGCCTCTTGGCAAACCACACCATTGAATCGCGCATCCCTAAAAATACCCGCCACGTCGTCAGCATAACCACGTAGAACTTGAGTTCCTGTGTCTTTTGGTGCATATAATTGAACGAAGATTATTCCAAAGTGTCTAAAGGTTCCAGCAGCACCAATATTCTTTCGCTGTACGGATCCGTCTCTTATTGAAAACCGAACCCAGTGGTCGTCTTTTGGTGGGACGAAATTAACATTGTCCCATGCAATAAGTGTCGACGCCCAATTAGCATCAAACCGTTTTTCAATATCTCTTCTAGCCGTTGCAAAACTCATCTTGATCGCTCCAGTATATCTTGAATTTCTGCTTGAATTTCTTGAACCGTTATGGCCACCATTCCTTCAGGTGCTTTTTCTTTTGACCATCCTTCCTCTAACGCTAGGATATAATCTAAATTGTTACTCACATAGATTGGAGGGTGGTTCCTCAATTCATTAACATCTAAATTAAAAACGGGCGGGGGATATTCCCCTTCTTCTCTTGGTGGTAAAACAGTTTCATCAGGCTTGTGTGCATTAACTGTCCAGCTTCCTTGCGCACGGCCTGTCAATCTAGGAGTACGGTCAACAATGCCTTGGAATAAGTCAAACGCAATTTTTCTAATCCCAGTCGAATAATCCTGATGCAGGTTCTTAATGAACTTTTCTACATCAGCATCAAATTGGGCGGTTTCTAAGGTCATTTTCTTCTCAACAATAACGACCAAGTCGCGCCCGCTGGATCCTGTTTAAAATCCTCCATTTCATAAACAGTTGAAGCGTAATCTACGACTCGTGTTATTTCATCATGAATTGTTGGGATGGCCTGTAGATCCTTTTGTGCAACAATAGCTTTGAGCTCTACTTGCTCAGATGCTAAAGAACGCTCTTCTTTTGAAAGCGTGCTAAATATCATTGAAGTAACATAGCGAAAACCTTCGCCACTGGTTGTTCCAGCACTCACGTTATATGTAGTAGAAGCCATGGAATCATAGTTAACCGTTTCGGCTATATTGCCAGTCGCAGCAATACCAGCTTGAGCGGCGTTTTGTACTGCTTCACGTAATCCCATGACCCGTCCTCATATGTTATAGCTCCACATTTTTCCAATGATCCAACCAAATATCTCGATATAAATCCAAAGAGCCGCAACCGCCATCGATGCGCCTAAAATATATCGAAAGAGGTCGTCGTTCACTTTCCGTCGTTTAAAGCTTCGTCGCCAATGACGTCATATGCGTTAAGCAATGCTTTCGTCACAACACGTTCGACAAAAATCATTTCCTCTTTGTCGCTCACAACATGTTTATAATTCAGTTCCGCAATGTTTCCAGAACCGTCGTGTTTTGCAATGTCCATTCGTAATTTTACGATGTCTTTTCCTGATACTAATGCCATGATGTTCTCCTTTGTTTAACCACCTTGTTTCCCAATGATACGGAATATCTTTCGGTTTTTATAATTATTTGAACCGACAATTTTTCCCGCTAACGTGTAAGTCGTACCATCCACGATACCGCTCACCCATGTGACTTGATTATAAGTCAAGAAAGTTTGCGTGTGTAGTGTTGGGCCTGATGGTGAAATACTCCAAATAGACGAAGCAATCACCGTACTGACTTCAACTAATGCCGATGTCCAATTAACCTGATAATCGAGATTCGCCGCTGGATCTTGTGTCCAGTAAACACCGTCAACATCTGATTTCTTTATAGACCTAGCCATTATGAATTATCCGCTAACTCAATATCCCATGCCGCTGTTGTCATTGAGTTGCCCGCTGTTAATGATTGCGCTGACGCTGTTGTCACGTAAACCAACGTTGATGTTGATGTGTTAACGAGTGCGAAATGATCGCCCGTGCCCGTTGTTGTGACAGAGACGCCGGTTTGTTGTGCGACAGTTGATTTGCGCCCGCTTGCGTCGCCGTCGGCGATGGTGAACGCCGTGGAAACGATCGCGTGTGTCGCTAACACTTGCGTTCCTGTGTTACCAACCGCCGCATCATAAGAAGCAGGTTGTCCAGAACAAATACAGATCTGATCGGATTGATCTTCCACCCATTGCAACGCCTGATCCAACATTGTGTCATTTTGCCATTTTGCCATCTTCTACTCTCCGTTGTTAACTATAACGACTCGATTACCTTTTCCAATATACAATGTTCTGGATGGAGAACCACCAATCAATCCCAACAAGAAATTCGTCGTGTCTGCCGTGTGGTCATGCGTTGCATCATTCACAGTAATCATATGCACTTGGCTCAACTGTACGACATCCGCTAAATGATCATGCAGTGCGTCCACTGTTGTGAAATTATGTACCTGTGATATGACAATGCCGTCCGTCGTGTGTGAATGAAACGTACTGTTCACAGTGAATTTATGATCCTGCGTTAACACTACCCCATCGGCGGTATGCGCATGAAGCGCATCATCAATAACTAACTCCAACACACCACCTTGAGTGGCGATTGGATTTGTCGCTATCGCATAAGCGCCTATCATTTTATAAATACCAACGCTTGAGAATCACTAACAACATTTAGGACATCATATTTCGTTCCGTTTATGGCCTTACCTGCTCCATCAAAATCAACTTTGCTGCCTGTAATGGGCTCCGCCGTGGCAACTAGTAATTGACCAAGCAGCCCAACGGCATCCCACTCCGGTCGTTCTATTCGCGGAATGTATTCTTGTGAAATATCAAAACCAGGATTCACTTTTCGCACTTCGATTGTTTCACTTTTCGCGTTTTCCGGAGGCGTTTTGTCCGAAGGAATCCCGTTGATGTTTGTTGGTTGCGGATACTCTTCTAAGATTCTTCCGTCGCTTGCTTTAAAAACAGAATAGACAACGGGGAATTTCCTTCCTCGCCTCTCGTCCATTTCTTCATCATTCCATGTTAATTTTGTGTATGTTTCAAAAACAGGACGCTTCCATTCGTCAGTCAGATACATTTTTGACCAATGATTAGGCGCGGCGTTTCCTATAACGGCGGGCGCTCCAGAAATGACGCCTTTGACATTCGTGCTCGCATCATCCCCGAGGATAATTTTTCCACTAACAATAGAAACAAATAATCCGACGCGATCTTCATTTGTTGGATTACCGTCAGTCCATTCAAACAATTCCGCGTAATCCGCCTCTGGACTAGACGTTGAACCGTCGATTAAAAGATTGCCGCCCGTGCCTTGCAATCGAATGGTGTTGTTTGTGTTAGATGCAGTGATCGTGTCCGTAGCACCCCACACAAAATCATAGTTCGCGCGAGTTTGTGCGCCACCACCACCCGAGGCGGAGTGCGTGTGTTGTGCTTGGCAACCCTTGCCGCCTGCGACAGTCGAATAATCTCCCGACGCGGTATTTTTCAAACCACCACCAATTGCCGAGTTCGTTGCCGACGCGGTATTTCCGCTTCCTACTGTCGCCGAGCCACCGCCCGCGATAACGGAATAATCTCCAGACGCCGTGTTTCTTGAACCGCCACCGACAGCACCATAATTGGACGTGACCGAATTTACATTGCCGCCACCAAGAAAAGCCCTCGCCGCATTCGTGATCGCGTTGTCGATACCGCCACCGATAAATGAAAAGGAACTGGCCGCATTTGTGATGTCGTTATCATCACCACCAACGACCGAACTATTGTCGGCCTCCACATCATTATCATAACCACCACCAATGAAACACCATTGTTTTGTGATCGCGTTGCCTTGCCCCGTATAGCCACCACCCGCGATGACCGAATAATTTGCGGTAGCTGTGAGCGAGTTATCCCAACCGCCGCCAATGTATCCATAACTACTTAAAATGGAATTCGTTCTCCCGCCACCGACGGCACCATAAATTCCCGCAATAAGCGAAGACGAACCCGCCGCAATAACCGCACAACTTGCCGTCGCACTAACTACGTTAGAAATGCCACCACCGATGACGCCGAGTTGCGCTTTCATTGAATTACTACGACCGCCGCCGATGAATCCATATTCGCTCGCGTCGATATTATTGTTTCGACCACCGGCAATGGTCACATAATTCGCCGCGTTGGTTGTTGTGTTTCCAGACCCGCCACCAATGACGCCACGAATACCGCCCGTGGAAGTTTGGCAAGATTCACCACCGCAGACAACGTCATACCATCCTTGCGCCTTGCAGGCATCACCTGCTCCAACAAACGCACCTGTCGCGCTTGCGGTGTTACTGTTACCTCCGCAGACAACCGAATTTGAGCCACTTGCTGATCCACCCTTACCGCCAGCCACAACCGAATGTCCACCAGTTGCAGTATTGTTTTCGCCACCACCGATGGCCGCACTACTAGCGCCGATTCCATTGTTATTCCCACCAGCTATAACGGCATAAGCACCAGTTGAAATATCGTTAGAATATCCACCACCGATAAAACCACGAATGGTATTCACACCAACACCCGTGGAGTTTTGTAAACCACCACAGATGACAGATTCAGAGCCTACAGCACCTATGGAATTTGTATTGCCTCCGCCGATAAACGAGCTAAACATTTTTACGGTGTTAGAACGCCCGCCAGCTATAACCGCCGCACTTGCTACCGTCGAAACGACGTTAGTATCACCGCCGCCAATGAACGCCTTCTCTCCAGCGTTGGTATTATCTCGTCCACCACCGATCGCCGCATCTTGAGCGCTCGCGGTATTATTTGCGCCACCGCCAACCGTTGAATAAATATTGGAACAAGTGTTTCCGTATCCGCCCCCGATGGCGTCCCCTGTTCCTGACGTTGAATTAGATTCGCCGCCCGCTATTGTTCCGGATTGCCCCGTGACGTTATTGCCTAACCCACCGCCGACGGTCGCTTTAGATTGCGTTGCCGTGTTATTTTTACCGCCACCGACCGTCGCTTGTAATCCGGTCGCTTCGTTTTCCCAACCACCGCCGACCGTTGAATAATTACCGGAGGCGATATTGCTCGAAGCACCTCCACCGATGATCGCATAATCACCGCCAATGTTGTGTCCGATTCTAGTGACATAGACATCCGCTGATCCTGATAAACTAATCGCCGTCGGGCTGGTGTTGTCGTACGTTCCAGAAACTAAAGTTGCAATCGGTGTCGTTCTAACTAACGTGTTACCCGCGCCGATAGTCCCGAATCCGACTTCGCGATTATTGCCGTCCTCGATTGCGTATTCAACAACCGCACTCGTCACAAATTCTGGAACATCCGAGAACCGCGCAAATCCAGGAACAGCAACATTGTCCAGCGTGATTGTTCCTGTCCCACTTGTAGCGGTTGTTTCTTTAACCCAATTTCCCAACGGCATTTATATTCTCCTTACACTCGCAGAGCTTTCGATTGCGAAGATCCCCTGTTTAGAACTTCGCCTAGCGATCTGATCATTTGCTTAACAGTGTTAGGAATCACACCGCCTAAGTCTCTGTCGGTCTTGTCAAATTTAACATTCACTTCACCAGCTTTTACTTCGCTGATCCCTTTGCTGTCTGGCTCTACAAGCCTGTCGCTCGTTAGAAGCAAACGGGCCATTTCTGCCGTCGCGTCTTTTAATGATTGTGGAATTTCGTCGCTATCAATTCGATAATTGTCATAGTCATGCACGTTTTGTCGTGGCCATCCAAGCGCCTGCCCTTCATTAGAACGACGACCGTCCCATGCCACATGATCATCTAGTGTTCTGGTGGCCATAGCCAACGCGGTTTCTTTTTTCGCCGTCGTCGCGTTAGTCCACGCCGTTCCATATAGGTGTGCATCATGGTAACTATCGCCATCAGCGACCGAGGCATAACTATTGGAGTTTGACGCTCCTGATCCTGTTTCAACAACTAGTGTCAAGGCCATTAGAAGATCCCTTTAATAATTTGTCTAGTTTGCTGGTCGTTGTGCAATTAGCCACTCCGCCTGCTGTATTGCTGCCGTTTGAATACCAAATGTTCGGATTATAGGGTGCGGGTCTTTCCATGAATATCGGTACGGAAACAGACTTTTTATCGAACAATTCGCCGAGCTGCTTGTGCAATTCTTTCGCTTGATCTAATGGGATGCTCACATCTACACCATTAATTTCCAAAGTTATAGATTTTATGTTCATCCGACTTCCTTTAAATCAGTATCTAATTGTTTAACGTATAGCATATCTTTACAATACCCAAACCACTCATCTTCAAATTCTGCACCGGCATACTCATCAAACCACGGGCCGCCGATTGTGTAATGTACGATTTTCGCATCTGCATTGGGTGCATCGTAACCAACTAAATGATTCCACTCTTTTGGCAGTGCGCCGATTTTATCATGGGCCCATGCCATTTGATGCAATTCAGCAGCCGTTGCCTCGTTAACATACGAAGGAGTGAGCTCTCTACACTTACCACAATTAAACACCATCACGCTCGACCAATTTTTACGGGGATACGTGTACTGTTTAGCCCCGAGATATTTCGTGTCCTCTACGGGTCTGTGGTCGTGCTGTACGCATGTGACCGCATCGTTAGGATTAACATTTTCCATAATCTCATTTATGTCGGTTCTTAACATCATGTCGCAATCCATGAACAGCGCATAACCTTGATAATCACATAAGTATGGCACTAGAAACCGAGTAAAGCTAAACTCGTTTGATTGTTTCGGATCACGTGGTCTATGATAAACGTATTTTAACTGATCAAGCACGATTGGTGTGATAGAAACGGGCCGTTTAGCATTTGCTAATATGCTTTGACTCAGCGCATGGAATGCCGCCGTTTCTACTTTGTCAAATCCTATAAATATCTTAAGCATTTTTATCTCCCATTAAATGCAGCCAAGGCAGCCCCGTCCTCATTTCTTCTTTTGTCCATTGAGCGTAACTTAATCGATTCAGCCATTCGGTTCGGTCAGGGCAAAAAGGATCATCCAATAAGGCCATGTCAATATTTCCTACATCCCACGCCATGGAACCGCGATCCGCAACAAATGTCGGGATCCCTTCAATAACCGATTCAACTGCCGTTGTAGAATTAAATGTCACAACGGCATACGCCTTTTCAAAATCTTCTTTCAGGCTTGAATTAGAAGACCGTACCCCCTCAAGCGATTTAATCGCTTCAGGAGCGAGAGGGTGCGGTCGAAAAACGATTGGAAAATTAAACATTGTTTGAAGATCTTCTACTGTATCTTCTAACCATTGTTGATGATCGCTGTCCTGTACGCTCGCATCCCAAGGCACTTGACCAATAAGAAGGATATACTCCCCTTTCTTGCGCCAAGGTTTAATATCTATTTTGAGTTCTGTTGTTCGAGTGGGGTCGGTGATTTCTGTGTTCCTAAAATCAGCCCACCCATTAATATCATTGAAGCCGACACTATAATAATCGTCACGATTTATGTACCCCTTCTCAATAATGATAATCTTCTTGCGAGCTTGCCGCTGCCCGTCAATAACCCGTTGCCGTCGTCTTGAATCCTGGACAGCGTATTTCCCCTTTCCAAAAACAACCGCCACTTCATTCGGCTCGTTGTAGTCGTCAAGAAGTTTGATGTGTTTATTTGTGAATTCAATATCACCACAAAGAAAAAGCCCCTCCGCAAACGAGGAGAGGACTTCATCATGCTCTGTGTTATTACCTGTCAAATAAACACACACATTCATTTATGTAGTACTCCGATTCCGAGCTTAGGCATTTTATTCACAGCAATGAATTCTTCATGCTTGTATTCGTCTTTTAGTTCGTTCCATAATATTGGAACACCCATCATGTTTCCATTAGGAGTCGGAACTTCAGCACCAATAATGTCATGGAAAAATACCATACTAGACAAGTCGCCATAATTGTTCCAATCTTTTTTCACTCCTTCATAACGATGGTCGCCATCAATTAGAATACCATCAAACGGTCCTAGTGCCCGTACTGCTTCCACAACTTCTGGTTTCGTACTATCGTCTAAGAATAAATGTGTGTCATATCCAGATTCATTAAACTCAGCAGTCGCATGTAGGAGACGAGCTTTGCTATCACTACGCCCCCACGGGCCATCAGGTAGATCAACTGAAACCACTCGTGCTCCTGGAGCCATAACGCCCACAACATGACGTAATGTATAACCATCGCGCGAGCCGATTTCTAAAAAGCTGCTTTTACCTTTCATAAGGGCAAGTAAGTTGTCGAGCTCTTCCATGTGCTGTGGGTAAATCATGCGACATCCTCCTTTTGGAGGTGGTCTTTTAATTCCAGACCGTGTCGTTTGAAATCAGCTTCAAGCATATCAGCGATGGTTTGTCCAAGTTGCTTGGTTGCTGCCCACCCTAAATCAAGAGCGGCCTGCATTGCATCACCACATAGGATGTTCACTTCGGCTGGACGTTTAAATGCCTCGTCAACCACCACATAATCTTCGTAATCCAGGCCAACCGTATCGAACGCACACTTGACAAAATCACGAACGCTATAAGTTGAACCCGTTGCGATAACATAATCTTTCGGCTTTTCCTGTTGTAGCATCAACCACATGGCTTCAACATAGTCTTCCGCATGGCCCCAATCACGCTTCGCATCTAAATTACCTAGTCGGAGTTCTTTAGTTTCCCCCGCGACAATCTTGGCGACTCCGTCGGTGATTTTTCTTGTGACGAATTCCTTGCCACGCAACGGAGACTCGTGGTTGAAGAGGATACCGCAACAAGCGAAAAGGTCGTATGACTCTCTGTAATTAATGGTTGACCAGTGAGCGGCCAGTTTAGAGACTGCATACGGCGAACGGGGATGAAACGGCGTGTCTTCATTCTGGTAATCCTTATTGACTTTACCAAATAACTCACTCGTTGATGCTTGATAGAATTTAGTCCAAGGAGAATGCATCCTAATTGCTTCAAGCAGGTTTAATGTTCCTCCGGCGTTGATTGCGAATGTACTTGTTGGTGAGTTGAAGGATTCTCCGACGAAACTTTGTGCGGCGAGGTTGTAAATTTCATCATACTCGCCGTCAGCCACAATCCTAGATACACTAGAACTGCAAGTAACATCACCCGTAATCGGAACCACGTCGTCTTGGATATTAAAATATTCCATCCTCCAAATGTTTTCTGTACTTCTGCGAGGCGAGAGGCCGTGTACTTCATAGCCTTTTTCCAACAAAAATTTTGCTAGATACGCGCCGTCTTGACCTGATGCTCCCGTTATCAGTGCCTTATTCACGCTGTCTTCTCCATTAGTTCTGGACTATGTCCAATCTTTTTACGTTCCGGACCTTTTAGGTGGTCAAAGTTTTTACCTAAGACACTTTCAATGAACGGATGGTTTGTTTTTAGACCTTCAGCTAAATTGTTACATGGAACGCCGACTATTGTACGAACCGCATCGAACACATGGCAGTCAGTCCAATAATTCAACTGAGTGAACGTGCCGTTTAGGTAACAATTTTTCATCAGGTTCATAACAAGCTTGTTTGACGGGTGGCTTGGATCAAACGCCATAAAACCGCATTCAGAATACGACCATTGTCTTCCTAGATAGGCAAGATATTGTCCATCCAATAATGTCGTTAACCACTCTTCAGGGTTTTCTAACGGCTTTGTTGCTATAACATCAGCATCCATCCAGCAAAAAGGTTTCTTGTATGATAGCCCAAAGTCAGTGACCGCGAATGTTTTGCGGCTAAACTTGTTCACATCATACATGTAATTATAGAACTCTTTCCCGTTATCGTCTTCAAACAACCCTTTGAACCTTGGATTAGTTTGTATATGCTCATAGAACTCTTCCACTCCACCAATGTGATACAACGGTTTTTGTTCTATACGCATTTCGTCGCCGAAATCAAATGGTGCATCCTCATAATAGATAGTAATATCAAAAGGTGTATGCTCCAGCCAAGACTCAATAGAACGTTTTCCGTACTCGTTGAATCCTTTTACACTCATTGAAGTTATTATCATTTTGATGCACCGCCTACAAGTTCAGCGAACTCTTTGCGTAGAGTAAGCAGATGACGCGAAGAAGAGAACTCTTCGTTGTAGTGGGTTTTTGCTGCTTCGATTATTTCGTCTTTTGACATAGTGCCAATATTGAAATCTGGAAGTTCTTGGATTGCTTCTGGTTCCGGTTGTGCTTCTGGTTCCGGTTGTGCTTCGGTTTGTGCTTCGGGTTCTGGTTTTTTATAGAATTCAGAATCCGTGTTCACTTCAATTTGTTCTTTTCCAGTGCCATCATGCTGTTCACTAAATAAAGAATAATTTCGGTATCGCCCTGTGTGGAGTGCCAACAACCAATCGTCACGATTGATCTTTTTTATTTCGCCGGTTTTATCATTTTTGATTTTGACCGTGGGTAGTCTCATTTGAACCTCCTGAGATGGTTAAAAAGAAAAGAGCAGCCTTATCCCATGAACGTTGATTCAAAAGGCTGCTCTTTGCTAAGTTTAACCCGCGAGGCGCATTGCCAACGCTGGTCGAACAAGTTTCGCACCCCAAAGAACATCAAGTTCCCAAACGACTCGTTTGTTTTGACGTTTAACTTCAAGACGCATTGTGATTCCCGTTTGTGGATCTGTCATAGATACCATTTGAGAACCAAGAGCCATATCAGCAGTAGAAGCCATCAATGGACGGTTAGCGAAAGCAAACGCATCACGGTGGAATACTAGATTCACAGTGTGATCGCCTTTCTTAGTGATAACCGCTGTTGATGAAGCAATTGCCGCTAATGGTGGATTGATAGTGATATCAACACCAGCAGAAGTGATTGTTGAAGTTGCTTGCACTGCATAAGTTTGTGAGTTACCAGCGATAGAGAAAACATCACCAACAACCAACGTTCCAAGAGCGCCCGCGCCTTTAACCATTACAGTTGAAGAGTTCGCAGCGGTTGTAGAACCGACAGTGATAGAAGCAACTGTTCCAGCGGTGTGTGTTTGCACGCCGTCGTCAGCAGCCCAATCGATGCCGTATTTGCGACCGATCTCACCTTCAATCTTAACTTCACTAGACATGACTTTTTCTGCATCACTAAAAGGTGATAACGCTAGTGCATTCGCTTCAGCAGAAAAATCCAAAATCGCACGACGGTTTTCGCGTGGTGCTAATTGCTGATTCAAGATTTTACGAGAATCAGTTGCACCTGCAACCGTTGAAGCGAATGGAGTCGTACCTGCTGTTCCAGCAAATCCATAGACACCTGTGTATTGATCATGTAGAGAAGTGTTCATTGAGTTTGCTAAAGCGCGAACCGCTTCCGACATTTGTAATGGAATGAAATGCTCGTTACGATCGAGCTCAACCATTTCTTTATCAGTAAGATAAAAGTTTGTTCCTTTCCAGTTGTTCAATTGGATTTGAACTTTAGAAGGTGCTTTATCTGTCGCTGACAAATATGTAGAAGGCGAAACGTTGTACGCCGTTTGACTAGCAGATAGAGGAACGTCAATAGTGTCGCCCTTTTCCGCCGCTTGTGTTGAATAATCGCCATTAACCAGTCTAGGAAAGATTGCCTGCTCGCGTAACGCTAACAAACCTTTCGCTAGGATTTTATGCATGACAGCTGATGTAGTATTAGCCATATGAATCTCCTATTTTAAAAGTTTTTAATTGAATCTTGTCACCGACAAGCAGGTTTTATCTAATCACCGATTAGACGACTTGGACTTTACCAGAGGCAATGTCCACTAAATTACTGTTGATCGCTTGTGAATCATTAGCGTCTACAGTTTCTCCGTTGATCCCTCCATCTCTATTACCAGAGGAGTTCCCACCAGAGTTTGGTTCAAACAAATAATTTGCTTCGTGGTAAAGACTTTGAGCATACTCGTTCATGCTGATTGGGTCTTTGCCATCTTTTCCATACATAACTTTTCCGTCACGCATTGGAACTAAGTTGCCCTCGTCATCAATATTCCAAACGCCACGCGCACGGGATAACACATCAGTCATCGCTCCTGGACGCACGCTTGCAACTTCAGAAACAGCGTTTTGGATCTGAGCATCAATAACGGTTGACTTATAACGATTTTCGAACATATCCGATTTCGCCTTAAATTTGTCCAGTTGATTTGTGTAGGACTCGAGTTTGCCGTCGTAGTCGCTTCGCATTTTTTCCGTGCGTTGCAATAGTAATTCTTCGAGCTTGCCTTCACTGATCATCTTTTGGTCTTGTTGCTTTTGCAATTCGGCCAACGCATTTCGAGCAGCTTCAGGATCTAAACCATCAAATTCTTTGTATTGGTTTAGTCTGTTTTCTAGTTCCTGTTTTTCTTTCATTAGATTGATATTGTTGTCTCTAAACTCGCCGAGCTTACTTGAGAAATCATCACCGTCTAAATTAAGAACGTATATCCCACCGATTTCTTGATACTCCCCGCGATACGCCTCCGGCACTTCATCAAGGGATTTTACTGTTTTCTTTAAAGCCATTTTAATCTCCGATTAAATTGTGAATAATTATAGTACATAGATGCTAAATTTTACAATCTCGCAAGCGTAAAAGCAGGTTTTATCCCATTTTCGCGCAATCATCAAGAAATTGGTTGTCCTTGTCTTTTAAATATTGAGGCAACGTGTCCCCAATGAAAAAGAGTTTACCAGGATTTTCCCTGTACAATCTAGCAAAAGCAACGCATGAAGCCAACATGTCTGGAGCGGTGAACCACCTCGTCCCGTCTAGATCAGCATGCATCGTCACTTTCTTTACAGTTGGCCCCGTGTTGTCTACATAAAACGGTTCCCCCTCTTTCCAACCGCCATCAACACCAAGCAAATGGATCTCTTTGAAATCCATATACATGCAAAGTGTGACCGCACGGTTGCAAACATTGAAGCCCCCGCCCACACAGACAGGATTTTCAAATAGCTCACGATATAGATCAAGTTCATTTTTTAACCCACAAGCGGAGTTGAACAAGATCACCGTTTCTTTCTTTAAATAATTGAACAATGCTGGATCACTGCTTGTCGCTATGAAGTGCTTGACTCCTGGAGCTCGGAATATCTTTTTTGGTTGCGCAATATGGGATCCAGGATCCATGCTGGCAGCGTAGTCAATTTTGTAACCTAAGTCATGGATATATTTTATCGCCGCCTTACAGGCGAATATCTTAGCCCCCTCGTCAACGAGTTCCTTGAGCCGTGCTTGGTTTTCCGGTAATCGTAACGATGGTCCACTACCAACGACCACCACCTTGTTCCCTGTTTCTGTGTTGGGCTTAACTTCTGGCAAACCCAATGTCGCCGCGTGCCGAATGTTACGATCAAAATTGTCCGTGTTCGGATTGACGAATTTGATTTCCGCCGGTTGTCTTGCTTCCGCTGTCGCTGTCATAACTGATGTATCCCCTGAATTAAAAAGTTATGTTTCACCAAACCGGAAAAGTCGTCGTTCAATACAATATTAAGCGCCTCACCTTCCCGCCCTTCTAGTCTTAGTTTTTTGTTGAACGCTTCAAAGTTCCAAACTGCTCGGATGTACTCATTGCCAACGCCCCACGCTTTTCGTTCAACGTCAAATGCGTACTTAGTCCAGTCGCCGTTTGTTTTTATGTTCTCGTCAGCGGTCAGGTTGATTATCTGCCCATCCCAGTTGCTTAGGTTGACAGAAATCCCGTTGGTCAATGCAGCACTCAACGCACCATAACGCTCAACATCAATTGTTCCATTGTCCTCAATGTAAATAATGAGGTTCGTAATCGTGACCGTGGATCCATGCTCGGGTCTATAGAATGCCGTCGTTGATGCAGAACTATAATCACCAGTAAATTCATAAACGTTGTTCGTGTCGCGCATGTGTTGAACAACAAATCTCGGCATCGTCATTATTTTTTATCCTTTATGATTATGTGCTCATCTTCAAGCCCATGGTCATCCCAAAAGTCACCCTTGACCTCAAACGTTTGGCCTTTTTCAAGGATAATATACGGAAGTAGATTCAAACGCGCTGCATACTTAGTTTTTATTTCATCTTCCGCTATGTCTTGGATTATACGTGGATTATTAAGCATATCGTCAACGATGTCCTCTAGTGCTTTTGGCATTGTTCCAACCACATAATTTGGAGCGGTCTTAATGGCAAACATTTCAGCGATCGCTTCTTGCCAATTAGTTCCCCCGTATCTACTAACATACGCTTCTATGTGTTCGCGCCTTCCGAATATAGTGGCTGGGACTGTCTCACCAAGAGCGTTCGTTCTTGTTAATTTTTCCACATAGTCTTCTAGTCGTACTTTTTCTCTATAGTGCGTTAACGTGTGTCCTAGCTCATGTCTTATTGTGTAATTAAGATGCGACTCAACTTTTAGGCTTTTGTCATAACCAGAAAACCCAAATGTTAAGCGGTTGACTTTCTTGTCTGCCATTCGCTCATGGATAAATATGGGTATTCTAGGCCCGTTGTTTAATATCCTTTCTTTAGCACCCCTCTCAAGGAGTGTGTGTTGTGTGAACGTCATACCCGCTGCATCATCTATCGGGTTTCGCATAGCAAGCCTGACATGATGTCCAATCTTAGGATTTATTTTTGCTAGTCTGTCAATTTCTTTTACATAGGCATTCGTTATTTTCAGCAATGCTGCTGTGTCTTCTATTCGCTGAGTGTCTGGCAATGCCGCTGCCGTGTATGTATTTATTCGGCTTCCCAAAACATCTTTCGCATACTCTTGAGCCTGCGTTATCGTTTTCGCTTCTCCTGGGACGCCATACTTAGAAACAAACGCCTCAAGATTTTTAGCTTCATCGCTAAGGTTTAAAGCTAGTTCTCGCGCGGAAATAGGGTTATGATTCTGGTCTATTAAATCACGAAAGCCAAGCTTCCCCTCTTTCCAGAGCTTGTGCTTGGTTTTTCCGAGCGCCTTAATCTGGTCCGCTTCTGGCCTGCCTCTTAGCCATTCTTCATAATCGGTTTCCGCTGGTATAGCCCCGTCCAAGCTTGACCGCATACGTTGTCGATTGGGGGCATCCTTTAGAATCTTGTTCATTTTGGGGTTCGCGTTTAGC
>Ga0180437_10006354_pt1 | contig 15774 bp, 16 predicted proteins | sample SS_ome_4_FD_132410 | JGI IMG/M metagenome (GOLD analysis project Ga0180437, IMG submission 132410) | Hypersaline lake sediment archaeal communities from the Salton Sea, California, USA - SS_3_D_1 metaG | ecosystem: Environmental > Aquatic > Non-marine Saline and Alkaline > Hypersaline >...
AAGATACCTTTCAAGAGGGGCTCTGAGTCTAAGAGACTGAGGATCATTTCAGGTGTAACATCCCCAATCTCTAAGTCATCTAGCTTAAAAGCTTCAATGGCTTTATACTGAGCATGACCAATATAAGCTGGGCAGTGAGTAGCAGCTTCACACCACTTACATTGTTCATCTCCTGGATTGAATTCTGATTGAATTCTACGGCTTTTTCCGATTGCTACTGCAAGAGTCCCATGAACCCATTCATATAGATCATCTATACCAAAAGAATAATCCTCGAAGTTGTCATGAGCAGGCTGACCGATATAGACTGTGATTTTCTTAACAGGTGTCGGCCAGCTTATTAAACCTGCTGCATAAGCCATCAGTTGTGGGTTCTTATAAGGACTGACCCAGGTATGTCCAAATTTCCAATCAACCACATGCATATGCTGAGTGGTTAAGTCGTAAATAAAGACATCTGCTGTTCCAAATACTTCAGGCAAGCCCCAGTCTTCCATGCTAACCTCAGTCTCAAGACCATGTGCAAAATTACCATGCCCAAGGCTTTTCATGAGGTTATTATAGAACTCAAGACAGTCAGCTACTGCAGCACTATCTTCTAATTCCAAGTTAGCAGTATCTAATGTTAAGTTCTTTGATGCAATTAGTTGAAACTTTTCATGCAACATAGTTCCATGCTGTGCATACTCGCTGGGGTTACCTTCTTCAGGTATTTTTCCATCACGTATCAGCTTCTTAATGAGTGACACTGAACCAGGACACTCAATAATACGCTTCAAGCGTGAAGGACTCCAATCCGAATGATTTCCCATACTTCCTCCTTTGGTAGGGTTAACAGAAATCGTATAAGCAGTTTATAAGGTCATTCCTTTTAATCCGCTCTCTAATGCCCCCAATTGTACGTTCATGCTTGTTAGCAATCTCTTGCATAGCATTAATGAACTCAGTTTGAAGAGAGGCATCTTCATATTCAGGCCAAAATTCACCACTACGTACAGGAACTACTTTTTCAACGACTTTAGTATCGGCATTATTAAACTCGTTATCTGCTTCCAAAGATTTAATACGCTCTGATAAACGAGTCAAGCTACAATTGTAGTTACGAAAACTACATTCAACATTATGTAACCGGTCGTAGATGTTGTTAATTGCGTCTTCCAGTTTAAAAAGCTTTTCAGTTTGACAACCACATTCAGCCAATGCTACTTTTTTAGCTTTTTCAGCTATAATGTTTTCCACAGCTTTAGTTAATGCATCTTTCATGTAATACCTCCTTTGTTGGTTTTGGAAAATCAATTTTTGATTCCCCTTTTGGCAAAACTACTTTAGTTAGCCCAGGCTATTTGGCATAACATTCCTGGGCTAAATGAAATGGTTTTACTAAAACGGTAAGCCATACCAGTTAAGGCTTTTACAGATCCACATTAGTACTAAGCCAAAAACTATGATAGCAAGTAATTGTCTCATGAGGCTTTTCTCATTTGGTGCTTAATTTTATGTATTTTCCGTACAACTGATGGCGGATTCTTATTTATGGTTCGTGGAAACAGCTTGTGTCGGCTGATCATGACTTGAGCACACCGTTCGCAATAATTCAGATCATCACTTGGCCAGTCCACAACAATATCAGCAGCCAAGTTACCAGTCCCGAGTTCAAGGACTTGTGTAACATCACTATTTGCCATTCCACAAACAGAATGTTCTTCATTTACATCATAAATATGCCAACGACGAGTAGTTGCGAGTCTACAAGCTTCATATTCTACCATATTAGTTTTCCTCCCATTCGCATTCTATGGGTTCAGAGATAACGATACCATTAGATCTCATGTAAAGATCATAAAGTTTTCTGATATCAGGAGGAAGAGTTTCACGATACCTGACTAACTCAGATGCAGTGAGCTTATTGATGACTTTGAGAAGAGAATTGACACCGATTTCAATATCTGTAAATGTAAAGTCTGCGCCATCTTTATGGTATAAACGGGCCATACGATAGCACAACTGCTCTTCAATTGGAGATAGCTTAATTTTATTCACTAGCTTGTCCTTTCTCATACATTTCAATACAGTAAGCTCTGTAATCTTCAGGTGTACTAATGCAATATCCCAAAAGCGGAACTAGAGTCTTATCCGAAACTGCCATAGAATAAGCATCTCTAAAACAAAGATTTAACGGAGGTTTGATTAATACATTAACCATTTCATCAGTATCGAGAAAGTTATAACCTTGCTGGCTTTTTTGTCTTGGCATTAGTTATTCTCCTTCTCCATTTCTTTAATTAAGGCATCATAATGTTTTTTCTTGCAAGCTACACAAATCACGCTATTCGGATCTTGCATTGCGTACTCACAAGCGGAGCAAATTGTATACTTCATAATAAAAAGTTTCGCTCTTGCCACAACTTCTTGATCTGATTGAGAGAGTTTTGGTGCGTTCATGTTCTTGACCTTTCTAAAATTTTGGTGGATAGTGTATAAAACTTAGCAACCATTATTAATATATAGCACATTTTCCACAAAAAGTACACACGCGCTACCAAAAAATACTCAAATTACTTCAAATCTTCTTCAGTTTCTGACGGAAATTCAACAATACGAGGTGGCATAAACCAACGGGTATATTGGCCTTGTTTAATACATCCGTTTTTAATTGTTGCTTTACTTATAGTATTTGGTAATTGTTGTGCTTGAAGCGCAGTTTTAGTCCATTTGCCACACATCTTAAGTAATACATTTTTAAGATAAGATGGAGATACATCTAACTTGCCTTCATGCTCTATATGGTTCCTTAGTTCTGTTATTTTCCATAGCCATCTTTTATCAGTTTGTACACTTGTAATTACTTTCAAGCCTGGGAAAGGCGCATTAAAGTTAAACAGTTCTCGAAGTACAATTTCCAAATCTGTTTGTGCTCTACTTTCTTCATTAGCAGCATACTGTAATCCAATATCAGATTTGCTTAGTTGCCAAGGGAATAAGCCTTTACCAGTTTGTTGCCATTGCTTCATGAATCTAAGTCCGTCTAATGTTATTCCACGATAAAAGGTATGCCATCTAACTTTCATTAACTTCGATGTATCAACAAATAATACTTTGACAAGAGCAATTCTACGTGAACCATCTTGCTCCATCGGGAGATGTGTCTTATTAGTAGTTCCCGCTAAAGCCGCTTGCCTTTCTTGACGTATACTTTGTTTAGCATAAATGGGAACAAAGTCTACATGGCTAGCAGTTACTAAGGACTTAAAATGCGAATCATTTTTTCTATTGTAAAAAATTTCAAACTCATCAATAACTAGCAAAGCTCCTGAAGCCAGTTTAATCTGGAAATCTCGAAGGCTTTTATCACTTCCTAGAGTTTCAACTGATGTTGCTATAAGTTGATTGCCAAGAATGGGAGGAAGAAGTTGTTGAAAAAATGTAGTTTTACGACAATTTTCTGGACCAGTCAGAATCAGCATAAAATTATGATTGGCAAAGATTCTTTTGGGATTATATATCGGCATCATTATCCCAGAGAAAAATGCTTTAAACTGTTTCCGTGCTAATTTAAGATCTTGATCATCTTGAAATGTAAAACAACTCATAATAAAGTCTAGTGTCGAATTTGCAGGATCTGTACCAGGCTCTTTAAAGTTTTCAGGAAGATCTTCATACTTAGTTAATACCCAGTCATGAAGAATAGATTTTTGAGGTGGTACATGCTGTAAAATAGTTTTAATAATCGGAGATACAGAACCTTTAGGGATATTATCATACTTATTAGCTTGTGCAAATATATGAAGAACACCGATTAAGTGTTCATCAGTAAAAGGACCAACTCTTCCAAAGAAGAAGTCTGTAATTTGAGGAATTACAAAGTAGTTTTCTAAGACCGTTTGATCACCTGAAACATATAGCAATTGAGTTGCTGGCTCTCGCGTTATCTTGAGACCATAATAATTGAGAAGATATTTAAAGTTGATAACTTCATTTACCATTGGGCGACCAGTTGGCTTACCTCTTTTAAATTGTTCTTTAGGCCATTTAAACTGTAACAAGTTAGCAAACTTGAATAACGTGCTATAGGTTATAGCTGGCCCTTCATCCGCACTTAAGGTCTGCCAATGAGTAAGAATGTCTTCATCACTTACATAAGACTCAGGATCAGTTTGACTCCATGTTATGACGTGTTGTAAAACCTCAACTAGTTGATCTGTTTTCTCGCCATAATCATAGCATGCTGCCATAATTTTTAACCAAAAGTCATAATGACTATAGTCCTGATTCATTATGGATTTATAAGCTTCTGTAATAGCTAAGTTCTTATCCAGCTTACATAAGCTAAGAGCTTCTTCAATCTCATAAAGCTTTGGCATATGTTGCCTATTAATCCGTTCAGGCGTTGTTTTATAGACTTCGCGTGTTGCAGGATTAAGCTTATATAGATTCTCTATAACTTCTTTTTGTTTAATCCATTGTTGTATCTCTTTAGCCGATACTTTTGGTATAGACTTCCCACTAACATGATTGCCAGTTATTGTAACATATCCTGAATTTGCAAATAGTTCACCTCCAATACACTTATCTTTCAGGAGGGTTCCTCGACCTGGTAAATCAATTTTTTCATCACATCTGAACAAAATGCGGGCGCCACACATAGAAGGCGATATTTCTGTGTAAGCATCTTTGTCGCTAAGCCATTCCCGAAATTCTTGAGGAAGGGAGGATATACTAAACGGCTTAAAGTCAGGTGACGATTTCTGTTTCTTCAAGTCTAAGTCATCAATATCAAAGGCTACAATATCATTACTCGGATTAGTCTGAATCCCCGGAAGCCCATCCTTAATCACCTTGTCAAACGATTTAGTCGGTTTCTTCAAGTCTTCAGAAACAGAATAGCCTTTCACAGGAGGCTTAGTATATTTCACATAAGGCTTGCCCGTATGTTTATCAGTCGCAGTCTCCGGTTTCAAATAGTAAGCTAACCAAATCTCCTGCTCCAAGAGCTCAACAGGCAAATGCTTTTTAATCCGTAATTCAGCAAGCCTAATTTCCTTCTGTTTCTTAGATAGCTGTGGTTTCGAAGGCATCAAGTTTATCCTTTAATTTGTGGTTAATATGGGGAGACAACAAAACCGCCTTAGACCGTCTAGGCATGTGAGTGTTACGAAATCTGTAGTAATAATTGCGGACAGTGCCAAGTTTAAGGCTGAGAAGTTCAGATACTTCTCTCGGAGTATAGTGTGCCTTATACAAGTCACGGATAACTTCATACTCTACAACTGGTTTCAGTGGCATGGTGGTTCCTTTCTCTGGCTTTTAACTGCGGTTGTAAAATTCTCCCAAAGAATGGGCTCTTTGGTCTCGGTATTACTTTCCCACAAGACATGGTTTTTATTATAGCGTATATTAAAAAGAAAGTAAATAGTTTTTATTCGTAATAATTTCAATAAGTTACGTGTTTTTGGGGGCCAATAGAAGAGAATTTTTGATGTTATCAAGTTGGTAGGTGTTATCGTTTGATTGTGTGGAAATTGATACGAATGGCGAGGATTTTTGTTGGAATTGAGCTGTATTTCTTCGTGCGTTTGTAGCAGTGGCTGATGTTTTGAGCTGATGTACTGGTGGGTGCTGGGGTTTTGAGCTGTGGTAACTGGTGGGTGCTGGTGTTTTGAGCTGTATTTATTCGTGCGTTTGAGGTGTGCGCAAAAATATGTATTAATTTTGAGGCGTGCATAAAAATGTGGCAAAATTCGCGAGCAAACCGGATCATTTTTACAGTATTTAGCCTTTGGACCTGAGCTGTTATTTCTAAAATGAGAGAGCAAATATATAATAATTTCAATATGTTAGGCGCTGGGTAGGTGGAGGGTGGAACGCTGGGTAAAAATTCATAATGGTTAGGTGGAGGGTGGAGAGACGTAACTTATTGAAATCATTACGTTTAATGCAAAGTAAATAATGACCTGCTTTTCAAAAAGTATGTTTATATGTGTTATATATAATCTTACTTCTATTGACAATCTAAAATAAAAATTAATATTCACTATAAAAAGAACGTAACGTATTGAAATTATTAAGAAAAATTAAACATTAAGTTCCCACTATTTTAAAAAGAATACCAGATTAGCACTTGCATTTTGCGAAATCAATTTTTGGTACAGTCTTCGGTAGATTATAGCACCGGACAATGCAAATTATAAAATCAATTTTTCCTCGAAAACTCGGTGGATTGTTATTGCTGGATGAGAGGGAGGCATGGGAAGTGTGGCCCATTTATTGAATGAGCGATATCCACTGAATGCCGCTCATTTTATAAATGAGTATCATTCATTGGATGAAAAAAGTTATGGCCACTGAATAGTGGCCATAGGATGAATGTGGTTCAGATAATATTAATCCATAATAAACTTTTGTCCCTTTCGATTAGTACAGATGTCTATATTATCTGAGCGAAGATAAGTTAATTGTGAGGACACATTTTTTGTGGTGATATTTAATTGCTGAGCAATATCTTTAATATGAATGGGTCCTTGTTCTCTGAGGATCTTTTCAACTTGTGATTTCCGTCCATCAGATGAACTCAATTCATAAATCACATTTATCATATGTTTAATGAGTTCATCTTTGTTCTCTGAATCAAGTTCATTAACATTAATGGTTCCATTTTTCAAGGCTTCATAAATTTCTTGAGTTTCATTCATTGTCTGATTTCCTTTTATAAAAAGTTATTGGTGTGAAGTTTTTTACATACTATGTAGTTTTTTACCTCCCTTATTTTTATTATATGTAATCAACTTCATATATAATATATAGCACAAATAAAAAATAAAGTAAACATTTATTTTCACTTTTTTAATCCATTTCTCTGGAGAGGATTTGGTGAGGAGTTAGGTAGTAAAAGCATTGTTAGACTAACCTAACTTTGTTCGGAAGTAATAATCTAGTTAGACCGACAAAACTTTATTTGGAAGTACAAACAAAGTTAGGTAGTCATAATCGAATTAGGCCACCAAACTTTTATTTATTATTCAAACAAAGTTAGGATAACCTAACAATATTACATACAATATTACACTGGATATTACATACAATATTACACTGGATATTACATACAATATTACACTGGATATTACATGCAATATTACACTGGATATTACATACAATATTACATCAGATATTACATACAATATTACACTGGATATTACATTCAATATTACATCAGATATTACACGCAATGTTACACTGGATATTACATACAATATTACATCAGATATTACATACAATATTACACTGGATATTACACGCAATATTACACTGGATATTACATGCAATCCCAATTTCCAATTTTGGGGCCTAAGCAACCCAGCTCATTTTCTATGTCAGTTGTCATGGTACCTGCTATACGCGTTGCTCATTTCCATGTCCCAGCATTACGGGAAGCCATACCAGCTATACGCGTTGCTCATTTCCATGTCCCAGCATTACGGGAAGCCATACCAGCTATACGCGTTGCTCATTTCCATGTCCCAGCATTACGGGAAACTGCCGCTATAGGAACACTCGATCCCACAAAAACCCCCCATATCAGCCATTACCCAGCCACACCATTATAGTCCCAAACTTTTTTGAGAGCCCCGCACATATAGGTATTTACAAATCCTGAAATGCGTGCTATAATAAGAGCAATGCAGGTGGAAAATTTATAGAGGAGTCATGGATGGGATCACTGCAAGATACCGATTGGAAACTAATTCAGTTTAAATACGAGTGCTTAGATTTTTCTTTGGAACAACTCTCCGAAGAGAATAACGTTTCTTTGGCAGTGCTAAAATACGCTTCTGAGAAATGGGAAAAAGCAGAATTACCTTCCCCCAAATCCATGTCTCTTGAGGATTTAAACGAAAATACGGATGAGCGCTCGCAGTTAATAAATGTTTTGACGCGGCGGCTTGTTGAACCTAAACTTGCTGCTCTTGGAGGTTCGCTGATTGATAAAACAGCCAGGATGGCGAACAGCTTAAATTTAAGTGATCCTCGAGTAGCAAGCACTTTGAAGGCTCTAACTCAAGTCTATTTGCAGTTGAAAGAGGCCCTTATACCTGTTTCTGCTGATCAGACTGAGGACGGGTCTACTCCGACGAAGTGGGAGGTACAGATTGTCGAGCCTAAAACTAATGGTCCCCGTGAAGCTGAGACCGTTTCTGGAGAAAAAGAAAAGGTATAAAGTAGCGTATGGTGGCCGCGGTGCTGCTAAATCAATGACGTTTGGCCATCTTTTAGCTATGAAAGCTCAGTTAGAGCAAGCCCTTGTAGGTTGTATTAGGGAGTACCAGAATTCACTAGATGACTCAGTTTACGCCCTGATTTCCAGAATTATACAGCGGGATAATATACCCGGATTTAAGGTCCAGCATAACAAAATCATTCATAAGAATGGTGGAGGGATGCGGTTTAAAGGACTAGCACGAAGTACGGATGCAATTAAATCGTTGTTTGGCTTTAAATACTTTTGGCTTGAAGAAGGACAGTTTATAAGTGCAGATTCCCTCAAAACCCTCACACCTACCTTGCGGGAGGAAGGCTCTGAACTGTGGATCTCGGCGAACCCACTATCGTCCGCAGATCCCTTTTCAGAGCGCTTCATTTTGCCGTTCAAGAAACAGTTGGATAAGTATGGCTTTTACGAGGATGACCTACATTACATTGTTAAGGTCAATTATTATGATAACCCCTGGTTTCCTGATGTTCTCGAGCAAGAACGCATTAGGGACTACCGAAATCTTCCACGCGCTCTTTATGACCATATTTGGTTGGGTGAGTTTAATGATAGCGTGGAAGATAGCATTATACGGACCGAATGGTTTGATGCGGCAATCAACGCGCATGAAAAACTCGGATTCAAGCCTGAAGGAGCTATAATTGCGGCTCATGACCCATCCGATTTGGGAACCGACGATAAAGGCCTGGTTATTAGACGGGGGTCAGTTATTCTACGTGCCGAGTCCCGTTCCTTTGGCAGAGTTAATGAGGGGTGCGACTGGGCATTGGATAGCGCCATCGACGCAGGAGCCGATCAGTTTACGTGGGATTGCGAGGGGCTTGGCTCTGCACTTAAGCGACAGGTTGATACTGCTCTCAAAGGTAAGCACGTGGATATCCACATGTTTTACGGTTCTAATACCGCCTGGCGGCCTTCTACAATCTATAAGCCCATCGGATCGGATATCAAAAAGTCTAAAGAACGAACAAATGCAGAAACTTTTAGAAACCAACGAGCACAATTTTATTGGATGCTTCGAGATAAATTTTTCGCCACTTATCTTGCCATAGAGCATAATAAATATACTGATCCGGAAGACATGATTTCATTAGCACCAGACATTGAAGATATGAAATTATTACGGTCTGAAGTGTGTAGGATCCCTAGAAAATATAACTCTACAGGTAAAATTCAAATTATGAATAAGCAAGAAATGAGGTCACTAAAAATCCAGAGTCCAAATATAGCAGACTCTATGATGATGTCTATGTTACCTTATGACTTTTTTGCTGATACTAGTCCAATTGATTTTGAAACCGTATACTAAGAGGCGGAGCTATGCCAAAACGTAAACCTATTGCCCGAAAAAAGCGTTCTATTGGCCCAATTGACTTTTATGAGCGTACTGAAGAAGGTAAAAAACAGCGAGCTGAACGAAAAGCAGCAGGTATAAAGCCTAGAAAAAAGAAACGAATTCCTAAAGGTAAAACTTCCGGGTACCCTATGTCTTATCTCTCCAATAAGAAAACGAAAAAGAAATACCTGGATAAAGCTCTTGGGTATACCCTAGAATAGGAAAAAGCCATGACTCCCGAATCACGCAGAGAAACCACAGAAAGAGAACAAGAAGTTGTTAACGAGTTTTTAAATGAAACTTATCCAGAAGTTGTTCCTGGTGAAATTTGGTCTCTTGAAATAGGACGTTTTAAAGTGGTAACAGCAGGTAAGAAATTTATTAAACTAAGGCGTCTATAATGGCTGAAAAAGAACACAGAAACTGTTTAAAAGCACTTAGTGATGCTCAACAAGTAGAATACGATAACCGGCAAATGGTTCGTGAGAGTGATCACTTTTTAAACAAGCGTGATGGGCAGTGGGAACCAGAGATTATTACTAAATTTCTGGGGAAACCTAGATATACTTTTGATGAATGCAATCCTATCGTAGATGATATCATGGGTGAAATGGAAACCATGGACTTCGGCATTCGAGTACATCCTGCTGGAGGTACTGCTTCAAAAGATATTGCTAGGATTTATGAAGGCCTTATTCGCACTATCGAAAATATTTCGCAAGCACGATTTATTTATAATGCTTGTGCACGCATAATGGTTGGAACAGGTTTTTCTGCTTGGCGCGTAGTAACTGATTACCGAGATAGCGATAGTTTTCAGCAGGACTTAATGATCCGAGATATTCCCAATGCTGAGGATAGTGTTTGGTTTGACCAAAATGCTGTTAAACCTGACATGTCAGATGCTGGAGAAGCATGGGTTTTAACTTCAATGTCTCGAGAAAAGTATGAAGAGAAATACCCTGATGGTAGCGGTTTATCAATAGGGTCAAATATACAACAACAAGTATATTCTCACAAGAAAACGCATGAAGTTGTCATGGGTGAGTATTACTACCAAAAAGAAAAAATGCGTGAATTAGTCCTTATGACTGATGGTTCTGTTTACGTCGTTAATGAAGACTTTAATAGAATTAAAGATGACCTCTTCCGAAGCGGAATTAAGGTTAACCGCACTCGTAAACGTAATTCTTTGGTAGTGTATCGCCATTTATTTGACGGTGGAGACTGGTTAAAAGACTCAGAGAAAACCGTTTTTGAGTATATACCAGTTATTCCAGTTTACGGTAACTTTAGAATCAGTGAAAACAAAGTCATATACTGGGGCGTTGTTGAAAAGATAATGGATGCTCAGCGAGTTATAAATTACGCTGAAAGTCGTAAAATTGAAGAAGGAGCTCTTTCTCCAAGAGGTAAACACTGGCTAACTAAAGACCAAGCAATTTCTACTGATGTTAGAAATACTTTACGTACTTTGAATACAAATTCTGATCCAGTTCAATTTTATGATCATGCGCCAGATCAGCCACCCCCAATATATCAAGGAGCTCCTCAAAGTAACCCTGGATTAGTAGAGACTGCAGCTTCTGCACAAAATTTTGTTCAAAGAACTTCCGGTACTTTTGATGAGTCTCGCGGAACAGCCCCTTCTCATCGTTCTGGCTTAGCGATAGATAAATTACAGATGAAAAGCGACAATCCTAAACGCAAGTGGTTTACTGCGATGGAAATTGCGCTAGCTCACACCTGTCGGATCCTCGTCAAAGCTGCTCCTAAGGTTTATGATACACAACAGGTTTTGATGTTAACTGAACCGGACGGTAACACGAATGAGGTTACTATACGGCAGAAAGTTTTAGACGAGGAATCCGGCAAGGTAATTGAACTTAATAATATCAGTCAAGGCCAATATAATATAACTTGTACAGCTGGTCCTGCATTCCACTCACGCCAACAAGAAGCTGTTACTGCAATTAATGAAATTTCAGCTGTTGACCCCACAGTAATGCAATTAGGTGGAGATGTCTTACTGAATAATATTAATGCTCCTGGCATTGATAAAATTGCAGAACGTAAACGCGCACAAATGGTCCAAGCTGGCCTTATTCCTCCCTCACAACAAACTGATGAAGAGAAGAAAATTATTGCAGCTCAGCAAAAAGCTAAAGAAAAAGGCTCTCCGATCGACCAAGCCAATTTACTTATTGCTCAAGCTCAAGTTCAAGAGACCCAGGGTAAAAATCAAGAGCGTGAGATTAAGCTGGGGATTGAACAACAGAAAGTTCAGCTTAAAGCTATGGAACTCCAGCTTAAGAAAGACTCTTCTGATAAAAAACAAATGCTTGATATGATGCAAATGTTAACTGACCAAGTTAAAACTCAAGCTGAAACTTTAAAATTAATAAAGGATGCTATGGGCGTTGATGCTCTTGTATCTCCGGAAAGTATGAGAGCTTACAACCTTCAGTCACAAGAACTATCTGAGTCTATAAGGACTCAGTAACCCACTGCGGAAGCAGGCAGTCTACGGGGACTATAAGCCCGGCAGAAAGGTTAGGTATGAAATGTCAGGAATAAGCCAGCAGTCTACGGGGACTAAAAACCCGGCACCGACACCAGGACCTACAGGCAAAGAAAATGACGGAGTTACCTTTGATGATGGAACCGAAAATCCCGTTGACTCAGGAACATCGTCAGATGATAACCGAATGCCAGGAACTCCTGAAGGACAGTCTGAAGGACAACCTAGCGGAACGCCTGATGATAGATCAGGTAGTAAGCCAACTGAAAGCGGCACCGACGACGAGATTAACCAAGATAAGGTCAATAGCCGAATTAATAAGCTGACCTTTGAAAAACACGAAGAGCGTCGGAAACGTGAAGCTGCTGAGAAAAAAGCAAAGGAATTGCAGGATAAGTATGAAAAAGCAACCACAGAAAGCTCTGAAGTTGTTATTCCGCCAATTCCAGATACTTTTGATCCCCAGTACGAAGCAAAAATCAAAGCTAGGGATGAAGCTATTGCCAAAAAAGCTGAAGCTGATGCTAAAGCCCAGTTGGCAGTTCAGCAGCGACAAGACCAAATCAAAGCTCAGCAGGAGCGAGAGCAAGCTGAAATTCAAACTGCCGTCGATAATATGTTTAAAAACGGCAAAGACTTGGGGATTGAAAAAGAAGAACTTCTCGAAGCAGACGGTAAAGTTGCGACATTCATTCGGGATCCTTCTTTGGCAAAGTTTATTATTTCTCAAGAGAATTCAGCCCTTGTGGTCAAATACTTGGCGTCTTCTGCTCAAGAACTGGAGAAGATTAGCACTATGGACTCAATATCAGCAGCAGCATATATTGCTACCACAATTGTGCCAAAAGCTGATGAATTGAAACCTGGTGTAACAACAACTCCAGACCCTCTGGATATACCTTCAGGAAAAGGGGGTGGAGACAAACAGTCCCCCTTCTTAACTGGCGTTGAATTTGAGTAAGGAGTAGAAAATGGCAAATAACCTTGAAAGTAATATTACTCGAAAAGTCATGAGAGCTTTTATTCCGGCCTTTGAAAAACAGCGGGTGCTGTCAAAGACTGTGAATACCCAAATGTTCCAGAGCAAATTCAATCCGGCCAGCGGTGATTACGTCGATATCAAGCGTCCACACCAGTATGGAGCAGTAGAAACTTCTACTGGTGATATCTCTTCCAGTGGTACCAATGATATCATTTCTGGAAAGGCGACAGCCCAAGTCCAGAATTACATCACTGTGCCTATCGATTGGACCAACAAAGAGGAAGCTCTTTCTCTTGATCAGTTGGAAACCATTCTGAAACCGGCAGCCGAAACTGCAGTCATTACCCTAGAAACGAATTTCTGCGACTTTATGTATAAACGTGCAGCTCTTCTTTCGGGTTCTGTAGGAACAGCTGTCGATGCCTGGGCTGATGTTGCCAACCCGATGTCCCTGATGAAATCTTTGGGCGTCCCTGAAGGTGAACACTATTTCGTGTGCAATCCATTCACCATTCAAAATTTGGCCGGAGCTCAAACCGGTTTGTCGGCAGATCCGAGTCGCCTTGTTCAGACAGCCTGGGAACGTGCTCAGATTTCTTCCCCGTTTGCTGGTCTGAATGTTCTATCATCCAATAGCCTCAGTTCCTATACTTCAGGGGCCTGTGCTGATAGAGCAGGAGCACTTACTGGTGCACCCGATATGACCTATGCAACCCACAAAGATACCATGATCCAGACCTTGGCAGTCGGCTCTCTTACCACGGCGGGCGTCATCAAAGCCGGTGAGATGATCGAAATCGCAGGTACTTACTACGTACATCCGCGAACCAAGAAAGTCGTTCTGGATGCTTCCGGTAGCCCTATTACCTGGAAAGGTACTGTCACAGCAGATCTTACGCTCTCTGGTGGCGCAGGTAACTTGTTGGTTTCTGGGCCCGCTATTTATGAGTACTCTTCGGGTTCGAATTTCGGTCAGTATGACAATATCGATGCGGCCATCGCTGGTACCGAGGTTGTAAATATTCTCGGTGCAACGGCTACAACCTATCAACCAAATCTGTTTTACCATAAGGATGCCTTTGCAATCGCCTTTGTGAAACTGCCAAAGCTGTTTTCAACGGATACACTTGCGGTAACCCAAGATGGCATTGCAATTCGGTGCTCGAAGTATAGCGATGGTGATGCGAATACGCAGAAGATTAGGTTTGACCTTCTTCCGGCCTTCGCTTGCTTGAATCCGTTCTTCGCAGGCAAAGCTTGGGGTTTGGCCTAATAGTTGTTAACTTAGCTAGCTTTTAAGGGATTGGGGGCTAGCTAAGATTGGGGCCCCAATGTCGGGGCCCCAAATTTTAAGGAGGTAATTAGATGGTAAGCCAGACTATGAGATTAAAAGCAGTTTATTTTGACGGCCCTTCCGAAACTGGTCTTCCGTATCATAAAGCTATGGTTTATGAAAAAGACGTCCCGTATTTTTTAGAAATGGGAGCTTCTCTTGATCAGCCTGAAATTTCTGTCAGTAAGATAGAAGAAGGTGAATACCAGTTTGAACAAGATGAAGACGGTGCTGACGACCCTGTAGTACATGGGGATAAAGGAGATGGAGCACCTGGGTCTCTTCGTTGGCATTTTAACCATGTTAAAAGCATGGAAAAATCAGATGACATCGTAAAATACACATATGAAGTTATAAAAGAAAAGCCAAAGGTATTCCACTCTCTTATGACTTTAAAAGATGTCAAACTTGCAGCTTTGAGAGCAATCAAGGAGCACTTAAGAGATGACAACGAAAGTTAACGAAATTGTCGTTGACGCTTTGGAAGATCTGGTTGTTTTAGCTGAAGAAGCTAAAATACCACAATCAGAAGCTCGAGCTGTTATCCGAGGCTTAAATGATATGATGGCTTTATGGGATGCTAAAGGTATATCTCTTGGGTATACTGAAGTTTCTGACTTAGGCGATATAGTAACTGTACCGCCTGGAGCTATTGCAGGTATTAAAGCTAATTTATCAATTAAGCTGGCCCACAAATACGAAGTTGATCCGAAGCCTTCTTTGGTACAAGCTGCTAAAGAAGGCTTAAAAGCATGTTTAAACTTAGCTTTTCAAGCTGCGAGTTCAAATTATCCTCCGACATTGCCTCAGGGTTCTGGAAATACGTATCCAGGGTATACGGACTCTACCTTTTATCCTGATCAGCAAGATACAATTCTTACTGAAACTGGCGGAAGTATCGCTTTAGAAGACGACACTGAAGAGGCTTAATATGGCAAGAGCAACTGATATTAAAAAGAGTGATTTTACAGCAGTTACAGAATCTGTAGCTACTGACTATTTTGACTTAGTAAGAAGTGGTCAAAATTTTAAGATTTCTCAAGCTGACTTAATAACTTCTTTTGGAGTTTCAGGAACTATACAAGCTTTAGGAGAAGTTACAGCTACCCCGATTTTAAGTAAAGTTAGCACAATTAATTATATTAGAAATTTGTTTGCAGGAGCTGGTATAGGCCTTTCTCTGACAGCTCAAGGTTCTATTAAAGTTGCTCACAATTTTCTTGTAGATTCTACTGGTGTTCCTCTTATCACTGATGTAACTCTTGCTCAACCAAAAGTAAAAAGCCTACAAGCTGGTTCTGGTATTACAATTGCAACTGCTGGTGAAGTAATACAG
>Ga0180437_10006356_pt1 | contig 15771 bp, 17 predicted proteins | sample SS_ome_4_FD_132410 | JGI IMG/M metagenome (GOLD analysis project Ga0180437, IMG submission 132410) | Hypersaline lake sediment archaeal communities from the Salton Sea, California, USA - SS_3_D_1 metaG | ecosystem: Environmental > Aquatic > Non-marine Saline and Alkaline > Hypersaline >...
CCCTTCTGGCCCCCACCGCCCCCCTTCCGGCCCCCATCGACTCCCCGCTGGCCCCTTCCGGCCCCCTCTGGCCCCCCATCGACCCCTCATTCCCCCTGAAATCATGTCGAGGCCACGCGGTATTGCGTGGTAGGCGTGTCTTGAACCCTCTGGAACCTCCTGGAATCCCGTCCAGCCTCGTCCAACCTCGTCCAACCTCGTCCAACCTCGTCCCAACGGACCCCCCCTTATGGGACAGACAACGTGATAATTTATCAGGTTCCCTCCGATTCCCTCCGATTCCCTCCGATTCCCTCCGATTCCCTCCGATTCCGACCGGCGACCTCAACGACCTCCGCAGAACCCGCAGCCAACCGTAGTGGGACAGACCGCGACCGAATCGGAAATCACCCACGCTATGGCTTGGAAAACACCCAACTACGGGCAATCATCCGAACCGTGACCGCTCAACCCGGCCGCTGATTCACGTTCTGCCATTCTGGCAGTTCGCCGATCCTCGTCGGACATAGTGACGTAAATGGCGGCGATGGCTGATTCTGCGTCCCAATAGGACAACTCCCCCTCGTGCGCCAGGGCGAGAAGCCGTTGCCGTTCACGCTCATATTCGGAATAAGTCATTCATTCATTGTACCGGCGACATCAAGTGGCGAGCACGATATAATTAGTGAATCGGGGCAATGAGCTACCTCAAACCCAGACGGAGGAAATCATGGCGAAGAAATCGGTAGAAAGTGATCGGGCGGAAGCCAAGAAGGGTGACAAAAAAGATGGCAAGGCGGAGGTTACTTCAACGCCAGTTCCGCCTATGGCAAGCGACCCTGTTGTTGAGTCCAATGGCGTTTGTGGGAAGTGTGGCAAACCGCTGATGGTCATGCGACGGAAGGGCGGCGAACGCTATGCTCTGTGTTCCGCGACCCTGTCGGGCGATTGTGATTCGCGATTGATCCCGTTGACAAGTCAGACGGAGAAAGCAATCACGACCGCGACCCTGCCACAGGCGTTCGCCGTAAAGAACGTCGTCGCGAAAAAGGTCAAAGGGACTCCGTATTACACGGAAACGATCTACCGCATCGTGGGGTGGGTCGGCCTTTTTCGCCGCGTGAAATTGGCGGCAATCAAGGGGGATGATTGCATCGCCCATCGAGTACGGCTGAAACCGGGCGAGGCGATTGCCGTTACGCGGTGGCGTGATGGTGAATTGGCCATAGGCAATGTTCTCCCCACCACAGAATCGCCGAGCGACGGGAAGGACGAGGCGGGGGAGCCAGCCGACACATGATTGTCTGGAACGGTGTCGAGGGGGAATTGGTCGTCGACCTAAGCGATCTTCCCGACTATCAGTTGGTCATCACGTTCCGTTCGTTCGGCCATGATGACCCAGGAAGCCGTTACGGAGGCCCCGACAATCTCGGTTGGCCTCCGGACGGCGAGGACGAACGGACGCTCGTCGAGGCACACATACTTTCGTCGAGCGGGACAATCATACGGCTGCCGATGGCGGAGCAACAAAGAGTATTCGAGATTTTTCGCGACGAGGTCGATGACGTCAATCTCGACCTGCCACCCCGAACCTGGAGATAACAATGCAGGAGCCAGAATTAGACGACGAACTGAGGCAACTTCTTCACGACCTGCAAACGGAGGTCCAACAATTCCTCGACGCATACACACCGGGCGGCAGTCAGAAAAGATTGGCTACTGCGATGGCTGATGCCTCCCGCTGTCCAATTGAAACGGTTGAATTGTTGGATCGGATTGCGAACCTTGAAGCGAACGCCGCCAATCTGAACCAGCATATCGCCCGTTATCGCGACCAGCGAACGAAATACCGCAAGGAAGCATTGCGGTTGGCACGAGTCATCCATCGCATACGGCGGGCCTTTGTTATAATCTCGGAGCGACTTGGCGGATTGGGTGATGATGTGTTGCGGGAGCATGTCATTCAGATTGAAGACATGATCGCCGACCTTCTCGCCGCCGAAACTGACTGGTCGCCATCGACGCTGCGTGCCCTTTTGCGGCGACACACTCAGGGGTGAATGATGAATAAATATACGCGAGCTGAATCGGCCGTCCTTGCCAATACGGCAGACGACGAGCCGATCTTCTGTTTGGTTGGGCGGGATCGTTATGCGGCACTCGTTGTCCGAATATGGGCAGACATCGCCGAGGCATCCGGCGTCGATCCGGAAAAGGTTGCAGATGCGAGGCGTTGTGCCGACGCCTTGCATACTTGGGGTCCAAAAACAGAACCGGCATGAAAGACAATCGTATCTTTGGCCGAGACGATATTCCGTATATCGGCGGGCCGTTGCATGGCATGGTTATAAGCATGGCAGCGTTTCGCGAGTCGTCGTCGCGAGATGTGGAATCCGATGTCATAGTGATTGATGGGGCACAAGAAGTTCATCGAGCCACTGTGCCATCGTCTAATCCACTCCTGCCTGAGTTGATCTGCGGAACACATAAGTATCTGCTTTATGGCATGGAGCGGCGACAGGAAAACAATTACCTTATGATGTACGTCCACGAAGGGCTACCGACAGACGAGGCGATGTGGATTTTCTGTGCTTTGGAAGTGGCGAGGGAAACGGAAGAAGTGGATCGCCCGCCAACGCGGCAAGGACCGAAGAAAAGCGAAGGTCGCCTGATGATGTCATATCGGCGAAGCCGTATTGTCTCGTTCGACCAGGAGGGTTAGAATCGTGGTATGACGCCCGACGAGCAATTAGCCGCCCTCCGCGATCCGATTGAATGGGTCGGCCATTTTTGGCCCGGCATGGTCCTGGCTCCCCATCAAGTCGAAATCCTCCAATCCGTCGCGCAAGATTCCGAAACATTCTGCCATTCTGGAAATGGGTTGGGCAAGACGCGGGCGGCGGCACTCGCTGCACTCTGGTTTTTTTGCACACGATTTCCTGCCCGCGTGGTCGTTAGCAGTTCGTCTAACACCCAATTGAAAAACGCCCTTTGGCCCGAGGTCGCCAAGTTGGTTCGGTCCTGCGTGAATCCACTTGGCGTATTTATAACCCACATGGAGATTCGCGTTATTGATCCCGACACAAAGCGGCCGTATGAGGACCATTACATGCGATTCTTCACGACGGATAATGCCGAGAATTTCCAGGGGATTCACGAGGACACAGATATACCCCGCGTCCTTGTCGTGTTCGAGGAAGCGTCTGGCGTCGATGACGAGTTTTACGATGCGGCGTGTTCGTTTGCTGATCGGCTGCTTGTGATTTCCAACCCTTTGTCTACAAACAACTTCCTGTATCAGTATTGTAATCTCGGCAGTATCGCGGACGAGGATTCACCGGGAAGGTTTCATCGCCGAGTCATTCATGTCGATGCCGATGATACGCCGAACATTATCGCTGGTCGTGAATGGGTGAGACGGAAGTTCAAGGGTTCTCCACCTATATTGATTCCTGGAATGTTGACGTGGCGACAGTATCGGCATCGAATTGCGACTCGTGATCGGCGATGGATACTTATGCGGATTCACGGAAAGTTCGACCGATCTGGTGCGTCGATGATGTTTCCCGACGATTGGCTTGACGCCTGCGAGGCCATGTGGCCGATTGCCGAAGGCATGGAGCGTGGACCGTTCGGGTTGGGGATCGACGTTGCAGAGGGTGGGCGAGATTACAGTTGTTGGGCTCTCGTCGATCAATATGGTCTATATAGATTGTTCGTCGAGGATACGCCGGACACGTCCATTATTGTACCGAAGACGATGGAGTTGATGGCAACATACAACGTGCGGCCGGAACGAGTTGCCTTTGATCGCGGATCGGGCGGCAAACAATATGCCGACCTTATGCGGTCCCGTGGGCAGATGGTGCGGGCAATCTCGTTCGGCGGCGGAGCGGTCGACAATAAGACCTACAAGAATTGTCGGGCGGAAATGTATTGGCGGTTGCGACAAGCCATGAATAGCGCACGTTGGTCAAAAGTGACAACATCAGAAGGGCGGGAGAAGTGGGAACGGTTCTTCGCCCTCCCACCACAACAGCATCTGCTGCGCGAGGAATTGGCGATTCTTCCGATCAAAAATGATGGCGAGGGGCGAATGATGTTGTTGCCGAAAAGTAAGCGGAATGCGAACTCAAAACTCCCCACCATCAAGGGGTTGCTCGGACGGTCGCCGGACAGATCGGACGCAGTCGCCCTGGCGACGTATGCCCGCTTTGGCCCGAAACCGGCAATCCGTCCTGCCGTTACGGGGTCCATTGTAGCGAGGTCGAAAAAGGAGCAGGACGCAGAACATGCCGCCCTGCCGCCAGCCGAACAGAAGAGTCGTGATGAATGGCGGAAGCGACTTCGCGACCGGATACTGGGTCCAAAGCGGTCTTGACACGGCTATAAATCGGCCTTACGTTACCGCTATGACCGCACCCTATATCCTACGCTACTTGTGGCGATGGCTTTTGTGGCCGATCCGCCGGACCCCAACCGAGCGCGATCGTGACGCTGCGATTGACGCCAGAATACAGATAGAAAAGGCGTTACGCAGTATGACGCAGCGCGCCGCAAACTTAGAATCACGGCTTGAGCGGAGGGCGATGGAGGTCCATGGCTTACGGAACTCCCTGCGTGAATCTCAAGCAACGGCTGCCAGTTCTCGCCGTGAGGTCGAAATCATGCAGGCGGCACTCGAAAACATCCGAGGGCAATATAAGAAGGATGTCGCCATCGCTGCACGCCGTGAGGCGTTTGGAATGGACAAGCCACCAACAATCGGGAGGGTACACAGGTCATGACCAGTCTGATTGAACGTGCGCAAAAGCAGACGCACAACGAATCGGCCAGCGTGCTTGATCGCTTTCGCCGTGAGGCATCGGTTCTCAACGGTGGTGCCTCAGACTTGGCGCCGCTTGCGAGCGGAGGGGTCGGCGTATCACCTAACCAACAATTCCTGGACGGATACCGCAGTAAGACGCAATATCAGGAACAGGAACAGCGGTTTCGTGGTTGGCCGTTTGCGGCGATCCGGCCTATCGCGCAGACAATAGCGGGCCAATCATTCATGCTGGCAAAAGAACCCAGCAGAGGGGGCAATAAGGCGTCGGTGGGTTGTATTCCGGGTCAACTACGAAAGGACGGCGGAAAGCGAGACGTCTTAATAATGCCCGGTCACGGTACCGTCACAGTACCGAAGTTCGTCATCAGAGCCATGAAACGGCCCGCCGAGGGTTTGGAGTTATACGAATCACACCCGCTATTGGACATCCTGAGTCATCCCAACAACTTAATGGTGACGTGGCAATTCCTTTATGCGATCATTGGTTCCCTCGAACTAACCGGTTGGAGTCATCTATGGTTGACGTTCAGCGAAGGCCGTCGTGTAATCTGGCCGTTGCCGACGTCGTGGGTGTCACCGATTCACGTTACGCCGGATGGAAGGCCGAAACCATTTTACGGCTGGAACATTCGGCCCGGTGGCAGCGGGGAGCCGGTCAATGTACCTGGCGACGAAGTTGTGCCGATTGCATATACAAACCCGTCTAATCTTTTGGCGGCCACCAGTCCAATGGCGGCACAATCAGATGCCATCTTGACCGATGAGTCGATCCAACGCGCACAACGCGAAGTAATGGAAAACAGCATTTGGCCGCGTTATGCGATTGTCGCTGGTGACATCGACGACCCAGACGACTTGGGTGGTCGCGAACAGGCGAGCAGCCTGGGTCGGCCGCTGCTCGAACAATGGCAGCGTGAAGAATTACAGTCGATCTTGAAGCAACTCTATGGCGGTACGCTCAATGCAGGCGAACCAATCGTCTTGGATCGCCTCATTAGTGAAATCAAGGAACTAGGAAACAAACCCGCCGAGATGCAATTCAAGGAAAGCGGCGAGATTACTAAAAAGCGTATCCTAACTGGCTATGGCACGTCTGGGTTTGTTATTGGAGAAACGGAACCGACGAGCCGTGCGGCATCGGCGGTGAGTCGTATTCATTTCGCCGATTTCACAATCAACCCAAAGATTGAACTCGTCAGCCAGGTCTTGACCAATTTCGTCGCACCACGCCTCGCCAAAGGTGGAGAACGGTTATTCCTTTGGATCGACCCATACGAACCGGAGGACCGGGAACAAACGCGGAAAGATGTAGAGTTGGCGATCAAAGCCCGGGCCATCAATCGTGACGAGGTTCGTGCGACGCTACGCGGATTGTCGCACTTAGCTCCGTTAGATGACGGCGAGAATGTCATCGTCGGTATGGCCGAGGAATTGCAGCCGCTTACGGCGACGGATAGACGACAATCCGGCAAATCTGTGGAAGGGCACAACGAAGGCGTATTGCTCACGAAGGTTGCTCGACGATTGTGGTCCAAGTCTCAAGAACGAGAAGAGGTGATATTGGTCAGTATTATTGAGTCCTTGTTCGAGCAGCAGCGGGCATCTGTGATAGAACAGTTGGAGGATGTATTTTCCGCAAGTTTTCGTTTAGGGCGGGCGGCGTCCGGTATCGCCAGCCTTTTGTTTCATCCCGCCGAGTGGTACGAATCCTGGAATGACGCCATAGCGCCAGTGTTGATGGGTACGGCGATTCGCGGAGCGGTCGACGAATTGACGCTCGTCGAACAATCGCAAGGAAAGGCCCCCGACCCGTATATAGAGTTGCCGCCCGACGTCGCCCCATATGTGCGAAGTGAAGTTGACACAATCATGGGTCGGCCATATTGGCGGGAGATTCACCAAACGACGCTGAACCAATTGGCCGAGACGATCAACGAGGGGATGGCGAATGGTGAATCACTCTACGAATTGACGGTACGGATCGGCGTTGGGCCAACCGTGCCTGGCGCAGAACAGGGCGTGTTGGGGACCGCGAGCAACACGAAGCGAGCGAAATTGATCGCCAGAACAGAGACAACGGGAGCACTTAATGCGGGGCATCAGGCCACCCAAACGGGGCTACATGCGCGTGGGCTGATCGAAAAAAAACAATGGTTGTCGTTGATGGACGCCATGACGCGGCAGACACACGCCGACCTCCACCTAGTAAAAGTACCCGTTTTGGGCATGTTCAACGTGGGGGGTGAAATGGCCCCGTATCCCGGTTACAGTGGGCTTTCCGGTGGGGAGCGATGTAATTGCCGTTGTACGACGGTGTCGGTAATTGCGAAATGAGGCTTGACACGGAATGCCCAAAACTGATACCGTTACCTGTGACCGCGTGAGGCTCGACCTCGGCGAGCAACAGGTGCCGATCAACCCTAAGTCGCTCGAATTGGCCGGGGTTGCGATGGACGCCTTGAGCGAACAGATTGAATCACTTATTGGTCGCAGGTTTTTCGGATTCAGTAACATCGAGTTGAAGTGGCGTGATGGGCAAATCGTTGAACTTTCCATAACGAGCACACAGCGACACATATAGTGGGTATTGGAGCAACCAAACCCTCCGTCAGTAATTCTGACGCGAGGGTTGTTTTTTTGGAGTATATGACATGAGTCTTGAAATTCTCAAGCGACTGGATGCTCGGCGGGCGAGACAGCGGGTTGGCGAGAATGGTGAGGCGTTTGATCGCTGGGGAATCGGGACTGCGGATGTATACATGAACCAGATCGCCGATTCCGTCAAAGGTCAAGTGTCACCGGCGCGATGGCAGAAGGCATTGGAAGTAGCCAGTACGCGATTGACTTATTGTGGTCCGGACATGCAACCAATTGGGATGGACACGGACCCGCCAAGTGGCCTTTCGCTCGACGCAGGTTTTGAGCTGGTCCCGGTGAAATCAACCAACGGCGACATCTACCACGTCGCCGTCTTGAAAGGGAAGCGTGGGGCACGCGAAACAGTCGCGGACGCGATTGGCGAGTTTGATGCAATCGTCACAAGTAGCCGGATTGATCGCGATAACGACATTCTCGAACCGAAGGGCGCGAACGTCGATCCCAACCTTGCCCTGTTATGGCAGCACATGCCGTTCGAACCCATCGGCCGCCTCGTTGAAATTCTCGTCCAGAACAGCAAGCGAGTCAAGGCGCGATTCGCTCTGGCCGATACCGCTCTTGCCCGCGACGCACTCGTATTGGTTGAGTTCGGCGCATTGCGAATATCGCATGGGTTCATCCCGACGAAATGGGAGGACCGAACGAGCAAGCAGGGTGATTGGCTCGGATTCCATATTCTTGAGTATGATATGATTGAAGTATCGCTCGTCAGTGTGCCGAGTAATGTCGACGCAATCGTCACCGCGTTCTCGTCCGAGAAATTGGCTCATCCGGTTGTCAAAGGTTGGGCCAAGACATTCTACGAGTCTCGGCAGACCATCGTTCCTGGCATTACGCTCGCCAAAGATTCCGACGGGGGCGACGAGGGGTCACCGCAAGACGACATAGACGGAAAGGAAGTCGACACGGCGGAAAATAGACTCAATGCCGATTTCCTCATCGAGTTGCCGGAAGCGCCGTCGAGCGAGAAGGCGGGGCGAGCGTTGTCGAAAGCCAACGAACGGCATGTTGAGGACGCCCTCGCCGACGTTGACGCGATTCTAGCAGAGGATGCGTCGCGGGTGGTGACCGCTCTAGCTGAACGCGCCAAAGAGTCATTACAGGCAGTTCTCGAATCCGTGACATCGGAGGGCGAGGAACCGAAATCGTTTGAAGCGACTCTCGAAACACAATCACCGGGAATCGGCGATGTCCTGGCGTACCTCGCGTGTGCCTCGAAAGACGACGCCGCCCGTGCAAAACGTACCGTGGATAGCAGGTTGAAACTCCTTGACCGTCAAGGCATAGCCGATCTGTTGGGATTGTGATTTTTTGGGCGGGACTGTTCGCCCATCATTCTTTACCTGGAGGCAAACAATGAACCAGAAACTCAAGGAATGGCTCATCACCAAAGGCAAGGTCGCCGCCGATGTGTCTGACGAGGAGTTCGAGAAGGCACTCAAGACCGCGATGGAAAGCGGCGAGTTGTCCGACGAGGAATACGCCAAGATGGCGAATGAGACGCCGGATCACAAAAAGGAACTGACCGAAATCGTGGGCGGGGCCGTTGCCGCCGCCAACGCACCTGTCGTCGAGGCGCTGAAAAGCCTCAGTGAGGCGGTCGTTGCCGCCGTCGCACCGAAGTCACCGGAGGACGCAGGGGATGGCAAGGAGGAACCGGACGACGACAAGGCCAAGAGTGATGTGGTCGATGTCGACGCCATCGTCGAGCGCGTCAAAGCGGAAATCGGCGAGTCGGTTCAAGGCAACGGGTTCGAGTCCGGCGAAGTCATCGCGCGGGCGGCAACGCACATCCGGGTCAAGGAAGCCTCGGAACGGTACTCGCATACCAAAACGGCGTTGATCTGCCCGGAAATGGCGACGCACAACATGAAGCATCCCCGTGCTGGAGAGCAGGCGCTGGACCACAACACGACCGGCCGTGCGTTGGACGTGCTGACCGAGCGGGATTACGCCCGAATTGGTGCGTACCTCAAGTTCATCTCGCCACTGGGCTACCGTGGGAAACTCAGTCGCATGCCGGAACATGAGCGCAACCTTGTGCTCGACACCATCCACAAGGAACTGTGGTCCGGCGATGTCGGGTGGCGAAGCGAAACGTCACCCGGAATCCATAAACGCTACGAGCGTTTGACCGAGCGGGAAATGAAATCCATACTCGACGATGCGACGAGTGGCGGCTCGTATGCCGTCCCGCAAATCTTGGAAGACGCGGTCATCATCACGCCAATCCTGTTTGGCGAGTTGTTCCCGCTCGTCGAGGTCATCCCGGTCAACCAGGGCAGCCAAGTGGACGGCTTCAAACTGACCGACGTCAGTATCAGCAGTGGCCACGGTTCCGGCAATGTCGAGGGAACGGCCATGTCGCTCGCCTCGACGGCGGGGCTGATTTCCAATTTCGACACGTCGATCTTTGCCTGCACGGCAGGGGTCGAGTGGGGTCGTGATTGGGAAAGCGATGCCGTGGTCGACTTCGGTCGCCTGATGACCGAGCGTCTTGGCGAGAAACTCAAGGAGTGGCTCGACAACCAGATCGCTAACGGCGACGGCACGACCGAACCGACGGGCATCTTCACTGAGAGCGGAATACTCAGTGTTGCATCGGCCAACGGGACGAGTGGCCCTTATACCATCGGGGACATGGAAGACCTCGCATGGAAGGTGACGAAGGCGTACCGCGCGAGCAAGGGTGGGAACCGCAACGCTTTCATCGGTTCCGACACCGCTTATAAGCGGGTTCGGAGCGTGCCGATCACAACCAGCGACGACCGTCGTATTTTCGGAAGCAACTACCAAGACTACGAGGTGTTGTCTTACCCGTTCCGGGTTCAAGACGACATCTCCAATGGGCGGATTGCATTCGGAAACCTCGCTTGGTATCGCATGTTCCGCCGCCTCGGCATCCGGTTCGAGTCATCGTCCGAGGGCGAAACGCTACTGCGGAAGAATACGCAGTTGCTCATCATGCGTGCTCGCTATGGCGGACGCCCGACCCAAGGTGGAGCCTTCGCCAAGATGACTGACGGTGCCCAAACCGGCTGATCCACACCTGTGCTATCGACCGGCGCGGACTTGACACGCCGCGCCGGTCGATGTATTCTTTTTGCCGTTATCGTTTACGCTACCCCCCCACCCAAACCCTGAGGTTATCATGGCTGTATACGTAAAGACTGGCGAAATCGGTGTCGAGATTGGCGACAACGAAAACTCCAACCCGGATTTCAAACCATTGTCAGTCACCTTGCGGGGCCGTTGGTCCGCAAACAATGTGCCACGAGGCACGACGGCACGGCACTCGCCGCTCTTACGGTTGCCCGATCTGCCCGGCATGTATCTATTCTTGAATGTCGAGGCGCGAACCGCCCGCGTGGTCGATCCATTGCAATACGAAGACAATGCGTCCATCAAGTTGGCGTGGCGCGAATACCAGGACGGGCTCGAACCATTGCCGGAACAGAAGATTGAAAAAATGACCGACGGCGACGTGGCATCGTGGGTCTACTGGATCGGCCGCCTAATCGAAAAAGGGGAGGCGACCAAACTGGATGGATCGGCAGAATTGCCGGACATCGACGATATCCCCGGTGACCCAGTTATCTCGCCATTCAACGCGAGGTTCGGGCAACCACGGACACTCGGCGAAATGGAGTTGTTTCTGCGGCATACAAACTTGTTCGACCGTCTCCGCCGTGAGCTGCAAGAGGAAAGTGCCCCAACTCGCCAATAACAGGAAGGGTAGGGCGATGCGCGTCGGTGTGATATATCCTGTTGTCCGGCGTTGGCGCAAGATGCAATGGGTCGCCTGTGCGTTGCGTCGTCTCGGCGTGGACGTTGTAGCAATACATGACCTTGAACATCTCGCGGCAGTCCACGAGCAACTTGATCTAGTTATCTTCGCTCAACGTGGCGCGGGATTGAATCACACCGACGTCATCGCATTGGCAGAGAAAAGGACATGCCCGTGGGTCATTTGGTGGTTCGATCTGTTGGCGATTGAACCGGGTGTGCCACTCGCAAAACAAACGACATTGCAAACAAGTACGTCGCAAAACATCCTGGAGCCGACAGATGACCTCCAGGTGATGCGAGTTGTGGATTGTGTATTCGTCAAGGAAGGCGGTTTGGTCGATCAATATGCAGCGTTAGATGTGAACGCCCATTACCTCGACCAGGGTTGCCCTGATTGGATTCACGAATGCAAACATCACGAAGTGCCGGAATGGGATGTCTTTGTCTGGGGTAACACCGGCAAGGCATGGAAAGCGCGACGGCATGATGTGAACGAAATTGTAAGTGAGGGGTTTGCGGTAGCATGGGCTGGGCACGCGGCGGGGCATCCCCCTGCCGCGTGTCTGCCCTTGCCATGGTGTCCGCCCACTAATTTGCCTGTAATTATGAGCAAAGCAGCCGTCGCGTTATCCGTGTCGATGCGCAGCGACGTCATCGGATATACAAGCGACCGCTTATGGATTGCCATGGGTATGGGCGCATGTGTCGTTGCTCGTCATTTCGCTGGTATGCCGATGGGTTTGCCTGTGCGGGTTTACAGGGGCACGGCGGATATGCTTTTGGCGATCCAACAACTACGGGCAGACCGAGGACGGCGAGCGGCGATGGGTAAGGCGGCTCGCCGCTGGGTAATGAAACACCGAACAGTGAAAACGCAATGTGAAAGGTTGCTGGAGAAATGCAAACGCCTTCAAAAAAAGTCTGCCGCAAATGTGGAGGAACGGGACGGGTAAAGCGAGCCAAAGGAAAGGGGTATTCGCCTTGCCCGGCCTGTGGTGGTGCTGGACGCGGTTATCGCACGAAATAGTACAGAGACAACCAAGCCGACGGAGGGTGATATGGCACTCGGCGATGAAATTCAAGCACTTCGGGCCGACATCCAAAGCATCCACGACGGTCAGGTGCGACTAGAGGCAACCTTGAAGGCGATGCAACCGAATTGCCTCAAGCGATTCGATAGTCTGGAGGTAACTGTCTTTGGGAACGGCTCTAGTGGCCTCAAGAGCGATATAACTCGCTTGAAAGTGTGGATGTGGATGGGTGCCGGTGTTTGTGGCCTTGCCGGAACCGTGGTTGGTTTTCTTCTTGAAAAGTATTTCGGATGACGGCTCTGACGACTTACGAGGGTTTCGCTGTTCTCGACAACGATGACCCTTCTGGTGCGGCGGGCAATGCCTTCCAGGATAACTGGAAATTGGTGGCCGATCATGTTGCCTCTACGTCGAACCCGCATAGCGTCACCTATTCGCAAGTCGGTGCTGATCCAACAGGGGCGGCGGCGGCGGCGGTTGCTTCTCACGAAACGACCTACGATCACGGTAGCTACAATTCCCACCTTCTCAGTTCCTCCAATCCGCACAGCGTCACCTACTCGCAAGTCGGCGCGATTCAAGACGCGGTCGATGTCATCAAAGACACGCATATTGATTGGGGAACGGGTGCCAACCAAGTAAGCGCGGTCGATGTTCCGATTGCCGACGCTGGTGGCATTATCGCCGGAGAAGAAGTCGAAACGGCCCTTGTGGAAAACCGTACAGCTATCGACCTCAACACGACGCACCGAACCAGCAACGGTTCGGATCATAGCTTCCTAGACCAAAGTGTAGTCTCAGGTAGTTCGCCTGTCTTTTCCAACGCGAATATGACAGGGAATATCTCGGTTTGGACCAACGACAGCGGCTACATCACAGCTACTCTCACCCAGGAACAAGTGGAGGACTATGCCGGGAATCTTGTCTCCAATGCGACAGGTACTCATACCGGAATCACCATCACTTACCAGGACGCCGATGGTGATATGGACTTCGTTGTGGATCACGACGCGGCTCAAAATTTCGTTGCCGATGAACATATCGACTGGACGAACGCCTCAGACAACTTCTTGACCACGGGAACGTTGAATTGTGGCGGACCACTGACGATCACCCAAAACTCCGATACCATCGTTCTACGGCACGACGGGACAAACTGCTATTTCAACACAAGCGACGGGCCGTTTATCTTCCAGACAGACGAGGGAACGAATACCTATACAGACGTTCGCGTTTATGGCAAGGGCTCACAGCCGGGATACCTAACCGTCTACGATGGCGGCGATACTTATGCAATTCAGATCGGATGCGTGAGCGGCGAGGCGAGAGTCTATGCTTCCGGTGGTGCGACCCATCTTGCGGTGCAGGAACATGCTGGGGGCAACCTCACTTGCTTTGAAGACGCTGCCGAAGGTGAAACTCCAGCATTTACCATTAGCGGTTACAGGACAGGAGATGCAAAACGAACATTCGCGGCTTGTGTCGGCGGAGACGCGGCAGACACGTTTTCACAGAAAGGTCTTGAAGCCTATCGCTGGTACGGTGCTGGTGATACTGATTATGCAGAACTTTCGTTTGATACTCACCATACTTATCTTAAGTGGAGCGACGGCTATCTTTACTTGGAAACAGACGAGGGAACCAACACCGACACGTATGTTAATGTAAGGGGCAAGGGAACTGGTCAAGGGTATCTGCTATGCCATGACACCAATGAGTACATCCAAGTAGGGTGCGACTCATCTATCGGCCACATTCGCCTTTATGGTGTCGCGCCCGGTGACATCACAATCTACGATAACGCAAGCGCAAATGTTGCTTGTTTCAGTAATGCCGCAGAAGGTGAAACCCCAGCATTTACCATCGCTGGTTACAGAACAGGTGATTCCAAACGCACATTTTCCGCTTCCGTTGGGGCAAGTGCCGCTGACCAGATCGACTTCACCGGCCTATCTACCTACTCGTTTGACGGTGACGTGGTAGTTGCCGAAGCCACCCCAAGTCTTACGCTCTACGATACAGACATCAGCGGTGCGAATTGGGGCAAAGCGAAGGTGAACTGTGCGGGTGCCATAATGACGCTCGGCCACGCAAAGGTCGATGGTTCGGGTGCGATTACGTTCTGGAGTTTCGACGCGAGCGATGGGTCAAGTACAACTGGCTATGCGATGACGGTGGATGATCTGACGATCAGCACGCCGAGCAACATCTACAGTCTTTCCCATGATTCCTTTGCCGATGTTGATGCTAACGAACACGTCGATCATACAACCATCACTCTTACAGCCGGGAACGGGTTGACCGGCGGCGGGACGATTGCGGACAACCGAACCTTCGCTGTTGGAGCGGGGACCGGCATCACTGTCAATACAGACGACGTTGCCCTTTCGCACCTCGGTATTGAATCCTTGTCTGATCCGGGTGCGGATCGGATCATGTTCTGGGACGATGACGAATCCGCTTGCAAGTGGCTGCAAGCAACGAAAGGCGTACAGATTTCAGGTACGGAACTTACCTTTGACTATTCTTCCCTAACGGCAGACACGCCAGCCGATGCAGACCTACTCTGCTTCTACGATGATACGGGTTCTGCTCATGACAAGATCACGTTTCTCGATTTCAAGAAGAAATTTGCCGCCGATGCGGTCGTTGCTGCGTATACAACAAATGCCGGGCAGACAGTTAATGACATCACCACGACCATCATAGACTTCGAGGATCAAGTTCACGACACCGATTCCTGTGTAACGACCGGGGCGGCATGGAAATTCACAGCGTCAACACCCGGCTACTACCTTGTTCAAGCATCCATTCTGTTCAATACTACTACAACTTGGACGGAAACAGAAATTTCCTGCCTTTATCTTTACAAAAACGGAACTGCAATCTACGTACTTGACCGTGAAACAGATCATTCATCAGCGAATCACTATTTGCATAACTATGGTAGTGGCCTTGTTTATCTGAATGGCACTACTGATTATCTTGACATAAGAGTGTACCAGAATAGTGGGGGGAACCTTACGTTATACAATGGTGACTCACTACACAATTGGGTGTCAATTCACCTAATTAGATAACAGGAGACAAAACATGGCTGATTTCACATTCACAATCCCCGATGATAAGCTCGCAACCGTGCGCGATGCAATATGCGAGAACCAGGGGTGGGATTCGTACCGCCGAGAATTGCAGGGTTTGACGGACAGGCTGCAAGCCCAAGTCGACAACGAGGAAATCTCGCAGGCGACGATGGACGATCTTATCGCTGCGAAGGTTGCCAAGATCGGACCCGCTTTGAATAAAGCGGCGTGGGCCAAGTGGCGCATCGGCTTGTGGATACGGGGCCAAGTACAAAAGTACCAGCGGAAAATCGCCAGTGACGCAGCGATAGAGCCCGTTGGAATCGACACGGACATCGCAACCACCGACTAACGCGAGGAGCAAAATGAAAGCGCGAAAGATTGACTTGCGAGACTACGTGCC
>Ga0180437_10006357_pt1 | contig 15770 bp, 16 predicted proteins | sample SS_ome_4_FD_132410 | JGI IMG/M metagenome (GOLD analysis project Ga0180437, IMG submission 132410) | Hypersaline lake sediment archaeal communities from the Salton Sea, California, USA - SS_3_D_1 metaG | ecosystem: Environmental > Aquatic > Non-marine Saline and Alkaline > Hypersaline >...
GATGGCTGGTGTTGGCCCTCAGGATATAAACATAGCTGAGGTTCACGATTGTTTTACTATTGCCGAGGTAATGGCAATCGCTGATCTTGGTTTTTTCAAGGAAGGCAAAGAGGCAGCGACCGCAGCCGGAGAAGGTAAGACTACCAGAGACGGTGTAAAACCAATTAATGTTTCTGGTGGACTAAAGTGTAAGGGGCATCCTGTGGGTGCTACTGGTGCAGCCCAGGTAGTAGAGATATTTCACCAGATGAGAGGTGAAGCAGGCGCTCGGCAAGTCACGAATATGGATATTAATCTCGCTCTGAATCATAATATTGGGGCCCACGGAACTACTGCAGTCGTCCAAATCTATGAAAGGAGATAGTACAGATGAAAGACATACCATTTACCATTGCTTCATTTGACAAATTTATAGAAGAAAAAAAACTCATGGCCTCCAAGTGTTTGAGGTGCAGTGCATTATGGTTGCCGCCACGTCCAATATGTCTCACGTGTAAAAGTGATGAATTAGAATGGATAGAGCTTAACGGGAAAGGGAAGCTTGTTGCTTTCACGGTTATCGGTGTTGGGCCTATCCCAATGATAGATGCAGGGTATAACAGAGAAAACCCATACTGCGCCGGCATTGTTGAGGTGGAGGAAGGGCCAAGGATTAGTGCTCAGATTCTTGGTGTTGATGTTGCCTATCCGGAAAATATTAAAATTGGGATTCCTCTCACAGCAACATTTGTAGAAAGGGGAAGCTGGCATTTCGTAGAAGAGTTGGCAAAGGTGAAAAAGACATATCTGGCGTTTCAGGCGTAGTAATCTGAATGACAAGCACCTTCTACTTACATCTCCACATGATTTGATTCATGAAAACTAAAAGGTTTTTTTGATGCGTGTCCTCGTTGAGGGCGTAACGTATTATACTTTATGACACAATGAACAAAACGGCTTATTTGCCTACTCATAAGCCGTTAGGTGAGGTGAGTCACAATTTCGTTGTGTTGTCGATTTTTGGAAACACTGCATTGTGGGGATATAAGATATTAGAAAGTGAAATCAACAAAAATCAACCTAAACTCTTGCTGCAGCTCACCAAATTAATCCTTTTAAGGATAGGCGTCGAAACCGAAGGTTATATATGATGGATCGTACTCTCAGTGATAGATTGAAGGAAAATTTTGCAATAAGACCCTTGATCGAAACCTTTAGCTTCTTTTGGGCATATGCCCGAGATATAGTGATTTTCCTTTTATATGCTACATTTCCCGTGATAATTATTGAAAATTTTATTTCCTACTACGCGATTAATTACAATTTTTCCTTTGAGATTAAACATCTTCCTATTATTGTACATTTTCTCTATCAACCTATTTACACTGGGGGTCTGATCTTTCTTATTTCCAAGATAGTTGTAGGAGAGAGGTGGGATATAAAAGGGTGTCTATTGGTCGGATTACATTGTTGGGTAAACCTATTGCTTGTTAATATTATTAGCTCATTGATGGTTATCCTTGGACTCTTCGCTTTTATAATTCCGGGATTGTTTATTTTTGCACGATTATCATTAGCGGAATTCAGCGTGGTGCTTGATAGGCTCAGCCCTATTGAGGCCTTATATCGCAGCAATAAAATGAGCAGGGATTTTACATGGCAAATCATTGTCAGTGCCCTGCTTCTTTCAGCAATATTGTTAGGATTTCAGCTCATCATCCATCTTGCAATAGTCACGTTTTCTTTAGCGAATATATTTACATTCATGATTACTGAATTATTGATTATTATTTTGTGGTCAACATTTACTATCCTATTTTTTCGTTTTTATGATTTAGCCAATAAGGCGTTACGGGAATCGCATGAGAAGGAAATTCAGGCAACGCCTTTAAGCAACGACAACTGAGATGTTTATGTGAGAAATGAAGATCCCTATTTACCAAATTGATGCATTTTCAAATCACGTTTTTTCGGGTAATCCTGCTGCTGTATGCCCTCTTGAAGGATGGTTGGAAGATTCTCTGCTGCAGGCAATTGCTCAGGAGAACAATCTTTCTGAAACAGCCTTCTTTGTTCCTGAGGGAGATGACTACCATATTCGATGGTTTACCCCTGTTGCTGAGGTTGATTTATGCGGACATGCCACCTTGGCTGCAGCTTTTGTAATTTTTAACTATTTTAATACATCAAGCGGTCACGTGAGCTTTAACTCAAAGAGCGGAAGGCTTACTGTCGTTAAAGAGGCAGAATTGCTGGCGATGGATTTTCCATCACAACCACCGGTACTATGCGAAGCGCCCAAGGAGTTGCTTGATGGTATTGGTAAAGAGCCATTAGAGGTGTTGTGTTCAGAAGACTATGTCGCTGTGTTTTTAAGTGAGAATGACATTACAGAGCTGAATCCAGATATGGCAATACTCAAAAAATTAGATTTGCGAGGAGTTATTGTCACTGCTCGAGGAAAGAATGTGGATTTTGTATCACGATTTTTTGCACCAAAATTTGGTGTTAATGAAGACCCAGTTACAGGATCTGCTCACTGCGCTTTAACCCCATATTGGGCCAATAAGCTGAATAAGAAAAATTTGCATGCGTATCAGGTGTCACAACGGGGTGGAGAGTTATTTTGCAAAGATAATGGTGATAGAGTTATCATATCTGGAAGAGCTGTTCAGTTTATGGAAGGAAGTATTACTATACACGTTTAGCAGTCTGTCAGAGATGATCAATTGCCTTGTTTGTTGTATCTAAGCAGAGTCGGATAGTTTTTTAAAATTCAAGGACAAACGAGGAATGACAAAACATATCGGAATTGTAGCGTGCAGTGCTGAGGGAGCAGCTCTCTGTTATAGAACTATTTGTGCAGAGGCGCCACGTGAAATGGGTGAACATAGACATCCAGAGATCACTATGCACACTCACCCACTTTCTAAATATATGGTGCATATACGTGCAGGAAACTGGGATACGGTTGCACAACTTATGCTTTCCTCGGCCCGGAAAGTTGCACAAGCAGGCGCTGACTTTGCAATTTGTCCTGATAACACCATTCACCAGGCCTTTGATCTTGTAACACCCAAATCACCAATCCCTTGGCTACATATTGCAGAAACAGTTGGAGAACAAGCCAAAAAGAAGGGATTTACACACCTTGGAATATTAGGAACAAAGTATCTTATGACCGGCCCTGTGTACCCTGATGCCCTTAAGAAGTTTGGTTTTGTCACTGAGATACCGGAGGAAAAAGATCGGGAGGAAATCGACACAATAATATTTAAGGAACTTGTAAATGGTATTTTCCCTGAAATATCTCGACTCTATTTCAACAGCGTCATTCAGGCGCTCAAACATCGCGGTTGCAATGCAGTTGTTCTTGGATGTACCGAAATTCCTTTGATTGTAGATCCGAATGATTGTCCCTTGCCAACATTGGATTCCACGCGTTTACTTGCACGGGCAGCTTTAAGAAAAGCACTTGGGAAAGCGTAATTGATTTCTCTATTTAGTCAATATTTCGCTACACTCCATACCATAAGATTAGTTTTTCCTTGGGTAAAGATGTTTTTAGATACTTTAAGGAGGTGGGAATATGGTACGCGTGATCTTTTTTTCACTGATAGTGGTGGCAATAGGGCTGACTTTCGGATGTTTCGATAGTTCTGAAAAGACTGCACAAGAACCATCTCAAATCCTTGGAGAGGTGGAGCTCTATACTTTCTCGCCTGACCAGCAGTATTTTTTAAGCAACGCTCAGCCATTTCGATTATCTCCTCATGAATCGATTAAGGATGCACTCAACAGTCTTGGCCAACGCCTGACTGAGACGTATTTTCAAAAAACATATACAGGCAAGACAACAAAAATCCGTTTTGAGGTAGTAAGAGTCAGTGAGATAGTCATCTCTTCTCGCGCCTTACGTATTGCCACGATAAATATGGTTGATCCTGATAAGGATGCAATGAGGTATTTCTTTCAAGGCTCTGCCGGTGCACAAACCACGTTTTATATGATTGGTGCAACCTTTATGCAGCCACATCTGAACCCACCTTTAGTGGATGGATTAGTGTTTCTTTACAATGGTGAAATGCTACCTGAGCTTGATCACATTAACGTAGAAGGAATCTTGATTCCACGATTAGTTCAACGCGTTACAAAACGAGCCATCTATGGCATCAAGAGGTAAGTTTTTATTTCATATGTGTCACCTCACATGAAGAGAGGTATAGGGGCATGATTATCACCATCTGGAATGGGAAATCCTTTGATACGGATAAAGATCTGACTGAAGCTGAACGGCATATAGTTCAAAAATTGTTTGCCTGGGAATCACTGGTTACCAGCCTTGAACAGTTTAGGGAGAAGAAAAAAGATTTCCTGCTAAAGGGTTGGAATAACTTGGGGCCGGTTACTGAAAGCACTGTTTTAAGGGCTATCATGCAAGACATTGAGAGGAAGGTTGCCACACGCTTGAAAACAGAGCAAATGTAATAGAGATTCTCGGTGTACAATATCTCTCCTGGCCACATCCACGTAACACTGTTTATCCGATACCGCAAGTCATGATATAGCCACCTTTTACTCGCTATGATTACTTAAGCGAAATTCACCATAAGTCTGTCGGATAAATGTAAAATTGTTGACTGTAAGAAAAGGCTCTGATAGAAGGAAAAATCAGTACCGAGGGGCTTCGCCCGAATGAGAATATTGACCTCAATAAAATATCAAGGAGTTTCACGGGAATAACAATAGTGGAGAAATAGTTTTGAGGAGGGCAAAGCTCGAATTGTATGGATAGTTTTTTTGTTATCTCTCAAATGACAACGAACAATGTGCAACGGATATTCTGAGAAGGGAGACTCTTGTGCAATACAAGGCAGTAAAAGGATTTAAGGATATACTTCCTTATCAGGTAGGAACCTGGAATAGGATTGAATCAGAGGCAAAACGAATATTCGAACTTTTTGGATTTAATGAAATTAGAATACCAGTTATAGAAAAGGCAGAACTTTTTGCTCGGGGAATAGGTCAGGACACGGATATCGTATCTAAGGAGATGTATACATTAAAGGACAGGAAGGGTAACTTTCTGGCGATGAGACCGGAGGCGACAGCCTCCGTGATAAGGGCCTACATAGAGCACAAACTTTATAATGTGTATCAGGTACAAAAGTTATTTACCATAGGGCCAATGTTTCGATATGAGAGGCCACAAAAGGGGAGGAGAAGACAATTTCATCAGATAAATGTTGAAATTATCGGAGATCCCGGGCCCAGGTCGGACAGTGAACTGGTAGTTATGATTATGTACTTTTTCTCCTCGCTCGGATTCAATGATCTCATCCTTAATGTCAACTCTTTGGGTTGTCTGAAATGCAGGGGACCATTCCGAAATGAACTTAAAAGTTACCTTAAGAGAAATTTTTCACACCTTTGTCCTGATTGTCAGATAAGGATGAAGACAAATCCCTTACGGGTGTTTGATTGTAAAGTGGAGATGTGTAATCAGATAATAAAAGATGCTCCATCCATGCTTGATTTTTTATGCAATGATTGCGCTCATCATTTTGATTCTTTTAGGTTATATCTTAAACAGTTAGGATTGGATTTTGTGGTAAATTCTCATCTAATGAGGGGCCTTGATTATTATACGAGGACTACGTTTGAGGTGCAGACAAAGGAGTTAGGTGCCCAGAATGCTGTAGCTGGTGGAGGCAGATATGACAATCTAATGAAAGAGTTCGGCGGTCCAGATACTCCAGCAATCGGATTTGCCATAGGCGTAGAAAGGGTAGTCGAACTTTTAGAGGAGAATGCTTTCCAAAAAGAAGAGGGGCCTGATATTTTTCTAGCTCCTTTAGGCAAAGAGGCAGAAGACAAGGCATTTATCTGGTTGCAGGAGCTAAGAAAAAGAGGACTTAAATGTGATATGGAATACAGATCATTAGGCCTGAAGGCTCAGATGAGGCATGCAGATCGACTAAAGGCCAGGAAGGTATTGATTGTAGGGGACAATGAACTTATTAAAGGCAAGGGAATTGTAAGGGATATGATTTCTAAAGAGCAGATAGAGATTTCCTTGGACAATCTTGTTGATGAGCTCGTACGTGTTAATTCGTTGAATAGTTAGATAGCTGATCTTTTAAAATCTTTAATGCTTTCACCAGGTAACTCACGTAACCATGTAACTACTCAACCAAGATGAGGAAGACGAGTTGGATATAAATAACATTGGAGATTGGGAAAGAACGAACAATTGCGGCAGCTTAGGAAGGGATGATATTGATCGCGAGGTTGTTCTTATGGGGTGGGTCCACAGACGCAGAGATCTGGGTAAATTGATATTTATTGATCTCAGGGATAGGTTTGGCTTGACCCAAATTGTCTTTGATGAGGAATTTGAAAAGACTAGTCATGCGAAGGCAGGTATATTAAGGAACGAATGGGTTATAGGCGTGAAAGGAAGAGTTATGCCACGCTTAGCCGATCAGGAGAACCCTGATATACCTACCGGAGATATTGAGGTAAAGGTGAAGGAATTGAAGGTCTTTAATAAAACAAATATTCCTCCATTTCAGGTTGATGGAAAAATTGACGCATCAGAGAATTTGCGCCTGAAATACAGATACTTGGAGCTTAGAAGGCCGGCTCTTTTTCATAACTTTGTTATGAGGCACAGAATAGCCTTATGTATAAGAAACTTTTTAAACAGTGCGGGATTCTTAGAAGTAGAGACTCCTTTTTTAACAAAAAGCACCCCAGAAGGGGCACGGGACTACCTTGTTCCGAGCAGGATTAGTAAGGGATCTTTTTATGCCTTACCCCAATCCCCGCAATTGTTTAAACAGCTCATAATGATGGCTGGCTTTGATCGCTATTTTCAGATTGTGCGATGTTTTCGGGATGAAGATCTCAGGGCAGACAGACAACCAGAATTTACTCAAGTTGACCTTGAATTGTCATTTGTCGATGAATGTGGGGTTATGGATGTTGTTGAAGGAATGATGGTAGACGTATTCTCAAAAATTCTTGACCACCCTGTTTCCACACCTTTTCCAGTAATTGAATACAATAAAGCAGTGAACCTCTATGGTTCAGACAGACCAGATATCAGATTTGGCATGGAATTGGTGGATCTGACTGATCTTCTTAGATCATCAGACTTTAGGGTCTTTAAGGAGGTGATAGAGCAAGGAGGGGTTGTGAAGGCAATAAATGTAGAGAAAGGAGCCTCTTTTTCCCGAAAGGAGCTGGATGAATTAAACTCCATTGTGCCCGATTCTGGAGCCAGGGGATTTTTCTGGGCTAAGGTTAAATCTGATGGCTGGCAATCAACCCTGAATAAATTTTTGGCCCCAGATATACAAAGTGCAGTTGAACAGAGACTCAATACAAAAGAGGGAGATCTTATTTTATTTGTGCCTGATAAGCTGCAAACAGCAAATAAGGCATTAGGGTTAATAAGGACTGAAATAAGCAAGAGACTTGGTTTGGTGAAAGATGAAACATACTCATTTGTATGGGTAACACGATTTCCTTTGCTTGAGTACGACCGTGATGAAAAAAGATATGTAGCGGTTCACCATCCATTTACCTCTCCTCTTGAAGAAGATATACCGTTGCTTAGGAAAAGACCAGAGGCAGCAAGAGCACGAAGCTATGATTTGGTGCTTAACGGTTCAGAGATAGGAGGAGGCAGTGTCAGAATACATACCATTGAATTGCAAAACCAAATTTTCCGTATATTGGGATTGGGCAAGGAAGAGATAAAAGAAAAGTTTGGGTTTTTCATTGAGGCGCTAAGCTATGGTGCACCTCCCCATGCAGGCATAGCACTTGGTTTTGACAGATTGGTAGCTATTATGACTGGTGCGGAATCTTTAAGGGATGTAATTGCCTTTCCTAAGACTCAAAGGGCAACCTGTGCTGTGACTGATGCCCCCTCAAAGGTGAAGGATGATCAGCTTGCTGAATTGGGTATTTCTCTACTTTACCCTTGACAAAGCTTTAAAATAAAATTATACAGAGCCAGTCAATAAAAAAGGCCTAATAGGTACCCAAGGTTTTTCATTGAGATGCTTATTTTATATAAAATAGAAGGAGGTATGAAAAGTGAGTGACGTAACAGCTCCCATGGCGGGAAAGATAATTGATGTGAAGGTTAATGTTGGTGACACGGTTAATGAAGATGATGATCTTATTATTCTTGAGGCAATGAAGATGGAGATGCCTATAGTAGCTTCAGCGTCAGGAACGGTGAAGGAGATAAAATGTAAGAAAGGAGATTCAGTTGGGGCTGATGATGTGTTAGTGGTAATCGAATAGACACATGTTTTTTTAACAAGTGTGCATTACCTGCCCTGTCTGAGTATCGACAGGGCAGTTTTATCTGAAATACCTTCAAAAAATATATCAATCCTCTAAAAACTTCATAATTTCAGCATGGTTTAAAATTTCTTAGTCTTATATGTAAAAGGAGCACATTATTATGAATGAGATTGATTGGAATCTTGCAGTAAAGATATTTTCTTTTGGCTTAGGTGCTGTTTTCTCCTGCCTCGCAATACTTATTGCGGCAATATATGCATTTGGTAAGATTTTAAATATAATAGAAAAAAGCTGATTAGAAAGGGAAAATTATGCTTGACATGGTTTTAACCACTGGTGTTGTGCACTTGACTATAGGTAATCTTATCATGTGGCTTATTGCATTTTTCTTTATTTACCTGGCCATAACAAAGAATTACGAACCTCTTCTTTTGGTACCCATTGGTTTTGGCATATTAGTTGTAAATTTACCTCTGACATTTCTTATGCAGGAAGGTGAGGGGCTTTTATGGAAATTCTATCATTATGGATTAGAATGGGAAGTAATCCCGCCCCTTATATTTTTAGGTTTAGGCGCCCTGACAGATTTTGGGCCTATGATCGCCAATCCTAAGACCCTCATATTGGGAGCAGGGGCTCAATTCGGTGTATATGTTGCCTTTTTTGGAGCCCTCATCCTCGGATTTAAGATACCAGAGGCGTGTTCAATAGGTATAATTGGCGGTGCTGATGGTCCAACAACAATCTATACAACAGTCCATCTTGCCCCTCACCTATTAGGGGCAACGGCTGTCGCTGCTTACTCGTATATGTCACTTGTTCCAATCATTCAGCCTCCTATCATGAGACTCCTCACTACAGAAAAAGAACGAAAGATAAAAATGAGACAATTGCGGCCGGTTTCAAAGAAAGAGAAAATCCTTTTTCCCTTAGTCACGGTAGTAGTTATTTGTCTTATCGTACCAGCTTCCGCACCCCTCATGGCAATGTTTATGTTAGGAAATCTTTTTAAAGAATGTGGTGTAGTAAAAAGGCTTTCGGATACAGCCGCCAATGAACTTATGAACATCGTTACCATACTTTTGGGTATTAGCGTTGGCGCAACCATGTCGGCTGAGGCCTTTTTGAAGCCGCAGGTTATTTTCGTATTCATTATGGGCCTTGTGGCCTTTGCTTTTTCAACAGCTGCTGGGATACTTCTGGCAAAATTTATGAATCTTTTTTCCAAGGAAAAGATAAATCCTTTGATTGGCTCTGCTGGTGTATCTGCTGTTCCTATGGCCGCCAGGGTAAGCCAAATAATGGGTGCAAAATATGATCCGAAGAACTTTTTACTTATGCATGCCATGGGTCCCAATGTGGCAGGTGTCATCGGTACAGTCGTTGCCGCAGGAGTATTCCTTGCACTTGGAGGGTGATGAAAGGAGGTTATGAAAATATGTTTGACGGAAAAGAGATTGGAGAAATAAAAGAGGAATACAAAAAATGGTCTGACAAATTGGAAGGAACATTAGCAAAGAGACCTGAAAGAAAGGCTGAATTTACTAATACCTCAGGCATTCCTTTAAAGAGAGTGTGCACACCTTTGGATGCACCTGATTTTGATTATATGAAAGAGCTCGGTTTGCCAGGAGAGTATCCTTTTACAAGAGGGGTTCAGCCAACTATGTACCGGGGAAGATTATGGACTATGCGACAATATGCCGGTTTTGCAACTGCTGAGGACACAAATCGACGATACCGGTTTCTTTTAGATCAGGGTCAGACAGGGCTGTCAGTGGCCTTTGATCTTCCAACTCAGATAGGGTATGATTCAGATCATCCGTTGGCCCAAGGAGAGGTAGGCAAAGTTGGTGTAACCATTGATTCATTAAAGGACATGGAGACACTCTTTGACCAGATACCACTGGACAAGGTAAGCACATCAATGACCATAAATTCCCCGGCCGCTATACTTTTGGCAATGTATATTGCCGTTGCTGAAAATCATGGTGTCGCATCAAAGGATTTGAGGGGAACTATTCAAAATGATATATTAAAAGAGTATTCTGCCAGGGGTACGTATATCTTCCCTCCTAAGCCATCTATGCGGATTATCACAGATATCTTTTCATTTTGTTCAGAAAAGGTTCCCCAATGGAACACAATCAGTATTAGCGGATATCATATCAGAGAGGCAGGTTCCACTGCAGTTCAGGAGGTAGCCTTTACTCTGGCCGATGGCATTGCCTATGTGGAGGCGGCGTTAGAGGCCGGATTAGATGTAGATGATTTTGGTCCACGACTTTCATTCTTTTTTAATGCCCACCTTGATTTTTTAGAGGAGATCGCAAAGTTTAGAGCTGCAAGAAGACTATGGGCAACAATTATGCGGGACAGATTCGAGGCCAAGGATCCACGGTCAATGATGATGAGGTTTCATACCCAGACAGCTGGCTGCACTCTCACTGCACAGCAACCAAAGAATAATATAGTAAGAGTGGCCTTTCAGGCGCTTTCTGCTGTTTTGGGTGGCACACAATCACTCCATACAAATTCAATGGATGAGGCCTTTGCATTACCTGGTGAAGAGGCGGTTCAGATTGCCCTCAGGACTCAACAGCTTATTGGCTATGAGTCCGGTGTTGCTGATACGGTTGACCCATTAGGTGGCTCATATTATATTGAAAAGCTGACGGAAGAGATTTTTAATAGGGCTAAAGAATATATTGATAAGATTGACGAGCTCGGTGGGGCAGCATCTGCTATTGAGCAGGGCTTTATACAAAGGGAAATCCAGGATAGTGCCTATCGTTATCAGAGAGAGATTGAGAAGGGCGAGAGGGTGGTTGTTGGCGTAAACAAGTTTCAAGTGGAAGAGGGATCTCCAAAAGATCTATTAAGGGTAGACCCTGCCGTGAGGGTTTCTCAGATGGAAATGCTGAAAAGGCTAAAATCCGAGCGAGACAATGCAAGGGTGAAGAATACACTCAGCGAGTTAAAAAATACTGCGGAAGGGAAAGACAACCTGATGCCCATCATTTTAGATGCAGTGAAGGTTTACGCCACTCTGGGAGAAATCTGCGACGCATTAAGGGATGTTTTTGGAGAATATCAGCCAGTAAGTACTATTGGTTAATGTCAGTAGTCTGTCGCCTGTTGTCCGTTGTATTTTTATTCCTAAAGTCTTAGTGTTTTGTTGTAAATTGTGAGATATGAGATGTGGCATGCATATCGCGGTACGCGGCGAGCAAAGTACAACTGACAACTATCAACGGACAATATTCACGATGGGGGGTAATCAAGGATGGATAATACAAGAAAAATTAGAGTCTTAGCTACTAAACCTGGTCTGGATGGCCATGATAGAGGCATAAAGGTTATTGCCAATGCATTAATGGATGCGGGAATGGAGGTAATATACACCGGTTTAAGGCAGAGCCCTGACCAGATTGTGGAGACATCCATCCAGGAGGATGTAGATGTTATTGCCTTGAGTATCCTCTCTGGTGCCCATGACTTCCTTTTTCCTAGGATAATGGAATTGTTAAAGGAAAAGGGAGTAGATGATGTATTGGTTATTGGGGGCGGTATTATTCCAGACGAGGATATTCCTTCTCTTAAAGAAATAGGAATAGCAGAGGTTTTTGGTCCTGGCACCTACACCGATGATATCGTTATATATATAAAAAATCATCTGAAGCGCTAAAGTAGTATTTTTTACAAGAAAAGGTAGGCTTTATAAAATGATTTTGGATGAGATTAATTACGAGCAAAAAATTATTATAGATAGTTTAAAGAAGGTAGTAAAGGAGCGGATAGCGCCTATTGCAGCTGAGATGGACAGAGAAGGTGTCTTTCGGTGGGATATTGCCCGTCTTTTTGGGGAAATGGGTCTCTTCCAGATATTTCTTCCCCCATCTTATGGTGGACTTGAAGAAGACAAAACCTTTATGTTTTGCCTATGTGTTGAGGAGATAGCAAAGGCATGTGCATCTTCAGCATTGATGCTTATTATTCAGGCAGTCGGTAGTTTTCCTATAATAGTAGCAGGAAATCAGAGCCAGAGGGATCGCTTTTTCCCTCGTCTTTCAAAAGGTGAGGAACTTATAGCCTACTTGGTAACAGAACCTTATGCAGGTTCCGATGTAGCAGGCATTAAGGCTAAAGCAGAAAAGGCAGGCAGTGAATATACCTTAAACGGACATAAGCTTTTTTCAACGAACGGGGGAGTTGCTTCCCTCTATACTGTGTTGGCCAAAACAGGGCAGAAGGAATTAACCTTTTTTGTAGTCGAGAGAGATCAGGACGGCATTGTTATTGGAAAGCAAGAGGATAAACTTGGCTTTCGGGCCAGCGATACCTCGGAGGTAATACTGGAGGATGTGAGGGTTTCTGAAGAAAACAGAATTGGGCAAGAAGGGGAGGGTTTTGTCATTGCCATGAAGGATTTTGATATGTCGAGACCAGGAATTGCCGCCCTTGCCCTGGGAATAGCAGAGGCCGCCCTTGATCTTTCCTTTAATTATGCCTGCGAGAGGGAGACATTCGGAAAGGCATTGATTGGACGTCAGGCCATCAGTTTTATGCTTGCAGATGCAGCCATGCAGATAGAGGCGGGCAGAAGCCTTATGATAGAGGCTGCCAAACAGCACGATAGAAAGAAATCGAACATAAAATTGGCATCGATGGCTAAATGCTTCTGTAGTGACATGGCCATGAAGATAACAACAGATGCTGTTCAGATTTTTGGCGGCTATGGGTATATGAAGGATTATCCGGTAGAAAGGCTATTTCGGGATGCAAAGCTGACCCAGATTTTTGAAGGCACCAATCAGATCCAGAGGCTGATTATTGCCAGGGAAATGCTAAAGGAAAGGCAATAGTAAGTTCTTTTTAGTATTGATACTTTTTATAACTATGGTAGGGGATATTACATAAGTATTTTTCCTATTAGAGACAGGAAATAAATACAAAACAAAAACTACACCCATGTATAAATGAGTGTGGTTTTTTTTATTTTTGAGTGAAATACATCGTTGAACCAAATGTTTTAGGGTGATAAAATTTTTCTTGACAGTAATTAGTAACTATGATGTAGTTACAATGTAGCTATATTCATTATAAATAGAGGATGGAGGATGATGTGAGACTTAAAGAAAAGGTAGCCTTAATAACAGGGAGCAGTAGAGGTGTTGGAAGGGCTATTGCCTTTGCCTATGCTAAGGAGGGCGCCAGCGTTGTTGTTAATTATACCTCTAATCAAACCGCAGCTGAAGAGGTGGTTGGGGCAATCAAGGAAAAGGGAGGTAGGGCCATTCTCTTTAAAGCTGATGTTGCAAAAGCGGCTGAGGCTGAAGCATTGGTTCAAAAGGGAATCGAGGAGTTTGGTAGCTTAGACATTTTGGTAAATAATGCGGGATTTAGTAGGCCTGCTATGTTACTAAAAATGAGTGAAGATCAATGGGATCAGGTATTAGATATTCATCTGAAGGGTGCTTTTTTGTGTTCCCAGTTTGCTGCGAGACATATGAAAGAGCAAAATAAAGGAAAAATCATTAATATAACTTCCGTGGCGGGTATTGTCGGCACTGTTGGCCAGATAAACTATAGCGCTGCCAAGGGCGGCCTTTTGAGTTTTACAAAATCAGCCGCAAGAGAACTTGCAAGGTACAATATATGTGTAAATGTTATCTCTCTCGGTATTGTGGCCACAGATATGACAGAAAAAATACGGACAGATGAAAAACTCAAGGAGATCTACATGAACAGAATTCTTCTGAAACGCTTTGCTGAACCAGATGATATTTCTCCGGCATTTATTTTTTTAGGCTCCGATGAAAGTAGTTATATAACCGGTCAACTTCTTTGTGTTGATGGTGGATATGGGATGATATAATTATTATGTCCGTTGCCTGTTGTCCGTTGTCCATTGAATCCCTAATTCAAGGGCAGCAGAAAAGATCTATTTATTCAACCTTACAGCAATAACTATAATAGCTGGGTGTAGAGCTACAAAGGAAGGGCAAATGGGATTTTTTAAGAGATACTAAGTTATGTTTTTATATTAAATGTTTAAAAAAACAACGAACAACTGACAACTAACTACTAACAAATAAGGAGGACTAAAATGGCAGATATACCGGATAAAATCCAGACATGGCAAATGGCTCAACCTACATCAAAGGACAGGGAAACAGGGGAGGTTACGCCAGGGAAGCTTGAAAAGACAGAAATACCGGTACCCGAACTAGCACCAGGTGATGTGCTGGTGGAAGTTGCGGGTTGTGGTGTATGTCATACAGACTTGGGGTATTTTTATGATGGAGTCCGCACCGTTTCAACCCCGCCCCTAACATTAGGCCACGAAATATCTGGTACTGTCGTGGCCGGGGACGAAAAATGGATTGGGAAAGAGGTTATCATCCCGGCTGTTATGCCGTGTAGGAAGTGCATCCTGTGCAAAACAGGCCGGGGCAATAGATGTCTTGACCAGAAAATGCCAGGCAACAGCCTGGGTCTTTATGGTGGTTTCTCAAGCCACATACCTGTTCCAAGTATTGATCTGTGCGAGGTCAAAGATAGGGCAGGCATTCCACTCTCCCATTTCGCCGTTATAGCCGATGCTGCGACCACCCCGTACCAGGCAGCTAAGAGGGCTGATTTACAGCCTGGAGATAACGTTGTGGTGGTAGGTATCACAGGCGGTGTAGGTCAATACGTAGGACAAATAACCAAGGCCCTGGGCGCAAAGACCGTTATCGGGATCGCGCGCAACAAAGAAAAATTAGAAAGGGCACTTAAATTCGGCGCCGATTTTTGTATTAACTCAACCGACAAGGATGCAAGGGCAGTCTCCACGGAGTTCAGGGAATACTGCAAGGCAAATGGGCTCCCAAACACCGGCTGGAAGATATTTGAAGTAACAGGGGCAAAACCAGGTCAGGATATTGCATTAACCTTACTCGGCTTTACCGGAAAATTAGTTGCGGTTGGATTTGGGCTTGCAAAAGTGGAGTATTCTATTGGAAGACTCATGGCCTTTGATGCCGAGATTATCGGCACGTGGGGATGTTTGCCGGAATACTATCCGGCCGTTCTGGATATGGTTCTGGATGGAAAGATTAATATGGAGGAATTTGTGCAGACTCGTCCAATGAGCACTATAGCAGAGACCTTTGAAGAGGCTCACAAGGTGCCTCCTATGAAAAGGATCGTCTTGGAGCCTGATTTTTAAGGAGGACCATTCATTTGTAATAATTTTAATATAGGAGGAAAAAGCTATGGCATTAGATTGGTTAGTTAGGGACAACGAAGTGAAGGATCACAACCTTTTTGGAGATGAATTTTTAGGAACAGAAGCACCGTGTACTATGTACGAGAAAAAACCTCTCATTAATCCTGCTACAGGGGAAGCCGCGGAGGGACTATCAGTTGCATGGGTAACATTGAACAATCCTGCCCAGTATGGTTCATATACCACCGAA
>Ga0180437_10006358_pt1 | contig 15767 bp, 10 predicted proteins | sample SS_ome_4_FD_132410 | JGI IMG/M metagenome (GOLD analysis project Ga0180437, IMG submission 132410) | Hypersaline lake sediment archaeal communities from the Salton Sea, California, USA - SS_3_D_1 metaG | ecosystem: Environmental > Aquatic > Non-marine Saline and Alkaline > Hypersaline >...
GTTATCCATGGCCACCGGGTCGTGGACCCGAAGCGTCACGCCGCAATCGAGCAGCCGGTCGATCAGCACCAGCGAGGGGGCCTCGCGCACGTCGTCGGTTCCCGGCTTGAACGAAAGACCCCATAGGGCCACGGTGAGCCCCTCGAGCCGGCCGCCGAAGTGTTCCTCGATCTTGCGCCAGAGCACGGTCTTCTGGTGCTCGTTGACCCGGTGTACGGCCGCCAGCACGCGGGGCTCCAGGCCGTGGGCCCGGGCCACGGCGGCCAGCCCGGCCACGTCCTTGGGGAAGCAGCTTCCCCCGTAGCCCACGCCGGGAAAGAGGAACGCGAAGCCGATGCGCCCGTCGTGGCCGATGCCCCGTCGCACCTCGTTCACGTCGGCCCCGACCCGCTCGCAGAGATTGGCCATCTCGTTGATGAAGCTGATCTTCGTGGCCAGCAGGGCGTTGGCCACGTACTTGGTCATCTCGGCGCTTTCCGGCGACATGTCCAACAGCGGCTTCTCCGTGCGCAGGTAGGGCTGGTAGAGGTCCGAAAGCACCTCGAAGACCTCGCGGCGCCGGATGCCGACGACCACGCGGTCGGGCTTCATGAAGTCGTCGATGGCCGCCCCTTCCTTGAGGAACTCGGGGTTGCTGGCCACGTCCACGTCGCGGCCCGTCAGCTCGCGGAGCCGGGCGGTGACCGCCGCGTTGGTGCCCACGGGCACGGTGCTCTTGAGCACCACGACGGCGTCGGGGGCCAAGTGGGGAGCCACCTCGTCGACCACGGCCCAAAGCGCCCCGAGGTCGACCGACCCGTCCTCGGCCGGAGGCGTGCCCACGGCCAGGAAAAGGAGCTTGGCGCGCCCGGCGGCGCCGGCCAGGTCGGTGGTGAAGCGCAGGCGCCCGTCGGCGGCATTGCGCGCGACCAGCTCGGACAGGCCCGGCTCGTAGATGGGTATTTCGCCCCGGTTGAGCCGGTCGATCTTGCCCCGGTCGCAGTCCACGCAGGTCACGTCGTTGCCGGTCTCGGCCAGGCACGTGCCCGTGACCAGACCCACGTAGCCGGTTCCGACCACAGCGATTTTCACGGTTTTGACTCCTCTGCGGCTCTTGTAGGGTGCGTGCTTGCACGCACGCCTATGAAAGCAGCCCTTTGCGCGTGGTACCGGGCAGCGTCCCCTTGCACGTGGTTGCGAGCCACCACCCTACGGCTGCTCTTGCCACCAGGCGAACGTGTCGGCCAGCGTGGCTTCCAGGGAAATTGTAGCACGCCATCCGGTCTGCTCGGCAAGACGAGAAACGTCGGCGATGGGGTCGTACCTTTGCCCCGGGTAGATTTCGGCGACGGGCCGCTGGTGGCCTGCCAGCGTTTGGAGCAATGCTAGCACGTCGCCGCTTTGCCGGCGCACGCCCGAGCCTACGTTGTAGACCTCTCCCCGACGGCCACGCTCGATGAGCAGCCGGTACGCGCGGACCACGTCGCGCACGTCGCTTAGATCGATGAAAGCCTCCAGGGTGTAGACCTCGATCGGGCCGCGGCCGCCGGCCACGAGCTGCTGGCACCAGTGGGGGAGCATCATCTTGGGGCTTTGGCGCGGGCCGGTGTGCTGGAAGCTCCGGGCGATCACCGCGTCGACGCCCGACTGCTCCACCGCCCGGCGGACCTCGGCCTCGGCCGCCAGCTTGGTCTTGCCGTACGCCCGCCAGGGGCCCAGCGGCGCTTGCTCGTCGACCACCGGCGTCTCGGGCCGCACCGCCGCGTAGACCTTGCTGCTGCTGGCAACCAGCACGCGCGGCCGGCTTTCCAGCTCGGCGGCCAGGCGCATTAGCCGCCGGGTGCCCGCGACGTTTACCGCCACGGCCTCAGGCGTCGGCTCCTCGAAGCCACAATCCTGCGGCACGCTGATCGCCGCCAGGTGGTAGACGGCCGTGGGCCGAAACGCCTCGATCGCCCGGCGCGTTTCCTCCGGCGGTTGCTCTTCCCGCGCAAGGTCCCACGCAAGCAGTTCCACCCGATCGCGAAGCCCCGGCGGGCTGCTCTGCTGCCACCGCCCATCCGGCGCGCAGCCCAACACGGCATCGCCGCAGTCGAGCAGATGCTCGGCCAGAAAGCTCCCCGCAAAGCCGGGACAGCCGGTGATCAAGGCGCGTTGGGGCATGGGCACGAAGAGCGGCCGGACCGCTGAACGAGGGGACGAAAGCCGGGCGCCATCCACAGACGACCTGTTCCGGGCCGAGCGTCATGCTAGACAAGGAAACGTTACGGGACAATCCGAAATTTGCCCCGGAAGGGCCGCTCCCTCCTCACCACTCAGGGCGAGCACTACGGGGGATTGTGCGGGGCCTGCAAGCTCGCTAACATGATCGAGGTGGTTGGGCTGCGAAAAAGGGACCAGGTTCATTCTGTGCGAAGCACCCTTCGGGCCGTTCCGGCAAAATGAACCCGGTCCCTTTTTCGTCCCCGGTCCGCACGATCCCGTTCCTGGAGGGCAAGAGCATGGCCGATTCTCTTCATCACACGTCGGGCCGCCGGGCCACTTCGCGGCGGCGCTTCCTCGGCCGGATGGGGCGCGGGGCCGTCGCTGGGTCGCTGGGCGGCGCGCTGCTGGCCGGGGCTTCCGCAGCCGCCGAGAAGCCCGAGGGCCGCGTGCGTCGCCGCCCCTTGGGCAAGACCGGGCTTGAGGTCTCCGAGATCGGTTTCGGCGGTCATAGCTGGGCCTATCCCCGGGTGCCCGACGGCAAGGGGGACTGGCGACGCGTCTCGGTCGACGAGGCGGTCGAGATGCTCACCGCGGGGCTCGACCTGGGCGTGAACTTCATCGACGCTTGCACGCCGCACGAAGAGCACACCACGCCCGGGGCGGCCCTGAAACGCCTCGGCCGCCGCGACGAGCTGGTCGTCAGCGCCCGGCTGTGCCACAAGATGAAAGGCCGCGAAGAGGACAAGGCCGAGGTCTTCAAGTTCGTCGACGAGCGCCTGGCGATGTGGGGGATCGAGCACTTCGACCTCTTGATGCTCAGCAACACGGAGAACGACACCAAGCTCTCGGGGCTGTGGGACATGTCCTACTCGATCGAGGCGCTGGAGAAAGTCAAGAAGCAAGGAAAGGTCCGCTTCGCCGGGTTCGGCAGCCATTTCACCCCCAAGGGCTTTCTCTACGCCTTCCAGCACTACGCCGAGGCGTTCGACGTCTGCTCGATGCCCTACAACGTTCGCCACCGCGCGGCCGAAGAGGTCATGCCGCTGGCCAAGAAAGCGGGCCTGGGGGTGGTCACCATCAAGCCGTTCGCCCGGGGCTCGCTCCTGAAGGGCCGCGACCTCGAAGGGGCCGAGGCCGGGCTGCCGCGCGACATGATCGCCTTCGTACTTCAGAACGAGCACCTCGACGTCTGTATCTGCGGCGTGCACACGGTCGCACGGGTCAAGGAGAACTTCTCGGCCTCCTGGCGAGGTCTCTCGGACGAGGCCCGGCAGCGACTCGAGGATCTGGCCGCCGCCACCCCCTGCCCCGACCACCGCTGGCTGGAAGAAGGGTGGCTGTATGTGTAGCGGCGGACGACAGCGACCGACGCCGCGTCACCACGCAACGCAACCGACGCAAGCCCCCGGACTGCGTCCCGGGGGCAACGGCTTGCACGGACGACCGAGTGGCGCACGCGCAGCGAGACCGCTTGGCGGCGTATACATGCGTTGCTTGTCGCTGGTGCTCTTGGGTTGTTTGACTCCAAGCGGCTGCACGCCGAGGGGCCCTGCACCCACGTCCGCCGCCCCCTCGGCCGACTTGTCGGAACAGTCCCCGGCGGTCACCTTTGCCTCGCCGGGCGTAACGGCCGCGGCCCCGGCCGCTCTTGCTTCCGCGCCCGGCGAAACGAGCAATCCGCCGGCGAGCGACGAACCGGCCCCCCGGGCCGACGATGCCCCCGACTCCGGCGGCATGGACCTCGACGACGTGGACCTCAGCCAGCTCGACTTCAGCGACCTGAGTCTCGACGACCTCGATCCGGAAGACACCAACCCGCTGGCCGGCTGCACGATCTGCCACGTCGACGTGGGCGACGAGTTCGCCGGGAGCAAGCACGCCGAGGAGGAGATCACCTGCACCGACTGCCACGGCCCGAGCGAGGGCCACGCGGCCGACGAGAACAACCGGGTGAAGCCCGACGTGGTCTTCGTCCGGGGGGACGTCGACCGGCTGTGCGGCGATTGCCACGATTGCAGCCGCCCCGGACCCACCAAGCCGCCCGACCCGGTGCCGGACGGCTGGAAGATGTGCACCGAGTGCCACGGGTCGCACGAGCTATTGGAGCACCGGCCGTAGCGGAAGTCGCCAAGACTTTCGACGGTTCGGGGACCAGGCGGCCCGCCGAGACTCTTGGCGAGTTTCGCTACCGGGTTCCTGCAAGGTGGCGTGAGCTTCCGGCTTGCGTTCCAAGAGGGTGAGCCCCTTGGCAAGCAAGATGCTTGCCCCACTTTTTCAGCGTCCCGGTCCCGCTTGCGTGGCCGGCGGCTTTCTGTTTCGATACGGGCTTGCCCGGACCGCAGGTAGGTCCGGTGGTTGCCCAGAACCCGTGAGCGAGACGCGGTCCATGCGACGCATTCTCCTAGCGATACGCGTGTTCTTCTTGACGTTGTTCAGCGCGGCGACGGCCGAGCGGGTGCGAGGGGCGCTTGCCGGCGAATTGCCCTCCGCTCCCCCGGCGGAGAAGCCCAAGCCGAAGCCCAAGGGGCCGCCGGCCGCGAAACCCCCGGCCCGGAGCGAGGCCCTGACGCTCTTGGCGACCCTACAACGGGAGGCCCGGTTCGTCGATTTCATCCAGGAGCCGCTGGAGGGCTACGCCGACGCCCAGATCGGGGCCGCGGCACGTGACGTACACCGCGAGTGTAGGGCGGTGCTTACGCGGCTGTTCGACCTGCGCCCGGTGGTCGCCGACGAGGAGGGGGCGGCGATCGAGGTGCCCGCCGGCTTCGACGCCGGGAAGTACCGCCTGGTGGGAAACGTCACCGGCGAGCCCCCCTACCGCGGCAAGCTGACGCACCACGGCTGGCAAGCCGCCAAGTGCGAGCTGCCCGCGTGGACCGGCAGCGCGGCGTCGGCGAAGATCGTGGCGCCGGTGGAGGTGGAGCTCGAATAGAGAGGTATTCGGATCGAAGCCTCACGCAAAGGCGCTAAGGCGCAAAGGGATGACAAGATTGGTTTCCCGTGTGAAGGGAGTACTGCGATGACTGAGAATGAGATTGCTCGGGAGATCGTTGACGCGGCGTACCAGGTTTATACGCGATTGGGACCGGGGCTGTTGGAGTCGGTCTACGAGGTGGTGTTGGCACACGAGTTGAAGAAGCGCGGACTGCGATGCCGGCGTCAGGTCGCCGTGCCGATCGTATACGACGAGATCAAGTTCGACGAGGCATTTCGCGTCGACCTGCTGGTCGAGGAGAAGGTGATCGTCGAATTGAAGTCCGTCGAGAGCGTTAGCCGAGCCCACAAGAAACAGCTATTGACCTACCTGAGACTCATGGACAAACGCCTCGGCCTGCTCATTAACTTCGCCGAAGAGCTAATCAAAGACGGAATCACACGAGTCGTGAATCGCCTACAGGAACAGTCCTAACATCTCTCGACCAGACTCGAGCCCAATCGTCTTCTTTCTTCCTTTGCGCCTTCGCGCCTTTGCGTGAGGCCCTTTCCTTGGCTAACCATGACCGCAAAATACGTCATCGGCATCGATCTCGGCACGACGAATAGCGTGTTGGCCTACGCGCCGTTGGAGGAGGACGGGGCGGCGATCGAGCTGCTATCGGTCCCGCAGCTCGTCGACTCCGGCACCGTTGAGGCCCGGGGCTCGCTGCCGTCGTTTCTCTACCTGGGCACCGAGCAGGAGGCCGCCTCCGGGGCGTTTCACCTGCCGTGGAGCGAGGGGCAGCCGTTTGCCGTGGGCGAGTATGCCCGGCGCCAGGGGGCCGAGGTGCCGCAGCGGACCGTGGGGGCGGCCAAGTCGTGGCTCTGTCACCACCGGGTCGACCGCCGCCAGCCGATCCTCCCCTGGGACGCCCCGGCCGACGTGCCGAAGATCTCGCCGGTCACGGCGGCCGGGCGGTACCTCGAGCACCTCGTGGCCGCCTGGGAACAGGCATTCCCCGACGCCCCGCTAGCCCAGCAGCGGGTCGTGCTCACCGTGCCCGCCTCGTTCGACGCGGCCGCCCGGGAATTGACCCGCGAAGCCGCCCTGGCCGCCGGGCTGCCCGAGGACCTCGTGCTCTTGGAGGAGCCCCAGGCGGCGATCTACTCCTGGCTGGCCGCCACCGGCGACCGCTGGCGCCGGCTACTCGAAGTGGGGGAAACGCTCCTGGTCTGCGACGTCGGCGGGGGTACGACCGACCTGACGCTCGTCGGCGTGGCCGAACAGGACGGCGAGCTCGAGCTGCGCCGCATCGCCGTGGGCAACCACCTGCTCGTGGGCGGCGACAACATGGACCTGGCCCTGGCCCATCACGTGGCCGGACGGTTCGCCGAGCAGGGCACCAAGCTCGACCCGTGGCAGTCGGTCGCCCTGTGGCATTCCTGCCGCAACGCCAAAGAGGCCCTCTTGGCGCCCGGCGACGAAGGACAGCCGACCTACCCCATTTCCGTGCTGGGCCGTGGCAGCCGGCTGATCGGCGGGACGGTCTCGGTCGAGGTCGAGCGGGCGGCGGTGAGCGAATTGCTCGTCGAGGGGTTTTTTCCTCATTGTCCGGTGGACGTTCGGCCGGGGCGGGGGGCCGCGTCCGGCTTTCGCGAGATCGGCCTGCCGTTCGAGACGGACGCGGCGGTGACCCGGCATTTGGCGGCGTTCCTCGGGGCCCACGCCGAGGGTCAATCGGGTCCCGTGCGCCCGACGCACGTGCTCTTCAACGGCGGCGTGTTCAAGGCCGAGATCCTCCGCTCGCGGCTGTTGGAGGTTTTGGGCCAGTGGTTCCCCGACACCCCGCCGCAGCCGCTGACGGGCGAGCACCAGCTCGACCACGCGGCGGCCCGGGGAGCGGCCTACTACGGCTGGGCCAAACAGCTCGGCGGCGTGCGGATCCGCGGCGGCACGGGCCGGGCCTATTACGTGGGCATCGAGACGGCCGGGCTGGCCGTGCCGGGTGCCCCGCGCCCGCTGAAGGCCCTGTGCGTGGTCCCCTTCGGCATGGAGGAGGGGACCGAGGCCGACGTGCCCGGCGAGGAGATCGGCCTGGTCGTGGGCGAGCCGGCCCAGTTCCGCTTCTTCGCCTCGCCCACGCGCAAGGAGGACCGCCCCGGCGACGTCCTAAGCTCGTGGACCGACGACGAGCTGACGGAGACCGACCCGCTCGAAGCCGAGCTTACGGCCGATGAGTCGATCGACGAGCCCTACGTCCCGGTCCGCTTCCACTCGAAGATCACCGAGCTCGGCACGTTCGAGCTGTGGTGCGTATCGACCAAGACGCCGGGGCGGTGGAAGCTGGAGTTTTCCGTGCGGGAGGGGGAGTAGAGTCGCCCGGCGGGGCCCCTTGGCGGACTACCGCGGGGCGCCGTAGAATAAGGTAGAGACTACACTAAGCGACTCCCCCGCCGAGTCGGGAGGACCCAAGGCATGGCGATCAGAGAGCTGAAAATCACCGGTTATCGGTCTTTCAAGGACGTGACCTGGAAGCCGGGCTCACTGAACCTCGTCGTGGGCCCGAACGGGAGCGGCAAGTCGAACTTGCTCCAGTTCCTCGACCTCATATCCCGTGCGGCCAAAGGAGAACTGGCAAAGTCGATCGCCGACGCCGGCGGCATGGTGCCGCTGCTCTGGGATCACCAGCCGGGATCGTTCGGGTGGAGTCTTTCAATTGATGCGCCAATTCAGGAGAAGCCCGAGAGAACCGCCGCGTACCACGTGCTGTTACAGCAGCTCGGTCGAGGTAGCGCGTACCAGGTCGACCATGACTCATGTGTCTTCTGGAATCAGCCGGGCAAGGGATTCCACTCAAGCGAGAATACTGGATACGAGCGACTGCACGGCGAGTTACGTTTTCGAGCGTTTGCTGAGGGAGGGTTTTCGGATGTCCCACCGGTAGAGGACTACGATGAGAGTGAATCCTTCCTGGCAGCCACAAACTCGCCGACTCGAACGTATCTGCGAGCATGGCGCTACCATCAAGAGGTGCAGGTGGGTCCCGGTTCTGCGATGCGACGCCCGACAACCACGCAATTTGTGGACAGACTCGAGATCGGCGGCGGTAACTTAGTACCAGTTCTTCACACCCTCTACACCGGCAACCGCGACTTCAAAACCGCGATCGACGACGGCATGAGGGCCGGCTTCGGCGACGAGTATGAGCGATTGGAGTTTCAGCCCGCGGCGGCGCAGCAGGTCCAGCTCGCCGTGCAGTGGAAATCGAGCACGGAGCCCCACGCGGGCCAGGACCTCTCGGACGGGACGCTGCGATACCTGTTCCTGCTCACCGCGCTGGCCCACCCAAAGCCGCCGCCGCTGGTGATGATCGAGGAGCCGGACGTCGGGCTGCACCCGAGCATGTTGTCCATCATCGCCGAGTTTGCCGCGGAGGCCGCGGAGCGCACGCAGATCGTCTTCACCAGCCATTCGCCGGACTTCCTCGACGCCTTCTCCGGTCTCTCGCCGACGGTGACGCTCTGCCACTGGGAGGACGGGCAGACGCAGCTCTACACGCTCGACGCCCAGCGGCTCGAGAAGTGGCTCGAACGCTATCGGCTCGGCCACCTGTTCACCAGCGGCGAGCTGGAGAACCTGGCCCTGCCCGACGTCGAGCCGGTCGAGGGGGAGGGCCGCTTCGAGGACCTCCCACCCGAAGACGCGGCGGTCCTGGAATCTGCCGGCGGATCCACGGACGGTGAGAATGGCTAGCACCCGTCAGAAGTCGAGAAGGATCGCCCTGTTCGTGGAAGGCGATACGGAGCGAGGCGACTCGCGCCGCAAGACCCTGCCAACGTTCTTCCACAAGTGGCTCGATCCGCAGTTGCCCGAGCACGGCAAGGTCGGGATTCAAGCCGTCCGATTCCAGGGCGTGAGCAACTACCTCGACGATCTGGCCAAGAAGGTCGAGCTGTACCTGACCGAGCGGCGGGCCAATTTCGTGGTCGGGCTGGTCGATTTGTACGGCCTGCCGCCGGACCACTGCGATGTTTCCCGTTTCGCGACGGTCCGCGAGAAGGTGATCGCCGCCCGAGAGACCATCCGAGCCCTGGTTCCCGCGGAGTTCGCCAAACGATTTCGTCAACACTTTGCGGTACACGAAGTCGAGGCATGGCTGCTGGCCTACCCGGAGCGATTTCCGGCCGAAAAGCGTTCGCAAATCACGAAACGCCCGCCGGAAGAAGTCAACTTCAACGAGCCGCCCGCGAAGTTCCTTAAGCGAGTGCTGGGCTCGAAATACAAGAAGACCGTGTACGCCCGGAACATCTTCCCGAGGGTCGATCCGCAAATCGCGATCGACAAATGCCCGTTTCTCAGGCTGTTGGCCAGCGACTTGCTGGAGATTGCGAAACGCTTGGGAAAGTGAGGTGCTGGTCGACCTGCCGGGCAAGCTACCCTACCGCCGAAAGGCCACGCCGCACCACGGACGCGAGCTGCGATGACGCCGGCAAACCCCTCCAACGACGCCCGCCCCCGCTACGTCGTCGGCATCGACCTGGGCACGACCAACTCGGCCGTGACCTACGTCGACACGGACGAGTCGCCCTGGCGGGTGCGCACGTTTGCGGTGGCCCAGGTGGTCGCGCCGGGGGTGGTCGAGCGGCGGGAAACGCTCCCTTCGTTTCATTACCAGCCGGCCGAGGGGGAGTTCGGCGGGGGGGCGCTGCGATGCGTCTGGCACACCAAGGAGCCGGACCACGCGGTCGGCTTCTTCGCCCGCGACCAGGGGGCCGTGGTGCCGGGGCGGCTCGTTGTTTCGGCCAAGTCGTGGCTGTGCCACTCGGGGGTCGATCGCACGGCCGAGCTGTTGCCGTGGCAGGGGGCGGCCGACGTCGTGCGCCTCTCGCCCGTCGAGGCTTCGGCCCGATACCTCGGGCACGTGGCCGCGGCCTGGGACCACGAACACCCGCGGCACCCGCTGGCCGAGCAGGACGTCGTGCTCACCCTGCCCGCCTCGTTCGACGAGGTGGCGCGGGAGCTTACCGTCAAGGGGGCGGCCGCGGCGGGGCTGCCCCGGGTGGTGCTGATCGAAGAGCCGCAGGCCGCCTTCTACGCCTGGCTCGACAAGCACGCCGACGACTGGGAGCGGCACGTCGAGCCGGGCCAGAAGATCCTCGTCTGCGACGTCGGCGGCGGCACGTCCGACTTCACGCTGATCCGCGTGCGCCGCGGCGAGGGGGGCAAGGTGCAGTTCCACCGCGTGGCCGTAGGCGACCACTTGATCCTCGGCGGCGACAACCTCGATCTGGCCCTGGCCCATCACCTGGAGCAGCGGCTGGTCGGCGGTTCCACGCCGAGCGAAGCCGCGCCGGACCAAGCCGCTTCGCACGACGGTGGGCCCCGGGCAAAACTCCCGCCGTGGCAGTGGGCCGTGCTGGTGCGAAGCTGCCGGCAGGTGAAGGAGACGCTGCTGGGCGACAACGCGCCGGAGCGGGTGACCGTCAACCTGCCGGCCGTCGGGACCCGGCTGATCGGCGGCGCCCGGCAAATCGAGGTCACGCGCGACGAGGCCGAGCGGTTGCTGGTCGAGGGCTTCTTTCCCCGGGTCGGGCTCGACGAACGGCCGCAAGCGTGGCGTTCCGGGTTCCAGGAGTTCGGACTGCCGTACGCCCCCGACGCGGCGATCACCCGCTGGTTGGCGGCGTTCCTGACGGCCCATCGGCGCGTCACCGTGGGCGACGAGGAGCTTCCCACGGACCACGACCCGGCCCGGCCCGACGTGGTGCTGTTCAACGGCGGCGTGTTCGCCTCACCGGTGCTCAGGGACCGGTTGGTCGACGTGCTTTGCCGGTGGTTCAACCCGGAATCAGCCGCTTGCCGGCTTCGCCATGAGGGAGCGAGCGACGGGTGGCGCCCGCTCGTGCTCGACAACGAGCGGCTTGACCTGGCCGTGGCCCGCGGGGCGGCTTACTACGGGATGGTCCGCCGGGGTGAGGGCGTTCGGATCGCGGCCGGATTGGCACGAACGTACTACATCGGGGTCGAGAGCGAGCCGCCCGAGGCGGTGTGCCTGGTGCCCGCCGGCACCGAGCCGGGCCACGACGTGGACCTCACCTCGCGGCGGTTCGACCTGACGGTGGCCGAGCCGGTCGAGTTCCCGCTCTATTTCTCCAGCACCCGGCTGACGGACAAGCCGGGCGAGTTGGTCGGGGTCGATCGAGAGCAGATTACGCCCTTGCCGCCCATGCGCACTGTGATCCAAACGCGGCGCAAGCGGGACGCGGGCACGGCCCGGGTCGAGCTGCACGCTCGCTTGACCGAGATCGGCACGCTGGACCTCTGGTGCAGCGAGGTCGAGGGCCGCCGGAGTTGGCGCCTGCAGTTCGACGTGCGCTCGGCCACTCAGACCGACATGGCGGCCCACAAAACCGCCGCCGAGTCCGAGGGGTTCGTCGACGAGGCGACGTGGGAGGCGTGCGACGGGCTGATCCGCGACACGTTCGGCCCCGCCGGCAAAGGGCGGCCCGCCCGGCTGGTCCGGCGCCTGGGCGAGGCAATCGGATCGGGCCGCGAGCACTGGCCGGCGTCGCTCTGCCGACGGATGTGGGAGTGCCTGATGGAGCACGAGCCGGGGCGCCGGCGGAGTTTGGCCCACGAGGCGCGGTGGATCAACCTGTTGGGGTTTTCGCTCCGGCCGGGCTACGGCATGGCGGTCGACGACTGGCGGGTGGCCCAGACGTGGACAATGCTGCAGGGCAAGATCGCCCATCCCGGACCCCAAACGCGGAGCGAGGGCTGGATCCTCTGGCGCCGGATCGGCGGGGGACTTGCCGCCGGGCAGCAACAGGCCGTGGCCGAGCCGCTGCTGGCCCCGATCCGCGGGCTGCACCGCCAGATGACCACCGGCAAGCGGGGCGGGGCGGAGGCCACCTTCTCGGCCGAAGAGACCGCCGAGGTGTGGCGCCTGCTGGGGTCCCTGGAGCTGCTGAGCGTCGGGCTGAAGGTTGAGCTGGGCGGGATGCTGCTCGATCTGCTGCCCAAGCGGAAGATGGAGCCGGTCCGGCCGGCGATGGCCTGGTCGCTGGGGCGGATCGGTGCCCGGCAGCCGTCCTGCGGGCCGCTCAACACGGTGGTGCCGGCCGACACGGCGGCCGCCTGGCTGAGGAAGCTCATCGAGCTATTGGGCGACGACCCGAACACCCAGCTCGCCGTGATGCAGCTTGCCCGGCGCACCGACGACCGCTACCGCGACCTGCCCGAGAAGGCTCGGCGTCGGGCCGAGGACTTCCTCATCGCCCAGGACGCCCGGGCACATTTCGTGGAGCTGGTGCGCCGCGCGGGCCGCCTCGACCGCGACGAACAGGGGCTGGTCTTTGGTGAGTCTCTGCCGAAGGGGCTGCGCATTGCCTAGCTGTGTAAATGGGCAAGCTAGGCAATTTCGGGCAAGTGGAGTTCGTAATAGTTCTGTGAACGAGGGTCCGGCCCGAAGCGGCCCCCGCTGGCCATCCCGCCAAAAAGTGGTATGAAATTAAGGATGCGCGGTGGCCTGGTGCGCCGCGGCAATACCCTTCGTGCCGGGGAGAAAGGAGCGCTCCCCGGACCCCACGCCCGGACGGGGACCGCGTGGGGCGGTCCGCGGCGCGTTGATCGGCACATTTCTCGGCTTGCACCGGCAGGGTTTCCGTGGTATCGGGACCTCTCGGTTGGCCGTGTGGCTCGGTCCGGAGACCGGCCACAACAGCGGGATTCGTTCGAGAGGGCGTCGATCGTGGCTTCCTATCTTGAGATGGAGCGATCCGCGTCTTCGGGCGCGGGCCTCTGGTTCCGCCTGCAAAACGGCGAGACCGCGGTGGCGGAGCCGGTGGCCGAGAAGCCGACGGTGCTGCGGATCGACCCGGCGCATGAGATCGGTGCGGGGATTGCGCGCTGGCCCGACCGGCTCTCGCAGGAATCGTTCTTAGCCGCGGCCTACCCGGTGATGTATCTGTCCCGCCGGCTGGAAGAGAAGCTGCACGAGTTGTACCAGAAGGGCTACGTCAAAGGCACCGTGGCCCTGGGCACCGGCAATGAGGCCACCGCGGCGGGGATGGCCATGCCGCTGCGCGGCGGCCGGGACGTGGTCTCGATCCTTCACCGCGACTTCGCGTCGCACCTGTTGCTGGGCGCCACGCCGCACCAGCTCATTTGCCAGTACCTGGCCAATGCCGAGAGTCCCACGCACGGGCGCGAGGGGAACGTACACCACGGCGACGCGGCCACGCGCCGGCTGCCCATGATGAGCCACCTGGGCAAGATGCTCAGCCTGGTGGTGGGGGGCACCTGGGCCGCGCGGCGCCGGGAGGAGGAGGTCTTCGGGCTGGCCGTGATCGGCGACGGGGGCACCAGCACCGGCGAGTTCCACGAGGCACTGAACCTCGCCTCGGTACACCGCGTGCCCGTGTTGTTTCTGATAGAAAACAACTACTACGCCTTCTCGACCCCGATCACCGCACAGTACCGCTGCCGGCGGCTTTCGGACAGGGCCGAGGGTTACGGCGTTTCGGGAATCACCATCGACGGAACGGAGCCCTGGGAGGTCTACACGGCGGTCTGCGACGCCCTGGACGCCATGGAGGCCGACCCCGAGCCGGCGATCATCGAGTGCCTGACCCTGCGGCTGCACGGCCACGCCGCGTACGACAAGGCGGAGTACGTCGACAAGGAGCAGCTCGCCGGGTGGTGGGCCCGCGACCCGCTACCGGCCACGCGGCGCAGGCTGCTGGAAGTGGCCGGCATGTCGGAGGCCGAGACGCAGAAGATCGAGGCCGCCGTCGACGAGGTGGTCGCCGAGGCGGTCCGCCGGGCCATGAAGGTTCCCAGGATCGATCCGCGACGCGACGCGATGCGGGTTTACGCCGAGCCCGTGCTTAAGAAGGTCGAGCCGTTTAGCGCCCCGCGCGTCAAGAACGGGGCGGCGGTCACCCTGGCGTTGGACTACGTCCTTTCGCACGACCGCCGAGCGTTCCTGGCCGGGCTCGACGTGGGACGCTACGGCTCGGCCTTCAAGACCTGCAAGGGGTTGATCGACCACCACGGGCCGAAGCGGGTGATCGACATGCCGCTCTGCGAGTCGGGCGTGATCGGCTTCGCCCTGGGGGCCTCGCAAACCGGGATGCGCCCCGTCGTCGAGTTCCAATTCGCCGACTTCTCGACCGAGACGGCGTCGCAGCTCGGGCTGAACTGCGGCACGTGGTTCTTCCGCTCGGGGCAACCCGCACCGATACTAGTGCGATTGCCCTGCGGCGGCGGATTGACCATGGGGGCTTTTCACTCCGGCGAGTTCGAGGGGCTCTGGAGCCGCTTCCCCGGGCTGAAGCTCCTCTATCCGGCCACCGCCCAGGAGACCTTCGAGGCCCTGGTGGCCGGCTACTACGACCCGAACCCCTGCCTGGTTTTCGAGCACAAGCTGCTTTACTGGAGCAAGGCCGGCGAGGTGGATTTCGACGGCGATCTGGCCCGGGTCTGGCGGGCCCGACGCTACACCGAGGGGACGGACCTGACGCTGGTCGCCCACGGGGCCATGGCCCACGAGGCCCTGGCCGCCGCGGGCAAGTCGCCGCGGTCGATCGAGGTGATCAACCCCTTCGTGCTCCAGCCGCTGGCCGTGGACACGATCGTCGAGTCGGTCGAGAAGACCGGGCGCCTGTTGGTGGTGCAGGAGAGCGGCGCCACGCAGGGGCTGGGTGAAACGATCATCTCCCGGGCGGTCCGGCAGTCTACGGCCGCCTGGAAGTGCCGGCCGCAGCTCCTCGCCGCGCCCGACGTGCCGGTCCCCTTTGCCCCGGAGCTTGAATCCAGCTACCGGCCCGGCGCGCAGAAGATCCTCGAGGCCGTCGAGAAGATGTTCGAGTAAGAGACCTTGTGACACTTCAGCCATCTGGCGAAACGCTCTGTACGACGGCCTTCCAAGGCCGTCGAGGGCTGCGATGCAAGGGCGACGGCCTTGGAAGGCCGTCGTACTTCAGGCGGCTGAATTGTTCGGAAACCATTAACGGGCGGTAATGGACGCAGACCGCTTTCGCATATCGTTGTACCTGCCCGCGGGTGGGGCTTCGGAAGTCGAGGCCACGATCGTCGAGTGGCACGTGGCCGAGGGGGCCGCGTTCCGCAAGGGCGATCCCCTGGCCCAGGTCGACACCGAGAAGAGTGTCTTCGACTTCGAGGCCCCCTGCGACGGGCTCGTGGTGCGCTTGCTCCACGCGGCCGGCGAGACTATGGCGCTCGACGCGCCGCTAATGGAGATCGAGACCGCCGACCCGACCATGCGGGATTGGATCCCGCCAGCGGTCGAGCAGCCCGAGCCGATCGCCATCGAGCCCGGCATCGCGGCCGCGGCGGGCCGCGAGCCCTCGCCCGGCGAGGAGTTGGTGATCCTGGGCGTGGGCAGCTACCTGCCCGAGCGGGTCGTGACCAACGCCGAGCTGGTCCGCAATCTGCCCGACGTCTCCGAGGACTACGTCTACCAGGTGACCGGCATTCGCGAGCGGCGTTGGGCCGCCGAGGGGGAGAAGCCCTCGGACATGGCCCTGGCCGCGGCGCAACAGGCCATCGCCCACGCCGGGCTTTCGGCCGAGGACGTCGACGCGATCATCCTCTCCACGACCACGCCCGACGTGGCCATGCCCTCGACCGCCTGCATCCTCCA
>Ga0180437_10006359_pt1 | contig 15765 bp, 13 predicted proteins | sample SS_ome_4_FD_132410 | JGI IMG/M metagenome (GOLD analysis project Ga0180437, IMG submission 132410) | Hypersaline lake sediment archaeal communities from the Salton Sea, California, USA - SS_3_D_1 metaG | ecosystem: Environmental > Aquatic > Non-marine Saline and Alkaline > Hypersaline >...
CACTACCTGTTCGACATGAACCGGGATTGGTTCATCCTGTCGCAGTCGGAAACCCGGGCGCGTGTGAAAACGATTCTCCAGTGGAATCCCCAATTCATAGTCGATGCCCATGAAATGGGATCGTTCTCCACGTATTTTTTCAACCCTCCGCGTGAGCCCATAAGCCTGAATTTACCACCCACCATACGAAAATGGTGGGCGATCTTCGCCCAAGATCAGGCCGAGGCATTCGACCGTTACGGCTGGAGTTATTACACCGCGGAATCGTTCGACGAATGGTACCCGGGATACGGCAGTTCGTGGGGCTACTTTCTGGGCGCTGTAAGCATCCTGTACGAACAAGCCCGTACGTCGGGTACCCAGGTGAAAAGGCCCGACGGTACGACGCTTACCTTCCGGGAAGCCGTGCATCATCAATTCACGAGCTCCATGGCCAACATCACCACGGCCGCCAGGAACCGCGAGGCGATTCTCCGGGACTACTATCAGACGAAACGAGAGGCAGTCTCTACGAAACGGGGAGACGTACAAACGTATTACATCACGCCGGGGACGAATCCCACGCGAGCCCGCAGGCTGATTAAAAAACTCCTGGAGCAGGGTATCGAAGTCGAGAGAGCAGAAGCCGACTTCCGTATCAATCAGCTCCAGAGTTACTGGGATTCAAAACCCGTTTCCCGAACATTGCCCCAGGGCACGTATATCATCAAACTGAATCAGCCGCTCAGTCTGCTCATTACGGCTATCCTGGAATATGATCCGAGGCTGACGTCCAAATTCCTGCAAGAAGAGAAAGAATCCCTGGAAAAGGGCAGAGGAACCCGTATGTACGAAGTCAGCGCCTGGTCGATGCTCATGGCCTATGGTGTGGAAGCGTACACATCCACAGCCTATCCCTCTGTAAAAACATCGGCCCTTCACGAGCTTATGGAACCCGATGGTCGAGTGACGAATTCACAGCCGGCGTACGGGTATCTCATCGATTATAGCGACGACTATGCAATCGACGCCATGATCTCCCTCTTGGATTCGGATTATAAAATCTACGCTGCCAATAAACCGTTCGAGATAGAGAAAAAATCCTTCTGCCGTGGTAGTCTGCTCCTGAGGATCAACGAAAATCCCGAGACGCTGCCGGAGGCTATCCAAAAGGTGGCACAAACGACCCATTCCCAAATTATGGGAGTCAATACCGCATTCACAGAGAAAGGCCCGGACCTGGGGAGTCCGCAATTCCAGCTTCTCTATCCGTCACGCGTTGCTCTGCTGACGGGCCCGGGGTTCAACACATCCAATTTCGGAGCGCTCTGGTACTTGCTGGATTATGAACTCCAATGCCAGCACACCGTCTTGAACATCCTGGATATTGGACGGATCGATCTGCGCAAGTACAACGTCCTCATACTGCCCTCAACCTGGAGCAACCCGGAAGCGCTGCAGCAACTTTTCGGCAAGAAGGGGCTGAAGGAACTGAAAGACTGGGTCACCAACGGCGGAACCCTCATCGGCATGGACAACAGTACCGCGTTCTTGGCAGACACCACCCAAACGTTCAGCAAAGTACGCCAGCGACGTCAGGTGCTCAAGACTCTGGCACAATACGAGTCAGCCTATCTGCAGGAAAAAAACATCCAGCGAATAAAAATCGACAGCCTGGCTATATGGGAAGGCAGCGACACGACCGAGCCCCAACAGAAGGAAAAAGAAGAACCCAAGACCGATGTGCAGGCTCTTGCGGCACTGGATGCCATGCAGCGTGTGTACATGCCCCGGGGCGCCATCATGCGCGTCCAGCTCGATCCGGAGCACTGGCTGAACTTTGGATGCGATTCACAGATACCGGCTATCCTGTACACACCCTACGCCTACCTATCGAAGAAACCCGTTCAAACCGCAGCCCGCTTCAGCGAGGCTTCTGACCTGCGTCTCTCCGGGCTCCTCTGGCCGGAAGCCCGGAAACGGTGGGAAAAATCGGCGTACGCGACACGTGAAGCATACGGCAAGGGACAGATTATCCTGTTCGCCGGAGAACCCAACTACCGTTCGTATTTTTACGGCACAACCCGGCTGCTTCTCAATAGTATATTCCTGGGGCCAGGCTTCGGCACCCAGCAGCCCGTCGATTACTGAGTCGGTCACGAGAAGTAATTATAAGAAACCGTGTCGATGCCGGACGACACGGTTTCTTTTTTGATGTCGACAAACCGTGATTTGTAGGCTGCGGCATGACTCTTTTTTTGTTTGTCGGGGATATGTTGAGAAAGCTATACAATAAAATACAGAATAACCCAGAAAATATGGTAGGCATAACGACAGCGCTCATGAGCCTCGCGTCAGCGAAGCCTCTTGCAGTCCTTTTTTATGCAATATACGTACATACTCACTTGAGGTCAACATCTATGGACTCAGCGTCTCGCAATAGTTTTTTGGGTATTTCTGGCATCGGCTGAATGTCAAGCTCATAATCTCTAAGGATACTCTCACATTGTTCAAACCACTCGTTTAGTGCTGGTAAAGCCTCAACTTGGAGTCCTGCTTTCTGCATGTCAGGGAGTGAAGATTGAATTTTCGCTCTGTGATTGGAGTACCATGCCTTCACACGATCCGGATTCACTAGACCCCACATAATTGCCTCTAGGCACAATTGCTCTAAAGCCGCGATAAGCTTTCGATCTGCTAGGTTCTTGGCTGGCATTGATTTTCCCATGTTACTAGATAGACGCCACGGTTTAATGACCTCCCTTGGCCCACCTTCTGGTACTTTGTCCCACCCCTCGCGAGCGCCATCAATAACCATTTTAATATCAGGTGGGTTGTCCCCATCCCAATCTTTATCTCGAAACATTTCGGCAATCATCTGTAGGGCCATCTTTGGACGCCCTGCAGCTAAAGAAGCTCCCCAATCAAGCATTTGATCGATCACTTCATCAACGATAAAAGTGTCATATGCAAGACCACCCAAAAGGCCTTTTTTCCTTGGCCATCCAGCCTGTTCCAGGAGGTTCTGAACGAAATAAAAACCAAACATAGACATCGCTAAATCTCCACAAACCTTAAATCTCAAACCTGTTGATTGAGTGCATCATTTCGATGTATTCACTCAATAGTACATTGCATAACGGCGATTATCACGGGTTCAAACACAAATGATAAATTTAATAACTACCCGATTTAGACCAAAATATCAATTATCCAAAAAATGTGCCGTGTTCGAATCCCGTGGATTAGCTTATTATGTGGCGTTTTTAAAATATTTCATCTCTTGTTCCGAAAATTTATCTGCTAATTCTACGACGTTATTTGTATTAATCGTCTCCTTTAAATCAAAATATTCTTGAATTTCTCTAAAGGAGTACAATAAAAGCCATGTTATAAAATGAATTAATTGATACTTCTCATCTATTGAGATTTTTCTAAAATAAACGACTTTATCAATCTCATTTCCCTTTTTGATTACATGCCGTTTCTCAAGCATACTTATATTATTATGAGATTCTTGACATAATATATTATACCAATCATAAAGATCTGATAATTGAGCTTTATTAAATCTTTGAAAAATCTTATATGTTTTATGACCATCATTTTTAAGAGCTTTAATATATTTTTCAGTATCAGAGAGGGCATTCTTAAATTCTATGATCTTCTTTGAATGAGGATATTTTTTATTAGAACTTTTTATTATATTTACTAATAGCTTCTTCTTTTGAATTAAGAAAGATAGATTCATAGAATTACTATAATTATTATCAAGTTTAATATTCTTAAGATCTACATATGCCTCCAGCATATTTCGAAGAAGTATTGGAATTCCAGTAAAATGATTCTTCTTAAATAAAATAAAGCAGCTAGATGCATTTTCAATTATCGTACCATGTAATGAACTTATTACGATATGATCAATATCGTTGATATTAATATCGATATCTGGAAGACAATTTTTTATTTCTTCAAATATTTTCTTTGCTGTTTCTAAGAATACTTTCATTTTAATTACAACCACATAACTATTGTGCTCACTTGCTGGTGGGCTTGAGCGCACAAATCGTTAATAACGGTTAAAACTCTAATTACTGCACTTAAATTGATGAATTTCAAACACTGCCCACCAGTCAAGCGCAGCACTTTGTTAGACATAACATATAGTTTACAACTATATTTTGATAACACTTCATTTAACTGAATATAAATATTATATCAGGATAATCTATTAATTTGTTCTGCTGCAAAACCATGTAATAATGATATATTTATATCATCAGGATATTTTTTTAAATATGATTTTATTTCTATAATAGCACTATTCCACATTTTTTTAATATCTTCATCATTTGGAGTTTGAGGTTTTATAATATTTTTTGCTATATGATCAGGAATTTTCTGTACTGATTTTGTCGGTTTAAGCATCGCAATATATGATTGTGATTTCTCCAGTTCTTTAGCTTGTCGCATAATTTTTAAAGCTTGTTGCTTTTCTCCAACTTCATTAAGATTAGCACCAAGTCCTATCCAGTTTTCAGGATTTTGTGGTTCTAAATTGCAACAAAGATTATAACATCTTATGGCATCTTGATAATTACTCTCATCAGAATATTTTGCAGCTATTAGTCGTAATCCACTGACACAAATACCTGTATTTAAATCAGTTATTCTTACATTAACTGTTTGTTCTTCCGGTACTTCTATGAGCTGAATGAATTTTTCTTTATTCATTATTCTCTTTATATGGTATGGCTTGATATCGATGTTCTGTGAGTTGAAATAAGAAGTTAACCATTCAGGTATTTCTTCATTTACAAATAATAAGAATATAGTTTTATTTGTTCGATTGATATAAGCTAAAGGAAGGGATAACTCTGATATTTGACCACAAATTGGACAAATCACTTGATTTAGTTCTTCTAACGTGGATATTTCTGGAGCACTTTCTTCAATAATCAGCGAATAACGTCCATTATATAAAATTGAACATTTTTCACAAGATGTTTGTGTTTTAAGGTATAAACCATAATTTGAATTAGGAACTTTTAAAATTTTTTCAATAGCAATATGAAGTGCTTTGAATACGGATGATAGATCATTTCGTCCGTTTTTAGATGCAATTTGTGCATACTCATCAATACGATGATAAAGGTTATGAATTCTTTTAAGGTCACCAGATTCAAGAATTTCTATTACTGAAACTCCGATTTCCATCGCTTCAACTAATAAATAATGATGGCTCACATCGATAGAAATGTTAATTGTGATATAATTAAAAAGTTCGACAGCAATTACACTGTTTAAATAAGGAATAGAATAATTTTTTCCAATAGCATTGAATAATTTTCTTTCAGCGTCTTTCTTTTTATCTTGAATATTTTTTGTCATAATAGCATTTTCTTCCTTTAAGTTTAAATATCTAATAAAAAAATACTAATCTCCTATCACTTTCAATGCATCGCCAGATGTACTGATTTTAAAATCTAATGTATATATAGGAGAATATAATATGTTTTTAATTTTTTCACCTATTATATGCCAGGAAAATTCAAGTTGTAAATCATAAACAAAATTTTTTTTAGATGTAATTTTTATCTGGAAACCATCAAAATCACCAGGTTGATAGAAAAATATTCGATCTGTTATCGTATACATTTTTCTATCAGGAGTAAGTTCAACTGAAAATTTGAATGGTTTCCATATTTCACCTTCACAAGGACTATGTATTTTTTTTGATGGATCACATTTTAAAACTTTCAAATTAAATTCATCAATAAATAAAATATCATCCATCTTATTTATCAAAGAAAAATTAAGATAATGAGCTCTTGCCCACAAAGGTGAATCAATTCCTAAATCATCAAAAATCAATCCCTTATTAAATCTACCTTTTACATTATTTTCATAGGACGGCTTGGGCCCTATAGTAGGTTTATAAAAAAATTGGTGAATTTCTTGCAATAAACTTTTTAATCTATCTAAATAACTTTTATCATTATTAAAGTCTATATAAAGCCTTGATCCAAGAAATATTGGTATTTTACATTTTGGATTATTTCGAACAATAGGAATAAATTTTTCTGTTCCTATGTTTTTTACAATCTCATTGGTAATAATCATTTTCTCAAAACCCACCCCCCCAGATACTTTATTTGCCTTTCTAGTATAATTCTCAGAACAAACTATGATAACTCTATCCGCTCTTGAAACATTATATTCCATAAAAGTTGCAATATCTTTACCAGGTCTTAGATCCCATTGATCAAATATTATATCAACTCCATTCTCACGTAAATCTGCCGCTAGTTTGAGTACCCATTTTTTATGGGCATCACTATCATGTGAATATGAAATAAAAACTATTGGAGTCTTCAAATTCTCTTCCTATTTAATAATTAAGTCTAACATAATTTTATATACCAAATACATAGTATATCCTAATACCTTATATAAGGCATAACTACCTTATATTGGGTGTTTTCGAGGTGGATACCTTATATAGGTGATACGACAATGCCTTATATAAGGAATTCCACCCCTCCGTTTTGAGCTATTAAATCCTCCCCCGCCCAAAGGAATTTCTCCACATGGAAATTTTAAAAAGAGATTAACTATACGAGTGTATAATAAGAAAGATTGGCTAAAAAATCAAGAAAAAACAGAAAAAGACGTTATAAAATACGAGTCCGAATGGTTGAAAAACGAAAAGTACATAGAAGGGGTTGTTTTTTCCGACGATATATATTTTGGATGGTCAGAAAGACGTATGGATATGAGAGTCCATGAATGGAATTACATACTAACAAAGCGGATGAATTTTTTTAATTTACATGATTTATGAATAATTGTGGATAAGCCGACCCACCATCACGACGTCTATCTCACCGCAATGATATCCTGGAGCTTTTTCAGAACCGCCTCGGCGTCAGCATTGCTCCGAGTAATGGCCAGTACGGTATCCACGCTGGCCAGTGTTCCGACCACCTCGGGCCAGCCGATCTCATCCAAAAACTTGGATAATCCCGATGCGTTGCCAGGCACTGTCTTCAGGATGACGAGATTATTCACGGATGTGCTGTCGCGCAGAAAACCGGTAAGCTCTTTTTTCAGCATGACACTGACATGGAACGTTTCCCGATCCGTTGTCTGTACAAACCTGAAATTACCCGTGCTTCCCCGTACCTTCACGACACCCAGCTCTTTCAGGTCTTTCGAAAGGGTAGACTGACTGATTCGCATGCCTTGCTTTGTGAGCTTTTTTAAAAGCTCCTGCTGCGATTGAATGTTAGAGGATTCGATCAGCTTGATGATATGATAGTGGCGATTTTTTTTGTTCATGACTCAATGAACCTCGAAGCCACAACGTCCGGATCGAACGGGTGAGCAGAGATGGCGGTATCAAAAAAACGTCAAGTAAACCAGTTTCACCTCTCGCACGCTGCCCGTGGCCCGGCCGTTCTCCAGAATATTTTTTAAGGCAAATTCCACAAAAAGGCGTTGTGCAAACGACCATCGCACACCCACATTCAGATAACCTTTACCCGACCCGATGGCATTGTCGCTATTATCGTTGATGGCTGTATCGTATTCGCTGAGGATGACGATATCGTTCCGTATAAACTTATGACAACCGGCAAAGATGTTGAGGTCTGAATCTCCGTCTTCCCTCTCCAAACTCCAGTTTACGCCTGCATGAATGCCCAAACCTCCCAAAAAGGAGGTATTTTTACTCGCAACGGCGTAAAGCCCCCTGGATTTGATCGTATAGCGTTTCAAAGAGGATAGGTAAGCGCCATACCCCTGCGAATTAAAACCAAGCATTATGGCCGGGAAAAGAAACCGTTCCTCGAATAATAAAAATTTAACGTGTACGCAGGGTTGCGGATTCATGTTCGCATCCCCGGTTCCGATGATATTTTCGCCTCCGTAAGAGACTCCCAGACTAAAATAGTGGCTGACTCCCACGAGTATGGTTGCCAGCAGTCCACCGTTGGGATACATCCTGAGTTCCGTCTCGATATCTCCAGAGGATAACGCTTTTGCCGAAGGAACGTCCATGAGCATGTCTAAAGTCAGGGAACCTGGCTGCCCCCATGCGGAAACATAAAACAGCAGGATGATGATTGCCGAACACAGACACATCTTTCTCATCTGGAAATCTCCTCGATCCCGGATTCGTTGATTTAAAATAAAAAATACGCGAATTTGGAGACAATGTCAAGAAAATAAAAGCCTATCGTGTGTTACGATAGGCTCTTTTTTCGCGTCGGGGATGATTCTTTTTTTTATTCGGAGTGTATCCTTTTCATGCTATTCGGATAAGGGAAAAATTCTCTGAATACTATCCTCATATCCGATGCTTCCATTGGGGGCGTTGATTCTCCCGATTTCATTCACGGTGAAGAGGATTCTTCTATCCGTATACGTCCGTCGTTGAATGGTCACTATCATCGTCTTCGAGAGCCGCCACTGCTTCTACTTCCGCCACCGCTTCTACTTCCACCACCGCTCGACCGGGAGCCGGAACTGGAACGACCGGAGCTTCCCCGGGAAATCGAACCTGAACTCCGCCCTCCGGATGAAGAACGTCTGCCACTACTTCCTCTGTAAGCTGAACCCCTGCTCCTGGATGACGAACCTCTCCTCACGCTTGGCGTGGAACTCGACCTTCGCGTCGAAGGCCGGCGCAGGGACGGTGAGGAGCGCACTCTGCGTGTCGGCGAGCGGCTTACTCTGGACCGCCCGGAAGACCCTGGTATGGCCCTTTTTACGCTCGAGCCCGAAGAAGACCTCTGAACGCGACGGGTTACAGGTCGCGTGGTGCTTTTCGCCGCATCGGCCGTGCGCGACCTCCCGGTTCCATCCTGACGTACGCGGCGTGTCGTCGTTGTCATACCATCGCCAGGTGTATCCTTGGCAGTGCGCCTGGAATCACCCGCAGCCACAGCCGTGGGTGCATAACCATCGCCACGAGAAGCCACTCTGCGGTCGAACGGCCTCCGCTTGGCAGACGAGGGAGAATACCAATCCGAGTAATAGGCCCAGTACGGATCGTAGTATCTTCCGTAATACCCGCCGTAATACCCACCATAATACGAACGGTAACCCCAGTAGCCATACCCGTAAAACCAGGGATCCCACCAGTACCATGGATCGTAATAATGAGCCCAGCCCCAGGAACGATAATACCACCAATAGGGTGACGACCAATACGGATCGAATCCCACATACCCGCCGTATGGGTCTCCGTAGTAGTAATGCTCATGGATGACTTCGGCCGTCGAATCCTCGTAATCCCAGACCATGTCCTCGTAGCCTTCTTCCTCGACGACATAATCGTCGGTCTCCATGCGGTAAACCGTTCTCTGAGGAACCGTGACCAGTGTATAACAACCCATCAGGGTTACGATAAAGACGAGTGTCACCGTCAAGAGCAATCGTCTCGTCCATGACATTGAACATCGCCTCCTTCCGGAGTTACGTGTTTAAGACGAAAAAAAGGTCACATTATTAAAACGACCTTGGACACCATGGAGTTCCTGTTGGATGGAATTCCACGTTTTCCTCTTTTCATTATACAACTTTTATCCGTCAAATTCAAGTATAAAACAAAATTTGTATGATTCTTCCGTAGGGACGCTCTGTTTTCAGTGTTTGTGAAAAGCCGAGGGGAATACAGATAAGGGGCGGAACATCGAACGAACCGTCGCGACCTGGGCACGGATCCGTTCCGTAAAAACAAAAAGCCGCTCCTGATTCAGCGGCTTTAATCACGAATATGGTTGCAGGGATGAATTATGTGTATACACTCACGATCTTGCGATTTCCCCGCGTTTCGAATTTCACTTTACCATCGATCTTGGCGAAGAGTGTATCATCATGGCCACGGCCAACATTGATCCCCGGATGGATCCTCGTTCCCCTTTGGCGTATGATGATATTCCCCGCCCTGACGGCTTGCCCGCCAAATCGTTTCACCCCTAAACGTTGGGCATTGCTGTCCCTGCCGTTCTTGGAACTTCCGACACCCTTTTTATGAGCCATAATTTATTCCTTTTTCTTCGTAGCGGAGGTTTTAGGTTTTGGCTTGGGTTTGGGTTTAGCCTTCGACTCCGACTTAGGTGCCGCCTCTTTCTTTTTCGGCTGAACCGTTTTCTTTACCTCGCTTTTTACCGGTTTTGCTGTCTTGCTCGCGGGCGCTTTTTTAGGCGTTGTCGGTTTCTTCGGTTCTGCTTTTGGTGAGGGTTCCGTTTTTTTCACTTCCGGTTTGACCTCGGCTGCTTTCTTCTTTTCTGCCTTACCGAGACTGATTCCCTCTATTCGCAATTCCGTGTAATCCTGTCGATGACCTTTGTGTACCTTATACCCTTTCCGCCTCTTCTTCTTAAATATCTGTACTTTATCGGCTTTACCGTGAGACAATACCGTTGCTTTTACCAGGGCATTGTCCACCCATGGCCTGCCGATACTGACCTCCTGTTTGTCCACGATTAAAAGTACCTTGTCCAGCTCCACCGGCTTACCCGGTTCTTGGTCTATTTTAGGAACGCGAAGCGTCGCCGCTTTGGAAACTTTCCACTGCATCCCTCCCACTTCCACGATTGCATACATCTGATTCAATAACCTCCAGTATCATCAAATGATTGTCAAAAGCCTAAAAATATAATGAATTTAAGCCTGTATGTCAAGATGATTTTAGCGTTGAATCCTTTTTAGCCGATTCCAGGATGAAGTTTTCGCTCTTCAGGTTTGCATCAGGTACGACTTTGATGGTGACAAAAAATTTCATCATCAGGCGCCGGACACGACTCTTGATTCCCTCTGTCATGTATTCCGCCACGTCTGGATGCACCCGGAGTACCAACTTTCGATCTTTTGTACTCGATTTGATTTGCTGAATCTTACGCTCGATCTTCGTGACAATCGTACTTTTTGAAGGGACTCTCCCCAATCCATTGCAGCGTGGACAGGGTTCACTGTATCGGTAAAGTAGGCTCGGGCGCACACGTTCCCGGGTTAATTGCACGATGCCAAAATCACTCATTGGAAGCAAGTCAAAGGCTGCCCGGTCTTTTTTAAGCTCCCGCTTAAGTTGAGAGAGTACCTTCTGACGGGCGTCGTCGCTGGCAAGATCGATGAAATCGATGACGACAATACCGCCGATATCCCGCAGTCGTAGTTGACGGCCAATTGTACGGGCCGCTTCCATATCGATCTTCAGAGCATTTTTTTCATGATCCTTTTCTCCCACCGACCTGCCGCTATTCACATCCACCACAACCATGGCCTCGGTCTGATCAAAGATGATATACCCTCCCCCTTTCATCCAAATCTTCCTGGACAGGCTTTTCTCGAGTTCCACTTCCACATGAAATTCGTCAAAAATAGGCGTTCTCTTCTTGTAAAGCTCAAGCTTGGGCAAGAGTGACGGAGAAACCTCCTTTAGGTATTTTTTAATCTCTCCATAGAGTTTCCTCGAATCGATAATCAAACGATCAATATCGGGAGAAAACAGATCACGAATCACGCTGGAAGCCATTTCCATATCCTTATAAAGCAATCCAGGAGTATGGCTGGCCTTGGCCTTCTCTTCCAGGCGTTTCCAGGCTTTGTATAGGCTATCCAAATCAGACCGAATGGTTTGTACATCCTTATCCATCGCCACAGTACGAATGATTAATCCAAAACCCTCGGGTCGCATACTTTTAGCCAGCATACGAAGCCGACGCCGCTCCTTCACATTCACGATCTTCCTGGAAACTCCGATGGCGTTGTCATGGGGTACAAGAACCAGAAACCGTCCTGGCAGCGAAATAGCAGAAGTCAAACGCGTACCCTTGTTTCCGATGGGTTCCTTGGTCACCTGTACGAGTATTTCCTGCCCCGTTTTCAGTCTCACCTTCTTCTCTGAACGGCGTCTTCTAGAATGCCTCCTCCTTTTTTTTGCCGTCTCCTGTACGGTTTCCGAGAGTGTGCTTAGTTCCTTGCCCACCTCGGCAAAGGGAAGAAATCCATTCTGTTCCAATCCGATATCCACGAAGGCAGCCTGGATGGCATCCACGACATTGCTCACTCTTCCTTTGTATATATCACCCACCATACGTTCATTCTCGGGCTGTTCGACATAAATCTCTACCAAAGCCCCATCTTCCAGTATGGCAATACGGGTCTCACTCGATGAAACGTTTATGATAATATCTTTTTTCATAATCTCCTTTCTATACCACGTCCATTGGGGTCATCCGCGAACCTTGATTCTCTACGTACAGTCCTGTGCGTTCGACCCTTAAAACCGTGGGAACTTCTTCATAGGGTGGAAAAAGCGCTCGAACCACCTCCTCGACCCTCGCCGTGCCCCGGGGACTTAGTCGTAATACGAGTTGAAGACTTTTTCCATCCAGGAATAATGTAGTGATAAAAGGCCGGATATCCAACTCTATCTCCTGACCTTTTTTATTTCTGACGATTCGGCATGCATTTTTCATGAGTAAATCGGCAATCAGTGTCTCCATATCCTTGGTGCTGACCGGCCAATCCGCGTCTATCACGTACGACGCCAACGTGATGGATTCATTCAACGAAGGCGGCTTCCCCAGGAGTACCTTCGACTGGAGTAGTCGAATGCCGTCTGGTAGATAGTGATTCATCACATCCTTAAAATCACCCTGCAAGCGATCGTTCAATTCCAGATCGAGATACTCCGCGCGGCTGGTGAATCCCATGGCCAGAGGCGGCCCTGTGGCGATTTTGAGATGGGCGTGATAACCCTGAGTCAGAGCCACGGGGATGCGGGCTCGCCTCAGCGCCCTTGTGAAAATGCGAACCAAATCGAGATGCGAGGTATACTTGACGGGATCACTTTTGGAGTACCCGACACGAACTCGCCTCTTAAAATCACTGGAATGGTGACGCCTAATCCTCCGTCCATATACTGAAGATTGGGTCTGCTGGATACCGGACTCCCGATTTTTTCCACCGTCGGTGATGATGTTTCTGCAAACCGGCTGATCCATCAGTCCGCAACCCTTGCATCCATCGATTCGACAATCCTCATTCACCTGTTGAGCTAGCGCCCGTTTCCATTCCTGAACAAGGTATGACTTCGACACACCCTTGCTAAGATGATCCCAGGGTAAGGGTACGTCCATATCTCGCGCTCCAGTATACGTCTCAACGGATAGTTCCTCTTGGCCAAGTACATTCACCCAACGGTCGTAATCGAATTGATCCGACCACGCATCAAATCGAGCGCCTTCCTTCCATGCATGGTAAATAACCTCAGCCATCCTCCGGTCGCCCCTTCCCAGAACGGCTTCCAATTGCGACACCCGGGGGTCTCGATAACTCAGTTTGACTTCATTCCAGGTAATTTTCTCCTTGAGGAACGAAATCTTTTCTTCCATGACGTCTAAACCGTCCTGGGCAACCCACTGGAACGGCGTCTGTGGCTTTGGACAAAACGGGGAGATGGAAACATGAATCTCTTTCTTGCCGTATCGTTTACACACAGAGACCACCCTGCCTATCAAATCCACCATGGCCTGAAGGTCTTCCTGGGTCTCCGTGGGTAGACCGATCATGAAATAGAGCTTTATCTGCCTCCAGCCCCGTTGGAAGGCAATGTCCAATGCGTTGAAGAGATCGTCGTCGCGATTGTTTTTGTTGATCACATTCCTCAGCCTCTGACTTCCTGCTTCCGGTGCCAACGTCAATCCTGAGCGCCTCAAACCCTGTGCATAATCGGCAATCTCGGGCGTAAACGTCTCGGGCCGAAGGGATGGAAAAGAGATGGAAATACCATCACCCTGGAATGTGTCTTTTAACCGGCTCAACAGATCCGAGAGATTTCGATAGTCCGACGTCGAAAGAGAAACCAGTGCCATCTCATCGTACCCGGTATTGGATACGACCGCCTGGGCGTGTTTTATCAGGTCGTCCACCGCTCTTTCCCGTACCGGTCGATAGATCATGCCTGCGTTGCAGAAACGGCATCCCCGCGTACAGCCGCGCATGATCTCCATGGAAAAACGGTCGTGGGTGACCTCGATCATGGGAACCAGCGGCTTCGTGGGATAATGATTGTTGGTCAGTTGTTCGAGTATTCGTGCACGAACGTCGCCATTCCCCTCGTCACCGGTTGGGAGGATGCGACAAAAACGTCCCTCGGCATCGTATTCCGCACGATAGAGCGAAGGCACATAAACTCCATCCAGCCCGGATAACCGTTCCAGCGTGACTTTCCGGCTCCAACGTTCCCGCTTCGCCTCACGGATGATCTCGGCAATCTCCACGACCACTTCCTCCCCATCACCCAAAACAACAGCATCCAGGAATTCGGCCAACGGTTCCGGGTTGAATGCACAGGGCCCACCTGCCACGACCAGAGGATCCTTCTCCCCCCTGTCTTTGGCCCAGATGGGGATGTGTGCCAAATCCAACAGGTTCAAGATATTGGTGTAGTGCAGTTCGTACTGCAGCGTGATGCCCAGAACATCAAAACGGTTGATGGGCTTCCGCGATTCAAGAGAGAAAAGCGGGATGTCGGACTCCCTCATCTTCTCCTCCATGTCTATCCAGGGTGAATAGACACGCTCTGCGGCCACCCAATCCACTCTATTCAGTACATGGTAGAGGATTTCCATGCCGACATGCGACATGCCGATCTCGTACACATCGGGAAAAGCAAGGGCTATCCTGACCAGCACCGATTCCTCATCTTTCTTCAGCGCATGGAGTTCATTCCCGATATACCGCCCGGGCCTGGAAACCTGGGGCAGAATCGTTTCTATCTTTTGCCAATCGACTTCCATCGTCCTCAATCCAACATGATGTCCATAATTTACTAAAACATAGACATTGGATCAAGGCAATAATAAAGTAAATGCTTATGGTATGGAAAAATAAATCGATGCGGATAAAGCAATCCGGTTGGTGGACATAGGATGAATCAGAGTGTGTTGATTGGATAGTAACTCGTCGTCTGATAAAAAATATGGATAGTGGTTGAATCCTCTTTGTTACGTGGAAGCCAAGCCGGGCTCTCTGGATTTTCGAGGTTCCATCAAGACGTGCTCTTCTGTTCGAACATCTGAATCACGTCATCATTCAGCAGAACCCAGAGTTCGTAAATACCGATAAGCGTCCCTACGGGAATAAAGAGCAAATCCAGAACTGCGATGATCAACACCAGAATCCGCGCCCATGACTTTCTCTTCAGCAAACCAAAGCCGCCGATTATTTCGGGCACGGATACGATAAAAATAAAACTGGCAACAGATGTACCGACGACGGAGGTAACAGCCATGGCCTCAGGATCGGCCGAGAGCAACCCACTGCCCACGATGGCCGTAAACGTAATAAACGCAATGATGATGCCGAGAAAGCCAAACCCGATATTCAGGGCGGCCACGAGCGTGATGTGCTTTTCCATTCTTCCTCTTTTATAATTGGATAGCGAACTTTACTCGACTTCGTTTGAATGAAAAGGTAGCTCTTTTGACAATTCTCGCTTGCCGATTCATTCGGTACTGAGACACATCTCTCAAGACTGGATACAACGACAGAATCGTTTCAAGCTTTGTCCGGACGCTTCCCCCCCTTACTCCTCTTTATCGATCAAGCCGTCCAGGAGATGAATAATCCGTTTCCCGTACCTGGCCTTCACATCATCGTGGGTAACCTGGATGATGGTCATGCCCTGCTCATTCAACTTCTTGAGAAGCTCCATGACCTCCTTGCCCTGGGCGGAATTAAGATTTCCCGTGGGTTCATCGGCCAGGAGAA
>Ga0180437_10006364_pt1 | contig 15756 bp, 12 predicted proteins | sample SS_ome_4_FD_132410 | JGI IMG/M metagenome (GOLD analysis project Ga0180437, IMG submission 132410) | Hypersaline lake sediment archaeal communities from the Salton Sea, California, USA - SS_3_D_1 metaG | ecosystem: Environmental > Aquatic > Non-marine Saline and Alkaline > Hypersaline >...
AGCGGTACGGCAGAGTCGTGTGTGTGGCGGGTGGGCTGGGAATCGCGTTCATGTATCCGGAGGTCGTGGCGTTCGCGGAGGCGGGCAATGAGATCACGTCGATCCTCGGCGCGCGCAGCAAGGATCTTCTCTTCTATGTGGAGGAGATCGAGTCGCTGAGCGCGGAGGTGCACATCGCGACAGACGACGGCTCGCTCGGGCACCACGGGCTGGTGACGGAGGTCCTGGAGATGCTTCTGGAGCGGGCCGAGCGCTTCGACTACTGCATCGCGACGGGGCCGATTCCGATGATGAGGGCCGCGGTTGAACTCACGAAGCAATATGGCCTGCCGACTCTGGTGAGCCTCGACCCGATCATGGTTGACGGGACAGGTATGTGCGGCGCGTGCCGCGTGACGGTGGGTGGAGAGGTGAAGTTCGCATGCGTGGACGGGCCGGATTTCGATGGACACCTGGTGGACTTCGAGGAGCTGGCGAAGCGGAAGCGCGCGTTCGTCGAGGAGGAAGAGCAGTGCCGGCTGGAGGAGGCGGCGGACCGCCTGCAACGGGAGGGGGAAGCCGAGGAGCCGGGGGATATGGATTCGCGTTGAGGTGACCGATGGCCGAGGAGACGACGACAAGGAGGAAGGCGAAGAGAGTGCCGCGCAATCCGCTGCCGCGGCGAGAGCCGAAGGAGCGGGCGGAGGACTTCGGGGAGGTCGCGCTGGGGTTCGACCTGGAGACTGCGCTGGCGGAGGCGCGGCGGTGCCTTCAGTGCAAGCGTCCGGCATGTGTCGAGGGGTGTCCGGTGGGGATCGATATTCCCGGGTTCGTCAAGGCGCTCGAGGAAGAGCGTTTCGAGGATGCGGTGAGGATACTGAAGGACCGGAACAACCTGCCGGGGATCTGCGGACGGGTGTGTCCGCAGGAAACACAGTGCGAGGAAACGTGCGTGCTGGCGAAGCGGCAGGAGCCGGTGGCGATCGGCGCGCTGGAGCGGTTCGTGGCGGACTGGGAGCGGGAGAATATCCAGTTCCGGCTGCAGCGCGACCGGGATCCGAATGCGCCCAAGGTGGCCGTCATCGGCTCGGGGCCGGCGGGGTTGACGGCCGCGGCGGACCTCGCGCGCTGCGGTTACCGGGTGACGATCTTCGAGTCGCTGCACGCGCCCGGAGGGGTGCTGCGCTACGGTATTCCGCCGTTCCGGCTGCCGCGGGATATCCTGGACCGGGAGGTGGACTATGTGAAGAGCCTGGGGGTGGAGGTCGAGACGGACGTTCTGGTGGGGAAGACGGTGACGCTGCAGGAGCTGATGGAGGAAGAGGGCTACGAGGCGGTCTTCATCGGGACGGGGGCGGGGCTGCCGTGGTTCATGGGTATTCCGGGCGAGAATCTGGCCGGGGTGTATTCGGCGAATGAGTTCCTCACACGCATCAACTTGATGCAGGCGCACCGGTTTCCCGAATACCGGACGCCGATTCGGGTCGGCAGGAAGACGGCGGTGATCGGGGGCGGGAACACCGCGATGGACTCCGCGCGATGCGCGCTGAGGTTGGGGTCACGGGCGATGATACTCTATCGCCGGACGCGGGCCGAGATGCCCGCGCGGGCGGAGGAGGTGGAGAACGCGCTGGCGGAGGGGGTCGAGCTGCACGAGCTGACGGTTCCGTTGAGGATGTTGGGTGACGAGAAGGGGCACGTTCGTGGGATGGAGTGCCAGCGCGCGAAGCTGGGGGAGCCGGACGCGAGCGGGCGGCGGCGGCCGGTGCCGATAGAGGGCAGCGAGTTCGAGGTGGAGGCGGATACCGTGGTGATCGCGGTGAGCCAGTCGCCGAACCCGCTGCTGCTGAGGACGGAGCCGCGGCTGGAGCGAGGCGAGGACGGGAGGCTGATCGTCGACCCCGAGACGAAGGAGACGAGCATCCCGGGCGTGTTCGCCGGCGGCGATATCGCGAACGATGCGGGGACGGTGATCGCTGCGATGGGGGACGCGAAGGCGGCGGCGCGGGCGATCGATGAGTATCTGCGGAGGAAGCATGGGGTGCCAGCGAACGCGGGGTAAGTGCGCCAAGTGGGATGGGCGTTGCGATCGGTCGTCCGACAACTATCACGCCTGTTTTGTAGGCAAGCCGGTCTAAGGAGCGAACGTCGGCGGTCGAGGCCGCAGGTGGATGATAGGCCCGGCAGGAGTGTCGGGGAGGGCAGCGAAGGTATGATATAGTTCGGGGGTATGGTGGTGTTTGGGTGATGGTGTGGGACGGGAAGTCCTGAAGTAGGCGGGGGTTTCGGCGCGTGCACCGCGGGCGGGGTCGGTCCCCGCCTGTGGACGCGTGTGGGCGAGCGAAAGAGCAGGAGAGTGCGATGATCGAGATCCGGATACACGGGCGAGGCGGTCAGGGATCGGTGACGGCTGCGGAGCTGATGGCGGTGGCCGCGTTCGACGACGGCAAAGAGGCGCAGGCGTTTCCGGCGTTCGGGGTGGAGCGGCGGGGAGCGCCGGTGCTGGCGTTCTGCCGGATCGACGACAAGCCGATCCGGATTCGTAGCCAGATCTACTCGCCGGACTATGTGATCGTGCAGGACCCGACGCTGCTGGAAACGGTGGACGTCCTGTCCGGCCTGAAGCCGGACGGGACGGTGCTGATCAACACGGAGCGGCCCGCTTCGGAGCTGGGGCTGGACACGGAGGCGCGAGTGGTGACTTTTCCGGCGACGCAGATCGCGCTGGAGGAGCTGGGCCGGCCGATCATGAACACGGCGGTTCTGGGGGCGTTTTCGGGAGTGTCGGGAGCGATGAGCTTCGAGGCGATCGAGCGCAGCATCCGGGGGCGATTCTCCGACGAACTCGGCGAGAAGAACGTTCGGGCCGCGCAGCGGGCGTACGACCTGATGAAGGAGCAAGCGAAATGACGGCGACTGCAAAGAAGAAGCGAAGGAAGCCACCGCTGGGGATCGTGACGCGACCGGGGTCGTCGCTGCAAAACAAGACGGGCGCGTGGGGCATCCTGAGGCCTCTATTCGACTGGGAGAAGTGCACGGGGTGCAACACCTGTGAATCGATCTGCCCCGATGGGTGCATCCGCCACCTCGAGAAGAAGCAGTACGAGGTGGACATGGAGTACTGCAAAGGGTGTGGGATGTGCGCGGCGGCGTGTCCCTTCGATGCGATCACGATGGAAGAGGAGCACCGATAATGAGAAAGATGATCGAGGGCTCTCGGGCGGTCGCGGAGGCGGTCGGGCTGTGCCGGCCGGATGTGATCTCCGCGTACCCGATCACCCCGCAGACGCATATCGTCGAGGAGCTGTCGCAGATGGTGGCGGACGGGGATATCGATGCGGAGTACGTGCGGGTGGAGAGCGAGCACTCGGCGGCATCGGTGTGCCTCGGCGCAGTGGCCGCGGGATCGCGGGCGTACTCTGCGACGACGTCGCAGGGCCTGATGTTGATGGCGGAGGTGCTGTACAACATCGCGGGGATGCGGCTGCCGCTGGTGATTACGGGGGTGAACCGCGCGCTGTCGGCGCCGCTGAGCATCTGGAACGACCATCAGGACACGCTGGCGCTGCGCGACACCGGGTGGCTGCAGCTCTATGCGGAGAACAGCCAGGAAGTGCTGGACATGCACATCCAGGCCTACAAGATCGCCGAGGACGACCGGGTGCTCCTGCCGCTGATGATCGGCATGGATGGGTATGTGCTCACCCACACCTATGAGAGCGTCGATGTGCCGACGCAGGAGGAGGTGGACGCGTTCCTGCCTCGCTACGACCCGTTGTATAAGCTGGACCCGGAGGATCCTTACACGCTCGGCGCGTTCGCCGACCCAAGCCTGTATCAGGAAATGCGCTACGAGATCCAGCGGGACGCGCTGGGGTCGAAGGAGGTCGTGAAGGAGGTGGCGCGGGACTTCCAGGCGGCGTTCGGGCGCTGGATGGGGGATGTGGTCGAGCCGTACATGTGCGATGACGCGGAGACGATCTATATTGGACTGGGAACGGTTGTGGGGACACTCAAGGACTGGGTGGACGTCCGTCGCGAGCAGGGGGACAAGGTCGGAGCGCTGAAGCTGCGCTGCTTCCGGCCGTTCCCGAACGACGAGCTGCGCGAGGCGCTGGGGAACGCGAAGCAGGTGGTGGTGATCGAGAAGGCCGTGAGCGTTGGAGGGTACGGGATCGCGGCCGCGGAGGTGCGCGGTGCGCTCTACGGACAGCCGAAGACGCCGCCTGTGGTCTGTGCGATGACGGGGCTGGGCGGCCGCGACGTCACCTACGAGGTGTTGGACGAAATACAGAGGCGGACGGAGGCCGGCGAGACGGACTTCTTCGCTGGGCTGCGCACCGAGCTGCTGGAGGCTAGCTAAGATGTCGGCTCCTGAATTCAGCTACGAGATATCGAAAGGCTTGCTGCCGGGACACCGGGCCTGCGCGGGCTGCGGGCAGGCGGCGGCGGTGCGGCTCATCATGGAGATCGCGGCCCCGAACTGCGTGGTGACCAACGCGACGGGGTGCCTCGAAGTGTTCACCACCCCGCACCCGGAGTCGGCGTGGGGCGTTCCGTGGGTGCACTCGCTGTTCGAGAACGCCGCGTCGGTGGCCTCAGGCGTGGAAGCGGCGCTGAAGAAGCAAGGCAGGCTGGAGGAGGTGCGGGTGCTGGCCTTCGGCGGAGACGGCGCGACCCTGGATATCGGGTTCGGCGCGCTGTCGGGGATGTTCGAGCGGAACCACGATGTGCTCTATGTGTGCATGGACAATGAAGCGTACATGAACACGGGGGTGCAGCGATCGGGCTCGACGCCGTTCGCGGCCTCGACGACGACGAGTCCGGCCGGGCGGCGCTCGTTTGGCGAGGACCGGCCGAAGAAGGACCTGCCGGCGATTTCGGCGGCGCACGGGATTCCGTACGTCGCGACGGCTTCGATGTCGTTCTTTGCGGACCTGAGGCGGAAGACGAAGAAGGCGCTCGGGATTCGGGGCGCGAAGTACCTGCAGGTGCACGTGCCGTGTCCGCCGGGCTGGGGGTATGATGAGAAGCTGAGCGTGGACATCGGGAAGCTCGCCGTGGAGTGCGGGATGTACCCGCTCGTGGAGTGGGAGAACGGGGAGGTGACCAGGGTCCGGAAGATCAAGAAGATACCGGTGGAGGACTACCTGAAGGCGCAGCGGCGGTTTCGGCACCTGTTCCGGAGCGAGGAGGGCAAGGCGCAGATCGCGAACGTGCAGGAGCTGGCGGACGCGAGTATCGAGAAGTACGGACTGGTGGACTGAGAGCGGGGTTCCGAGACGGCAATTCGGCGAGATGCCGCGGGAGGCGGGCATGGGTGTGTCCGCCCCGCAGCTAGAGGCGGGCAGGAGGGGGAGTGCGGCTCTGCGAAGTGGAGAGCGCGGCCTGGAGCGGCCGCGCTCGTTTCATGAGGAGGAGTGGGATGCCGAAGGACCACGATATCGTTGCTCTCGGGGAGGCGATGGTGAGGCTGTCGCCGCCGAACTCCGAGCGGCTGGAGCAGGCGACGAGCCTGGATGTGCGAGTGGGCGGCGCAGAGCTTAACGTCGCGGTGGGCGCGGCGCGGCTCGGGCTGAAGACGGCGTGGATTTCGAAGCTCCCCGAGAATCCGCTGGGGCGGTTCATCGCGAACAAGGCTCGGGAGCAGGGGGTGGATGTGTCGGATGTGGCCTGGACGAAGGGGGAACGGGCCGGGCTCTTCTTCGTCGAGTTCGGCGCGCAGCCGCGGGCGTCGTCGCTGCTGGACGAGAGGGCGGATTCGGCGATCAGCAAGATGAACGCGGGGGATTTCGACTGGCGCGCGATCTTCTCCCGGGCGAGGCTGTTTCATACCTCCGGGATCACGCCGGCGCTGAGCACTTCGTGCGCGGAGGCAACGCTGGAGGCGGCAAAGGCGGCGCGGGAGGCCGGGTGTACCGTGAGCGTGGATGTGAACTACCGCGCGAAGCTGTGGTCCGAGGAGGAGGCGCAGCGCGTGATGACTGCTCTGATGGAGCATACGGACCTTCTGATCACGACGGAGGAGGACACGAAGCGGGTCTTCGGGATAGCGGGGGCGGACTACCGCGAGATTGCGCGGGAGCTTCAGGAGAGGTTCTCGCTGAAGGCGGTGGCGGTGACTCTGCGGGAGACGGTGAGCGTCTGGCGAAACCGATGGTCGGCGTTCGCGATCGCTGGAGAAGAGGTATACGAGGCGCCGACGTATGAGGTCGAGGTGGTGGATAGGCTGGGCGCAGGGGACTCGTTCACGGCCGGGTTCCTGTGGGGCTACTCGCAGGGCGATATCGGCAAGGGAGTGGCCTACGGAACGGCCTTCTCCGCGCTGAAGCACTCGATGCCGGGAGACTTCCACTGGGGGACTTTGGCGGAGACGGCGGCACTGGTGGAGGGAGGCGGCTTGCGGATACAGCGGTAGCTGGATGTTCGTTCCGTCGGCCGCCGGTCAAGAGAGCCCTGGAGGACCTGCTTGGCCGCCGGTGTAAGGCCATGGCGCCGGTGGGGAGGCGGCGGGCACGTGTCCAGGAGGGCCGAGGTGATCGCGTTCGGGCCGGATATATGCCGTGATTTCGGGCGCGGTGTCACGAAGGAGTGGCTGGAGACGAACGGCCTCGGCGGGTACGCCTCCTCGACGATCATCGCGGCGAACACGCGGCGATATCACGGTCTCCTGGTGGCGGCGCTGAAGCCGCCGACGCAGCGCACGCTGCTGCTGTCGAAGCTGGAAGAGACGCTCGCGGTGGGGGACGTGGAGTACGACTTGTCGTGCAACCAGTACCCGGGGGCGCTCTATCCGCAGGGCTTTCAGCACCTCCGCGAGTTCCGGCTGGATCCATTCCCGACGTTCGTGTACGAGGTGGGGGATGGCCACGTGACGCGGCTGGAGAAGAGCGTGGCGATGTGTCGGGGGCGGAGCCTGGTGATCGTGCGCTACCGACTGCTGGCGAGCCCGGCGACCGCGAGCTTGATCGTGCGCCCGATCATCAACTGCCGGGATCACCATCACCTGATGCGGCAGAACCGAGAGTTCGACACGTCGGCGGCGATGTCGGGCGCGCGCGACGTGGTGTCGATGCAGCCGTATCCGGGAGTGCCGGCCCTGCACATACGGTTTCCGGGCGCGTACTTCGAGCCGTGGGGCGACTGGTATTTGAACTTCGAGTATGCGGAGGAGGCGGCGCGGGGCTTGGACTTCCGGGAGGACCAGTACAGCCCGGGCTTCTTCACGTGTGAGTGCGAGCGGGAGGAAGCGCGGTACGTGCTGGCGGGCACCGAGCCTGTGGAGAGCCTGGAGCCAGCGTCTATGATGGAGGCGGAGCGGTGCCGCAGAGCGCGCGTTGTTTCGGGGTGGTCTGCGGCGCCGGAGGAGCTGAGGACGCTGGTGGCGGCGGCGGACCATTTCCTGGTGTCGCGACAGACGGGTGAGGAGGAGGACCCGCCGCAGGGTATCGTGGCCGGATATCACTGGTTCGAAGAGTGGGGCCGGGACGCCATGATCAGCCTTCCCGGGTTGACTCTGGTCACCCGGCGGCAGGATGTCGCGCGCAGCGTGCTGCGGACCTTTGCCCAGCACCGGAGCGAAGGGTTGATACCGAACCGAATTCCGAACCTCGACGAAGAGCCGAGCTACAATACCGCAGACGCAACGCTGTGGATGTTCTGGGCGGCTCACAAGTATCTCGACCATACGGGGGATCGCGAGTTCGTGGAAGGGGAGCTGCTGCCTGCGCTGCTCGACATCATCGACTGGCACGTGCGCGGCGCGCGATACGGGATTGCGGTGGACGACGACGGCCTGCTGCAGGCGGGCGAACCGGGGACGCAGCTCACATGGATGGACGCGAAGGTGGGGGACTGGGTGGTGACCCCTCGCTCGGGCAAGCCGGTGGAGGTGAATGCGCTCTGGCATCACGCGCTGCGGTTCGTGGAGGCGCTCGGGGCCGAGCACGCGGGGCCGAGGGCCGAGGTGGTGGCGGAGCGGTTCCGCAGCCGCTTTTGGAACGAGAGACTGGGGCACTTGAACGACGTGGTGGACGGGGATATGGCGGTGGACGCGTCCCTCCGGCCGAACCAGATATTCGCGGTGAGCCTCCCCTACCCCGCGATAGAGGGCGAGCAGGCGCGACGCGTCGTCGAGACAGTGAGGCGGGATCTGCTCACACCGTATGGTCTGCGAACGCTGTCGCCGCACGATCCGCGCTATCATGGCCGCTGCGAAGGCGACCAGCGGGCGCGCGATGGAGCCTACCACCAGGGGACGGTGTGGACGTGGCTGTTGGGGCCGTTCCTGACCGCGTACGTGCGAACGGCCGCGGACAGGTCTGCGGCGCAGCGGGAGGCGTGCGAGTGGCTCGCGCCGCTGTGGCGACACCTGTGGAATGCGGGTGTGGGCCAGGTGTCCGAGATCTTCGACGGCGATCCGCCGCATCGGGCGCGCGGCTGCATCGCCCAGGCGTGGAGCGTCGCGGAGATCTTGCGCGCCGCGGTGGAGGACCTCGGCTGTCTGGGGGCGGTCGGCTGATGGAGGAAGAAGATGCCCAGAGACCTGCCGATCGGCAACGGGACGCTGCTGATAAACTTCGACCGGGAGTATCGGGTGCGGGACATCTACTATCCGCACCTGGGCCGGGAGAACCATTCGGACGGGCGGCCGTTTCGGGTGGGCGTGTGGTGCGATGGTCAGTTTTCCTGGCTGGGAGCCGAATGGGATATTAGGAGGCTGTATCAGGAGGAGTCGCTCGCCACGGAGGTGACGGCGCGGAGCGACTTGCTGGGCATCGAGCTGGTGTTCAACGACGCGGTTGACTTCCACGAGCCCGTGATGGTCCGGCGGATGCGCGTGCGGAATTTGCGGGATCGGGAGCGCGAAGCACGGATCTTCTTCTATCACGACTTCTGCATCTCCGGGACGCAGACGGGAGACACGGCCTACTACGACCCGGAGCTGAAGTCGGTGGTGCACTACAAGGGCGAGCGGTGGTTCGGCGTCCATACCTGCACGCGCGAGCGGTGCGGGCCGCACGAATGGGCCTGCGGGCGGAAGGGAGCGCAGCTGGACGGGAGCTGGCGGGACGCGGAGGACGGAGAGCTGTCCGGGAACCCGATCGACCACGGAGCAGCGGATTCGACCATCGCGGCCTGGCTGAGGCTGCCGGCCGGGGGCGAGGCGGAGCTGTCGTACTGGATGATGGCGGGGAAGAAAGCCGGCGACCTCCGCGTGCTGAACGCGGTGGTGCACGACAAGAAACCAACGGAGCTGCTGCGGCGCACGCACAACTACTGGCGGCTGTGGGTGAACAAGCAAGATCGGGATTTCAGGGACCTGCCGGCCTCGATCGTCGATCTGTTCAAGCGCAGCCTGCTGCTGATGCGCACACACCTCGACGACAGTGGAGCGATCATCGCGTCGAGCGACTGGGACATACGGAGCTTCGCGGAGGACACGTACTGCTATATGTGGCCTCGCGACGGCGCGCTGGCAGCGTATGCGCTCATTCGGGCGGGGTACTCCCATCTGGCGAGGAGCTTCTTTGCGTTCTGCTCGCGCGTTATCGAGCCCGGCGGGTACTATCTCCACAAGTACAACTCGGACGGGACGCTGGCCAGCTCGTGGCAGCCGTGGATCCATGCGGGGCAACCACACCTTCCGATCCAGGAGGACGAGACCGCTCTCGTGGTGTGGGCGTTGTGGCAGCACTTCGCCGCGTTCCGGGACATCGAGTTCATCAAGCCTTTCTACCGACACCTGATCATCCGGGCGGCGGACTTCATGCTGGAGCACAGGGACGTGGACACGGGTCTGCCGCTGGATTCGCACGACCTGTGGGAGGAGCGACTCGGGGTCCACACGTTCACGGTAGCGGCGGTGTGCGCGGGGCTGAATGCGGCGGCGAACTTCGCGGAGGCGTTTGGCGAGAGCGAATATGTGAAGCGATATCGAGACGCGGTCTCGAGGATGCGAACGGCGATGTTCAGCCATATGTTCGACGAGGGAGAGGGAAGGTTCGCGCGCAGCGCGATACGGCGTCCGGATGGGGGCGGTTACGAGCTGGATCTGACGCCCGATTCGAGCGTGTTCGCCGCGCTGATCCTGGGGGTCTGCGACTGCACCGACCCGGAGATGAGGGCCACAGTGGAGGCGCTGCGGGACACGCTGTGGGTGAACACGGAGGTGGGCGGGATGGCGAGATATGCGGGGGACTATTACCATCGCGTGAGCGACGACGTCGCGTACGTCCCCGGCAACCCGTGGTTCATCTCCACGCTGTGGTACGGCCAATACCTCATGATGCAGGCAGAGACGGCGGGGGAGCTGCGGGAGAAGGCGCTGCCCATCCTGCAGTGGGTGGCCGACCACGCGCTTCCCTCCGGCGTGCTGGCGGAACAGGTACACCCCTACACGAACGATCCACTCTCCGTTTCGCCGCTCACGTGGAGCCATGGCACGGTAGTGCTCGCTGTGCTAGACTATCTGGACAAGCTGGCGACGCTCGAGGGCCCGAGATAGCCGGGCCGAAACCACACTGAAGCGAGGGCCTGGTATATGGCGACGATCGAGATAACGACGCGAGCCCGATGTGAGGTGGTGGAGATCACGGGCCGCGTCCAGGACGCGGTCTCGCAATCGGGGGTCGAGGAGGGGGTGGCCGTCGTGGCGAGCATGCACACGACGGCAGGACTGACGGTGAACGAGCACGCGGACCCGGATGTCATGCAGGATGTGGTGGAGACGCTCGGCCGCCTGGTACCCAGACAAGGGCCGTATGCCCATGTGGAGGGCAACTCGGACGCTCACATCAAGGCGAGTCTGATGGGGCTTTCCGTCGCGGTGCCCGTGGAGAGCGCACGCTTGGTGCTGGGAACGTGGCAGGGGATCTACTTCTGTGAGTTCGACGGACCCAGGCGACGGCGGGCGAGGGTGCAGATTCTGGGTTCGACCTGACCGGGCAGGCCGCAGCCCCGGCTTGTACAGGAAGCGGACAAATCTGCGGCGAGCGCGGTTGGTCTGGGTCTGATTGTGGGATACTAGGAATGGCAGAGACAGCGTTGGCGGAATCAGATGCGTGACGTAGGGAGTGACGCGACCATGATCAGGACCGCATCGTTACCGCCTGCAGACAGCGAGCGCCGGCGCACCGTGGTGTTCGCGTGCATGTGTCTCTTCATCTCGCTTTCGGCGGCCCCCGTGCGTCCAGGCATCGTGCTGGGCGAATCGATGCGGCCCCAGTTCCACACCGGCCAGATCTTCCTGGTGTCGCGAGCGGCCGCCCCCGGCTCCGTTCACCGAGGGGACGTTGTGCTGGCCAAGGTGGACGGCCAGTCGTACCTGAAGAGAGTGTACGCGGTCGGCGGGGAGACGGTATGGGTGATGCAGTGCGGCGACGGCACTTCGGACTACGTGCTGCCGAAGGCACGCGTGAACAAGGCGCGCGAGGCAGCCGCCCGCTATCCAGGACTGGGGTACGTGCTGGAGCTGGAGGTGCCGCCCGGACACGTTTTCCTGCTTGGCGACGCGCGGCAGAACTCCTATGACAGCCGACACTTCGGCCCGGTGCCGGTCGAAACCATTCGCGGCAAGGTCGTGGTTCCCCGTCTGTTCCAGCTCTGGAGCGCAAGCGGCGAGCGAGAGCAGATGGCGCTGGCGGAGCACTAGGGCCCATTGGGCATAGAGACGCGAAACAGGGCGACCTGGAGGCCTGGGTCGCCCTGTTCGCAGCACCGAGTCACAATCCGTCCTCGCTGGCTGTCTCTGGCGGAAGCTCCTCCGGAGCTGTCCTTTCGCCGGCCCCTGCGGCCCCTGGTCCGCGAGCTCTAGGGCCGACACTGGTGTAACGGCGCGGTTATCGGATGTGCTCGGGCTTCCCCCCAACCCCCTCTAGGGACATCGGCTGCGACAGGTGAGGGCGGATCGGGGACCGGACATGGCGGGGAAATGCCCGGCCCCGTCCGCTTGCTCGTGGCCAACAATCGCGATGGCCCGGAGGTCAGCGTGCCAGCGTTCCCGTCAATCCCAGCCGACCTGTGCCGCAGGTGAGCTGCCATTGTGTGGTGCGGAGCAGGTGGAGGCGGTCGGTGAGAGCGGAGGCCGGAGGGAAGAACTGGGAAGCGGCCGCTCGTCGCCGTCTCTGCGCGACGCAACCGTGGCGCCCGGACGAAAAGCAAAAGCCCCCTCGACTCTGTCGAGGAGGCTACCGTAGCCCAAGAGTGCCCTTTGAGGGATACCCTCCCTGGGCGTGCACGGGCAGGATATCGCACGAGGGGTCGAACGTCAAGACTGGGCGGTACCGGGTTTGTGCAGATGGACCGACATGAGTCGGCGGGTCAGAGGACTGGCTCGAGCGCGGCGATGGCGGCAATCTGCTCGACCGGCAGCGGCAGGTCTCGCGCGCGGAGAGGGCCATCGCGGCGGCATGGTGTCACGTGAAGTGCGGTGATGTGGACGGGAGGCGCAGCGCGAGTCACTGCCTCGGCAACCGCGCCCGATGTGCTCAGCTTCTAGGCACACCGAGAATACCCGCAGGAGCGACAGACGACACATCCCTCGGAAAGCTCGAGCATGGTGCCGCAGTCCGGGCATTCGGGGTTGTAGCCGGCGCTCGCGACATCGTTGCTCGGCAGCGCCGCGGTGTCGTCGGAAGAAGACTTCTCGGATCGCAAGCTGCCTCCGTTGGAGGAGAGATAGCGCTCGATGGCCTTCCCGATGGCGTCGGCGCAGGAGAGCGTGACGGCGCCGCGGTCCCACAACGGCATGGGGCAGCGGATGCCCTTGAGCTCGTCGGTGATGGATTGGGGATCTACGCCTGAGCGGAGCGCGAGTGAGATCATGCGGCTGGTGGCTTCGGACTGAGATGCCGTGCAGCCGCCCGACTTCCCAATGGTGGTGAAGACCTCGCAGAGCCCCTCGTTGTCCTGGTTGATGGTGATGTAGAGCTTCCCGCACCCGGTTTGGACCTTCTCCGTGGTGCCTCGCGTCAGGATGGGTCGGGGTCGCGGCACGATGGAGGCGGCCTTGGGGGTGATGGTGACGTGGTCTTCGACCTTCTGGGGGAAGGCGCCTCCGGTGCTGAGCACTTGGGATTCGCGGGAGCCGTCGCGGTAGACGGTGACACCCTTGCACCCGAGCTCGTGGGCGAGCATATAGACGCGGCGGATATCGTCTTCTGTAGCTTCGTTGCGGAAGTTGACGGTCTTGGAAACCGCGTTGTCGGTGTGCTTCTGGAACTCGGCCTGCATGCGGATGTGCCACTCCGGCGAGATGTCGTAGCTCGTGACGTAGAGCCGCGTGACATCCTCGGGTATGCCCTCGACCTCGGAGAGCGACTTGTGGGCGCCGACCTCCTCGAGCAGGTCCCGCGCGTAGAAGCCGCGCTCGCGGGCCGCGTTCTCGAAGAGAGGATGCACCTCGAGGAACTCCTGGCCGTCGAGGATTCGACGGGTGAAGACGACGGCAAACAGCGGCTCGATGCCGGAGGAGCAGGCTGCGATGATGGAGAGGGTGCCGGTAGGTGCGATGGTGGTGACGGTGGCGTTGCGAAGGCGAGGCCCGCCGTCGGCGAAGATGCTTCTCTCGAAGTTCGGGAAGACGCCGCGCTCGGTGGCGAGATCGACCGAGGCCTTGACTCCCTCCTCGTGGATGAAATGCATGATGCGGGCGCCTATCTCAAGGGCGGCCTCCGAATTGTAGGCGATGCCAAGCTGGATGAGCATGTCGGCGAAGCCCATGACGCCAAGCCCGATCTTGCGATTGCCGCGGGCCATGTCGCCGATCGCCGGCAGCGGATACTCGTTCACATCGATGACGTTGTCGAGGAAACGAACGGAGGTATGGACGACGCGGCCGAGCCGGTGGTAGTCGATCTCGGGGTGAGGGTCGTGCTTCACGAAGCGCGACAGGTTGATGGAGCCGAGGTTGCAGGCCTCGTAGGGCAGAAGCGGCTGCTCGCCACAGGGATTGGTGGACTCGATCCTGCCCAAGGCGGGCGTCGGATTGCCGGCGTCGAGCCGGTTGAGGAACACAACGCCGGGCTCTCCAGTCGCCCACGCGCCTTCGATGATGAGGTCGAAGACCTCTCTGGCGCGCACGCGCTCGACCACCTTCTCGGTCCGCGGGTTCACGAGGTCGTACTCGACATCGTCGCGGACCGCCTGCATGAATTCCTCGGTGAGGCCGACCGATATGTTGAAGTTGGTGAGCGCGGATGTGTCGCGCTTGGCGGTGATGAACTCCACGATGTCGGGATGATCGACGCGGAGGATCGCCATGTTCGCGCCGCGTCGAGTGCCGCCCTGCTTGACCGCCTCGGTGGCGGCGTTGAACACTTTCATGAAAGAAACGGGGCCGGAGGCGATGCCACCCGTGGTCTTGACGATGTCGCCCTTGGGGCGGAGACGCGAGAACGAGAACCCCGTACCTCCGCCGGACTGGTGGATGAGAGCCGTGCTCTTGATCGTCTCGAAGATGGACTCCATGGAGTCTTCGACCGGGAGCACGAAGCAGGCGGAGAGCTGCTGGAGCTCCCTGCCGGCGTTCATGAGGGTGGGGGAATTGGGGAGGAATTCGAGGTCGGCCATCACCCGGTAGAATGCGCGTGCCTCGGCGTCCAGGTCGGCGGCGGGGTCGTAGCGACTGGTGGGCTCTGCGACATCCTGCGCCACCCGCCAGAACATCTCCCACGGCTCTTCGATGGGGATTCCCTCTTCGTTCTTGCGGAGGTAGCGCTTGCGAAGAACGGCGAGGGCGTTGTCCGTGAACTGCGGGAGTGGGAGATCGGGGGGCAGGTTTGACACTGGCATGGCTCCTTCTGAGATGGTCATTCCTGTGAGTCGAAGAGTCCGGCTTGTCGGGGGGCCTCGCCCGGCTCCGGCGCGGGGACCTTCCGCAGGAGAGATTCGATCTCCTGCACGAAGGAGTCCGCGTCGTGGAATTCCTTGTACACGGAGGCGAACCTGACGTACGCGACTTCGTCGATCTCGCGCAGCTTCTCCATGACGAGGGTGCCGATGTGGCGGGCGGGCACCTCCTCGGCGAGCCTGTCGCGGACCTGTCGTTCCACCTCGTCGGCGGCCCGCTCGATGGCTTCTCTTGCGATGGGTCTCTTCTCGCAGGCCTTGGTCATCCCGATGACGACCTTCTCGCGATCGAAGGCCTCGCGGCGGCCGTCCTTCTTGATGACCGTGAGCGGAAGGTCGCTGGGGCGCTCGTATGTGGTGAAGCGGCGGGCGCACGCGCCGCACTCCCGGCGACGGCGGATGACGGCGCGGTCGTCGCTGGTGCGGGAGTCGACAACGCGGCTATCTTGGTGTTGGCAGAAGGGGCACTTCATTGCTGGCAGTTCCCCTATGTTGTGGGGGCCAGGATATATACCATACTATATCTTGTGTGTCAACAGCAATTGCGCCGAAAGCGTGGACGCGCCCTCAGAATAGCACACAGTTGTTTGCGCGTCAAGGGCGGTGAGAGTCGACCGCAGGGCCCGGCGGGGGGCAGATCAGCGCGGTGAGAGCTGACCTCTGAAGCCCCAGAGGTGGGCTTGTGTGAGGTGTACGGTTGCGAGCGATCCTAGGAGGTCGAGTGGTCCCGGCAGGATGACCTGCTTGTTGGTGCGAGTGCGCGCGGAGAGCAGGCCGTCTCCACGGCGAGCGGGGCCGTCCACGAGAACTTGGGCCTCCTCCCCTACTCCGGCTTGGTTGCGCGCGAGGGTGATCCGGTTTTGGATGTCGATGAGCTTGCTGAGGCGTGCAAGCCGCGTGCTGCGCGGTATCTGGTCTGTGCGCTCG
>Ga0180437_10006365_pt1 | contig 15755 bp, 26 predicted proteins | sample SS_ome_4_FD_132410 | JGI IMG/M metagenome (GOLD analysis project Ga0180437, IMG submission 132410) | Hypersaline lake sediment archaeal communities from the Salton Sea, California, USA - SS_3_D_1 metaG | ecosystem: Environmental > Aquatic > Non-marine Saline and Alkaline > Hypersaline >...
ACTCCCGAGGAATGTCAGGTAAGACCCTGCCCACTGGAGATCGAAGCGCGACAGGTGAATGGCCCGTACTGGGTGGGCGGCCCGGACGATGGTAGTTGGGTAGTAGACATTGTTCCTGTTGACGGGGACAGTGAGTATCCGGGCTACTATTCGTCTGTTGATGCGTCGAAGATCACAATCGACGAACGCTCGATGTATGTGGTCCATGTCGCTGAGGTCCATGTAACTGATGTCCCGTTGTTTACGATGGACCCCAACATAGCGATGGGGTTGGTGAGGAATGGTTGCGTTTCGGTGGGAGACTTCCCGAGTCGGTACAGTCATACGATTGACGATGGTTGGACGGTGAGTGACAAAGACGGCAACTGCGCTCTAGCAGAGTAACGGTACAGTGCCTCCAGATGGACCGGGAACCGGGTTAAGCCTGGTTGCCCGGTCTTTGTATTTGGCTAGGTGCTTGACATTAGTTCGTTTTAGATTGTCCGCGAAAAAGTTGATTTTCTGTTTGACATCTGGTGGTGGTGAGGTATACTCTTAGCAGACGAAGGCAGGGTGAAACCTGCTGGGGACCGTGAGTAACCGCTGAGGGTTAAACCGAGCCAGGAAGCGGATGAAATCGGCAGGGAGTTGCCAGACCCCTTTATGAGTTGGTATCTGGCTTTTTCAACGATTGCGGGGTAGAGCAGTTGGCAGCTCGTCGGGCTCATAACCCGGAGGTCGTGGGTTCAAGTCCCACCCCTGCTATTAGGACGCTGAGTGAAGCCATTGCGGCAGGTCGCCCCTAGACCGCATATGCGATAACCAAGGCGTCCGCTGAAACAGGAGCCAGCATGGAATCGGTCGCGTGAAGCGCGGTACGGTACTCCATCCGTCCAATGATCCGCATTGGGGCTCCTCAAAAATTCCGAGAGACGTGGTACAACTAAGTCTATCTGACCCGGTAGGCGAAACCCAAGTTGTCGTGTCCCCAGATGCAGGGAGTTCCTGCAACTGCGTCTCTCGGAGTAAACGACCGTCTGAGGGGCGGTGGTGTGCCGCTCGGGTTGGCCAGGCCACCGCCCCTACGGGTCCATCTAACCGAAAGGGAGTAACAATATGTTTGGTGGTTTGGAAGACGCATTGGCAGGCATTCAAGGAATGGCGGCCCTCATGAAAGTGGACCGCGCGATCAGAGAATCGGCAGGTGAGGAGGTTGCTCCCGAGGATTCTCCGCTGGCCAAGAAGCTCGCAGAGGCAACCGATAACATGGTCGCGAAGCATGGCGAGGCGCCCACGACCGATGCGGAGCGTCTGGCGATCTACAAGGAAGATATCGGGGCGGAGATGTTCCTATCCCTCGCCAACAACCCCAATCTCCAGCAGATGGCGAATGACCACTGCCAGCAGCGTGGTGAACAGATTCTCACGGATGTACTGAACAGTATGGCGGCAGCCTTCGAGGGTACCGACGTGACCCGTGACGACCTCAAGTCCGCTTTCATCTTCATGATCCAAGGCGGAATGCACAAGTAAATTCCGTTTGACATCTGAGTTCCTTGTGGTATACTGGTAGGTAGAAAGGGAAACCTACCATGACCAACGAGCAACTGAGACAGCGGGATGCAGAGTATCAGGCTCTATGCGGGGCCATCGAGCGAGAGGCGACCGAGAGCGGTTTCGCTGACTTCCTCGATGACCCCGCATCTTTACGCGACCGGGTAAGAGACCTGTCTAATCAGGGCCTCTGTGAGTACCCGGACGCTGATCAAGTCCGTTGGATTCTGGACAAGTTTGTGCCGGAAGTAGTTGACATTCCCCAGACATGATGTATGCTATAGATAGTCCGTCATTTTGCTGTCCAATTCTAGAATTCGTTTGACTTTTGCGGACCTGGACCTATACTTAAGATAGACGTGAACGGAGATACAGGACTATGGACGAAGATACGTACTACGACGATCTGTACCACGCCCAGTTGGACTGGAAGACGATGGTGGATGCGGTTCAGAATAGAGGGATAGACGGATCATTCCCTCTGGAAATCGAATAACGGAATGTCTAGAGCACTTACGGAGATGTGAAGATGAGTGATGCAAACGCCAAACCCCAAGACAAGAAGCCCAGTTTCGAGATCGCCGAGATCAACCTTGCCGACGGCGAGTTGGTCTTGACCATCCGAGAGGGATTCACCCAGGCTGTTGCCGACGCCCTGTTGGCGTACCGACAGCCCTGGAATGACAAGGTCAACCCCGCCATTGCCAGCATGGGACAGTTCGTCCGTGACGGTGGTCGCATCCTGCGGGGTGAGCCGGTGGACCGATTCCCCTTCATCGAGCGGGCGGATGTCGTCAGCAACGAGTCTGCCTACGATGAGGACGGCGAGGTTGCAGCACCGGTTGAAGACACAGCGGACGCCGCAGTCCCAGCGTAACTGTTACCCGTACTGCCATGCGAGTAACCCTTTCGGGCGGGCAGGGGTTGGAGCAATCCATACCTCTGTCCGCTTTTTATTTGACATCCCTAAAAAATGATGTATCCTATAAGTACGGATGCAACGAAACGCCTTAACGAAAGGGAAAACAAATGGCAGAAGGCAAGTGGAATGAAACAGGGGCCGGGTTGGATACGTCGTGGGTCCACCAACTCCGTCCCGGCGACGAATTGAAGATTCACGAGCGGGCGCCGGGTACCAGACGCCGCAAGAATGACATCAGCGGCCAGATCATGGTTTTCGAGCGGATGAAAACGAAGAATATCGCCGCCGTCAACCCCAAGACCGGCGACAAGTGGACCATCGACGCGTGGTCGGTCAAGGCGTGGCGTCGGGGCAACCCGGACAACATCACCAAGGCGGCGGAATCCACTCCCTACATCCCCAATCCGGGCGGGGTGGGCGAGTTGGTGAAGGGCGACCCGATCTTGATCTGTCTGTCGGCGGATCGCAGCGAGGTCGGTTTCTTCGAGCAGGCGACCGGCAGCAACATCCACTACAGGACGATGAGCGGCAAGCGGTATCGCTCTCCGCTGAAGACTTTCGTCTGCAAGTTGCCGCGTGACCGATTCCGGTCATAAAGTTTCAGATTTCCGGGGAAAGTTGCTTGACATCTCAAAAAAACATGGTACACTTCCTTATAAGGGAGTGTACCTGCTTTAAGGGTATGTGTTGTAAATGTTAGGAGATTTCAAGTGGCAAGAGTAATCCCCGAGAAATGGGCCAACCGGATCACATGGATGATTCTGGTCTCGGCAATCATCGTATTTGGTATCTTTGGAGCCGTAAAAAGCGGTGGCTTCAAATATGCCTACGCCAACTACCTGATGGACGACGGGTGGTCAATGGATTGGGACGGCGCGATCAGGGCCGACTCACCGGATGGCGTGGAAATCGTCTACGAAGAAAGGGATGGGGTTTGTGGGCCGTGGCTGAAGCTGTCGGACCCCAACAAAGAAGACCCCAAAGAAAGTGAAGAAATTTCCGAGCCGTGATTTGACATCTTTGGGAGCCGTGGTATACTTCATGTAGTCAGGGACAACTGTTACTCGTAACCTTGGAGGCATGAAAATGGTAACCGCAATCAGCAATGCTCCCGCTCGGACCAACCCTCTCGACGGTATCGGCACCCGCGTTAACGAGCGTAACTCGTTGACCTGCCTGCAATCCGCTGGCATGGACTTCGACGTTGCGTTGGAGCCGGTCCCCAACGCTCTCACCATCCGCCGTCAGGCACAGCAGTTGCAGAACGCCGACCCCACCGAGGTTGCGGCGTTTCTGCGTCGTCTGGGTGACGGTGACTACTCGGTGATGGGCGCTCCGAAAGTCGTCAAGGGCAAGAAGGGTCAGGACGACACGCTCGCCGATCCCGAGGCCCGGTATTTCCAAGTCGTCCGTACCGATACGGGCGATGTCTTGGGACAAGTCGAGTCCCGCTACGCCCCGCAGCAGAATCGTGACATCTTCCGCTGCGCCGACGAACTCCGCGAGGACGGTTGGAATATCGTCCGGGCGGCGACGTTGGATAAGGGTGCCCGCTGCTTCATGACCCTTGAGGCAGACCACTCGAAGGACATCAACGTTGTGGGTGATATCGTCCGTCTGCGGATCATCATCCATACCAGTCACGACGGCAAGTTTGCCACGACCATGACGGTCGTACCTCTCCGTCTCTGGTGTACCAACGGTTGCTCCGCTCCGATCCCTGGTTTCGACTTCTCGTGGGCAATCCGGCATACCGTCCGGGGCGAAGAGAAGTTGATGGACGCCAGCGAGATGATCGGCAAGGCGGGGCAGTACTTCAACGCCTTCGAGCGGATCGCCACCACCCTCGCCCAGACGAAGGTGACCGACCCGCACGCCGAGACGATCATCAAGACCACCAAGGGTCTGGACAACGACGACTCCAAGCAGGCCCTTGCCAAGCGTGAGTCGATCCTGTCCGGTTTCCGTGGTCTCCAGCCCGGTGGTGATACCGAGGCGATGCGGAATACGGCGTGGGGTCTGTTTCAGGCAGGTTGCGACGTTGCCGATCACGGTGAGGACAGCAGAGTCCGGGTGACGGCAGGCAACACCGAGGCAGACCAGCGTTTCAAGCAGGCATTCGGTGGGGCCGGTCGTACCCTGAAGTTCAACCTCTTTGATCGGATCGCCGGTGATACCGATCTGGGTCTGGACCTGAAGGCAATCGCCACCGCCAACTAACCACCTACGGGTTGAGGGGGTCAGGGATAAAACCCTGGCCCCTTGACTTTGCTTCAACCTGTTGTATACTCTAGGTACATGCGTAACACCGAATTCCTAACACGGAATAGAAACCATGAAATCAATTGCTCAACATTTTCTGGGTCTGCGTGAAATCCTCAACCATGACAAGTTGACGGATGCTCAGGCAGCGACTATCGACGCCGACATTCTGCATCTCGTTGGCAACGCCGCAACGGACCTGTCAGCAGGATTCGTCTTTCGGGACGGATCGAAACTGACCACCCACCCTGACGGTTGGGAGGCGACCGGACCTGCGGAAGATTTCAAGGCCCGAGTCCTGCATCCACTCATCGAGGAGTTGAAGCAGTTTGCTGACGGGCAGGGAGATTACATCGAAGACCTTTGCCTGCGAGCAGCAGAAGGTTTGGAAGGTCGTCTCAGGATCGAGTTGACCGATGCGATGTTCCCCGAGGATGAAGAGAAGGTTCCTTGCAGGATCACAGTCGATCCGAGTGGAATATACATACGTCCCGAGGGATATGGCGACTTCTGTGCCGCGGACGGCGAGGGTTGCCCGGTCATGGTGGAATTCTACAACGGCGAGATGCGAGTGGTCGTTTGGGGTGACATCAACCATGACGATACGACGCATATAATCTCACTTGAGGGGGCCAAAGAAGATGTCCGAGAAGAAGACGACGATAACGATAACGATGCCAGTGGGCGGGACGATTAGTGGCAAGACCACCTTCCGTGGTGGCGTCCACAAGACCCGCAAGGATCGGCAGCGTAACCGGAAAGATAAGTATGGCAAGCGTTTGAAAGAACGCCAACTTCGCGGAGAAGAATGATGTCTCTCGTAGTTACTGTGACCTTCGACGAATTCACCGAGACTTCCGACGCCGAGCGGGCCATTCGTGGCCTTGATTCCATCCTGAAACTCACCCATCATCCCGCTCAGATTGACAAGGCAACCATCGAGTCTCGCCCCATCGTTCCCCAAGAGCCAATCGTGGACGCCGAGTTTACGGTTGTCGAAGTAACCGTCTCCTGACTGACGGGTAGCTCGCTTCATGCGAGTTGCCTGCGGCTTCAACCGGTGCTTGACATTAGTCTTCTAGGAATTTCAGAATCTCGTTTGACTTTCGTTTGCTGTGGGGTAGACTTTAGGCATGGACAAGAGCAAGATATACTGCATCAAGATTGTGGCCGACGATCAGGTTGAGTGCTATGATCGCAACTACAGACTCCTTGGTACGATGGAGTCCACTTCCATCATCGAGGAGATGTCTGCTGAGTATCGCATCACGCAGGTGTGGGCAGACTGGACAGGTGGCAACTCGACGGACAAAGGTACCACTCTCTGGTGGAGTACTTACGATTAAGGCGCGTAACTCAGTTGGTAGAGTAACGGCAGGGGTGTAGCTCAGTTGGTAGAGCATCGCCCTTTTAAGGCGAGAGTCCTGGGTTCGAGTCCCAGTGCCCCTATTTTCTTGCAGGAATGACTGCTGTGAGTATTGCGGCGACCCGGACTGCTACGGGGAATGTGAGGATTACGAGGACGACCTCGACGACTACGACGACTAGGACCACTCTAGATAAGATTGCCCTTGGAGCATACTTCATCTACGAGCCTGGATCAGTCGGTAGTCCGATCTTTCGCAAGTTATCCCCAGCAACATCCGTCATGATTGAAACGGGTGAATGTGGTCTGTCTTGCTATCCCGGTGAGGAAGATCGCTGCGATATCTTTTACATCCCCAAAAATCAAGTAGAAAGTATTTGACTTCGGTTCATGGCGTGGTATACTTCTATTGGTCAACGATAGGAGTCAAATACCATGCAAACCAAAACCATTCGCCGTCAAGACCTGTCAGGGTTTCTCAAGCATGTAACCGACCGTCGCCCTGATGGTCGCCCCCTCTTTCCGATCTTCTCCGTCCGGGTTGCTCGTCGCGATGCTTTGTATGCTCGCTACGCTCCCATTGATCAGTATACCAACGGCCCACTCTGCCGGGTTGGTGACTACAACCTGATCACGGACAAGGGACGTAACATCGTCCGCAACGGTGAGAAGGAATTCGATCTGGACGTTACCTCTACCAAGGCCCCGGTTTTCCATCGTCGCGGCAAGAAGATCGTGATCGAGGAAGCGGGTACCTATCGGTGGATGGTGATCAAGAATTGGGCAAAGGATCAACCCCACCGTGGTACGAAGCATTGGCAACCCAAGGGCAAGGGTCTTGGTTTCGATCCTGCTGCCCACGATCTGTTTCTGGTCATGGGGATGTACAACGATGCCACGATGCGGTATGGTCAGTGGCGCCCCTTCGCAATGATCTGTCTCAGGTCTTGCTCCGAGGTACGGGTCAACGGGACCGAGTATCAGGTACGCTAACACCGAATATGCGTGACACCGAATATGGAAACTCTCAAGGAAAGACAAGAGAAGATCAAGCAGTGGTTTGACGACTGCGATACCCGGACGCCTGGGGTTAAGACCAACCTCTACCGGGCAGCGTCAATGCTGTTTGACAGGCAGACTGCGGATGAGCAACGATCAGACTCCACCCGCATTCACAACAACATTGGGTTCAATTCGGCAGATGCCGGATACATGTCTTGGGTTGTGAAAACCTTCTACGGCAAGGCAGAGTCCATGCCTAACAAGGTGGCAATCAAACTGAAGTTCCGGTTGAAGAAGTATTCCCGGCAGATTGCCGAAATGGCCCTTGACAAAGAGCAACGATGAGGTAGACTATAAGTATGCTGGTTGAAACAGCAATCGTAACCTTCGTCGTAACGGTTGGACTCGCAATCCTCCCGCCAACGACAGAAGTAACCGGGGATCAGACGTGGCAGGCCACCACCGAGATTGCCCGACCGACTGAAACACAACCATTCGCAAAGCTAAAGCGAGGGAGGCGTTACTGCGTAACGTAAACACAAGGAGACACCTTTGATTGTGAATGACTCCGACTAGGGGCGGCATGAGAAATCTGCCGCCCCTTTGGTTTTTCTATTTGACTTTTCAGGGCCATGAAGTATACTTCTAATGTACCCAAACACAAACACAGGAGTCAGATCATGGAATGCTATCTGGAAGTCACCGAAGACAACGTCGAAGAATTGAGGGCCTTGGGAATCGAATGCGAGGTCGATGACGAATTGACCTGCGATGCCGACTACGACGTAAACCACGCAGACCCGAGCGTGGGCATCATGAATGACGATGTACAGGTCAACTCCGTGACCTGCGAGGGCCACGACGTACAGAGCTTCTTCTGCGACGATACCCTGCATGAGCAGGTCTTCGAGGCCCACAAGTCCGAAATGGAGTCGATGCAAGAGGCCGCCGATGACGCCCGCTTCGAGGCGTATCGGGAAAGGCAGTGGGATTACTAGGGCCTTCGGGCCTACCTTAGACCCGGTGCTTGACATTAGTTCTATTATCCGCGAGAAAAATCAGGGCCGAGGATTTGACATTGCGTGCTGGTGGGGTATACTTAGGGCATGAGAGGCAACGTCACCAAAACCCACGAGCAACGTCTGCGATTCCCCAAGGATGTCATCATATCCCAAGAAGGGAAGGCAGATCACTTACTTGTCACCCATCGAGGGACGCAACTGATGCGTGCGACCTTCACGGGTAAGTGGGCCTTTCATTTGGAGCCGACTACTGATCATTGCGTCGTGGTCATAACATGCTGGGTGGAAAAATGAGCAGACCAACAACCGGACCACAATCGTACAAGAAATACCGATGCAAACGCTGCGGGTTCGTCGCAGAGCAACAGACGAATCACTGGGGTGAGACGTATTCGTGGGGAAAGGTCAACTGCTGCCCGAAATGTCCCCCGTATGCGAAATACCCCGAATTCGGCGGGTCAACAACGTGGGAGTGCATGGAGAAACCCCCGGCAACCCACGACAAACCCAAGCCGTGGAAGAAGGTCAAACTGGGAGACATGATCGAATGCAAATAGTCAATTTCACATGCCCGAGTTGTGGGCAACAGTCCACAGTCGAAGAGGTCACGTCCTGCGACGGAATTACGTCCGAGATTGTGGGCCTGGATGAAAAGGGATCAGTCCAGTATGGTGACTCCATCGGTCACGGGGATGTCTACGACGTAACGTTCCGCTGCCAAGACTGCGGGGCAGAGATCGATGCAGACTCCCGCGAGGATTTGGTGGCCCTCGGTCATGTCACTCTGGGTGGTCTTGTCGATCCGATCATCGAAGAAGGTCTTTGCGAGACGGAGCGGGGTAACAACTACCTAGTACGTGGCATGAGCCACCTTGCTTACTACAAGGTGGGAGACGGCATCTGGTTGGAAGTCTCGATCTGTCCCGAGAATTACCCGGCAACGCAGGTCCAGACCGTGAAGATGACCGACGCCGACCTACTTGCTCACTGCAAGAAGGCAGTCGAAGACGACGGATGGGAGTGGGTCAAAAATAATCTGGAATAATGTGCTTTTCGATTTGACATCCTGAAATTCCGCGGGTATATTGTATGTAGAGTCCAACGGTCATATACAGGAGTCAGATCATGGCAAGATACAACGTCGTCACCAACATCGACAAGTCCAGCAAGGAAGACCGGGAAGAAGGTACGAAGGTCCGTCAATCCCTCTCCGCTGCCGTCAACTACGGCCCTGATGTGGAAGAGGCAATCTGCCCGAGTCGTCACCCTGCTGCTGACGTAGCGGCATCCCTGACCTGCGACGATGAATACCTCGCCGCCGAGCAGGCCGATCAGGAGTTGCGGGACGCTATCGCTGAATTGGAGACAATCGACTAATGGAAACCATCAAGAAAATCGTGGCATACCCGGCCTTCGTTTCGTCTTGCCTCGCAGCAAGAGTCTGCCCCGAGAAGGCAGAGGAGACGGGTTGGGATGGGACTTTCGACCTCGACCGCATGTATCGTACCGGGTACGTCTTTGGGGCAGCCGTCTGGGGCATCCTGATCGCTGCCGCCGTCGTCACCGGAATCGCTCTCACCTAACACCGAATTCTAAACCGGGCGCATTGGAGGATGCGTCCGGTGGAATACTACTACTCGGTGCTTGACATTAGTTCATCATCCCGAAAGTTTTTTTGCCATAAAACTTGACAAGTTGAGTGCATGTGGTATGCTTAACGTGGAGACGAAACCAATACCAAGGAGTCAGAGAAATGAGTTGGACCAATCACATTCGCAGGCCCCAGACCGTTGCCCATCGTGAGGTATCGGCAGAGATGCGACAGGCAATCGGGCAGTGGTTTGAGGAGCAGTACGGGGAAAACCCCGGCATCCTCGACTTCTGCGAGATCGGAGAGAATTTCTGTCGTACCGAGATCATGCTGAGTGACGGCCCTCGTCCGTGCGATGCTCAAACGATGGTTGAGTTGGTCGTCCACGATACGGGACGCATCGAGCAAACCCTGATCCACCGTCCGACCGGGCATCAGACGAAGGGGAATCGTATCACTCTCCCTGCGGGCAAGTTGCCCCCGGACAACGAGCAGTTTGCCGAGTTGGTGATGTCCGAGACCCACAATACGTGGCTCAAACGTCCCATCGGTTGGCATCCTGCCCATCGTGAAATCCTCGAATACCTCGGCAAGATGGCAGAGACCAACGGCAACCCCTTCACTCGCATTCTGCTCGTCGCATGGGATGCTGACGGGACAGAGTTGGGTGGGACGGGTCTGACCTTCGAGCCAGACTCCAAGGGTCTCCGACGCGCCCTGACCACCTGCCGGGCAACCATCAAGGGTTGGCAGGCATGGGACGCAGCATTCACTGGAGAGAGAGACGCAGGGCATCCAACCGTCATGCTGCTCTCGACCGATGGTCCCACAGACGAAGGTGATATGCTGATGATCAGTGGTGAAAACCTCACCGACATCAACAACGAGATTGCCCCACTTGCCCGGTGGGAAAACGTCCTGCCGATGGATGAGTAAGACTCCTTGAGGTGAGTGGCCCTTGACCTACGGGTTGAGGGCCACTCACTCCCCTAACACGGAATAGGTGCTTGACATTAGTGCTAACACCGAATAAAAAACAGGGCCAGAAATATTTGACTTCCCGATTTCTTGTGGTAAACTTTAGGCAGAGTCAGAAACCTTTTGGGAGTCAATCATGTACGCCGCAATCCTCGACATCAATCACCTGCATCGAGACCCCGACCGATCCTTTGGATTCAAGGTGGTCTCGATCAGCAAGGTCGAATGCCCCGACCGAGATACGGGAGTTGTCAAGACCGATCATCCCGATCTGGTCTTGGTTTTCTTCAACCTCAACGAGTCTGCTCCTGCGGGTTGTCTCAATCCGACTGAGGCATACCTTGCCCAACTTGCTCACTGCGAATACTGGAAGTCCCTGCAACCCAAGCAGATCGACGTGACCCTTCACTATCCACTCTGCGGACAACGGGTCGAATTCCTCGCAGACATCGACCGATTCGACGCCTTCTGCAAGGATTTGCGGGGTGAGACCGGGACCGTCACCTACGTCGATGATCACAACATCTGGGTACAACTCGACGAGCATCACCCCGAGTTGGACGAGTGGGACAACTGCATCCAGTGGTCCACCGATGGTGATTCCCCGATGACTCCCTGTCGTCCGGGTCATGCTATCATGGACTTCGACCGTGACGTGAAGTACATTTAGGAGGTCACATGGAGAAAATCGCGGATGTCAATGTGAAAACCCCGCATGGGGCAACAATCACGGCCCTGTACGAGACCGAGTACTGGGATGGCAACTTCGCAGTAGTCGGTATCTTCGACTACGGCGACGAAGTGGAGGAAAACGCAATCTCGGTCAACATTCCCGATCAGGCATTCAACCTCATCGGCAACGGGGACTTCTTCCTCAAGTCGTGGTCTGAAAGGGAAGGCATGTTGGAGGCCCTGCTCGAAGCAGGCATCATCACTCACAATGGAGGATCAGTCCGTACCGGATACGTCACCGCCCCTCTCGTCCGTCTCAACGTCGGCAAATACAAGGAGTAAATTATCACCCCCGGTTTCCGGGGGACTGCGAAAGTCCGGTTCTTGACATTAGTAGATCGCAGCGCTGCTCCGCAGGAAGTTCAAGAAAAATCCGAAATCTTCTTGCCTTTGCCCTGTTTATGAGGTATGCTTCAGTAGGTCAGAGGTCTATATTTGGAGAGTCACGGTCATGGATCAACCCCAACTAACCTTCGAGATTCCCGAGTGGCGGTGGGAATCGGTCAAGAAAAAACTCAACGCTCTAGTTCGCAGAGCAGGCAAGAAGGGTCTCACCCACTTTGCCTACGAAGTCTCCCCCGATAAGGTCATCAAGACTTTCAGTCGTCAAGTCCCCGTCACGCTCGATGACATGCCCTGCGATAACCCGTACAAGTGGGAAGCATACGACCTAGAATGCGTCGTGGTCACGATCAACTGCCCGAAACCGTCCCTCAACGGTTGGTCTTTCGTCGGTCGTATCGAGCATATGCGGGAAGAAACCGAAGATACCTCGCAACTCGGTGATACGATCAACCTCGTTTATGCGGCCCCCGATGAGGAAGTCCCTGCCGAGTATCACAAACGGGATCAGGTCTGCGAGCATTGCAACTACAACCGTCTGCGTCGTGATACTTTCATCATCCGTAAGGGTGACGAATACAAGCAAGTCGGTTCAACCTGCCTCGGTGACTTCCTCGGCGTTGATGCGTCATCCATGCTCGCATATGCCGAAATCATCGAGGGCGCGATCACCCTTTGTGGTGATCCCGACGATTTTGACGATGCCGAGTGGGGCATGATGCGGCAGTCTCGTTGTTACGGTCTGCGTGAAGTCCTGCGGGCCGCTGCTGCTCTCACTCTCAACGCAGGGTACATCAGTCGCAAGGCAGCAGACGAGTCTTTCACCAAGACCCCGACTTCCGAGATTCTGCGGTCCTATCTGTCCTGCAAATGCCCCAAGACTCGTGACGAAATCATTCCGTCCAAGTGGTGGGGTGAGCGGGTCAATACTCTCGTCGATGAGACTTTGACGTGGTTGCAAGACCTTGCTACGCAGGAATTCGACGAGTTGGGCGACTACCTTCGTAACCTCGTCGCAGTCGTCAAGATCAATCGTTGCCCCTGGAAGGCAATCGGTATCCTCGGGTCTGCTCCGTACTCTCTCATGCGTAAGCAGGAGCGTGACCAGCAGAATGCCGATGCCCAGAAATCCACGCATCAGGGGACGATCAAGCAACGTATCGAGCGTACCGTCACCGTCGTCATGGAGAAACCGTATTCGAGCATGTACGGCGAGGGCGTGATTTACAAGTTTGTTGACGCCGACGGCAACCGTTACCTCTGGTTTGCTTCGACCAACAAGGGTTGGTCAGTCGGTACAGAGTTGACCATCAAGGGTACGGTCAAGGGTCATGAGCAGGACAAGTACGAAGGTGACTGCAACGTGACCGTGATCAACCGGGTTTCTGAGGTGAAGTAATGGACCGTCGTAACTTACAATTCATCGTTGGGGTCTTGAATGACCCCAACGGCATCAACGAGACTGCGTGGCAGCATCTAATGTCCCTGCGAGGCACAGACGATGCTCTCGACGTGATTCTTGATCAGGTTGACGGATGCGACGGCAGATACTTCCTGCCGGAAGACGCTCCCTGTATCGAGGAATACAACTAAACTCTGACTAGGACCGGCAGTGGTGATTGACTCCCACCCTGCCGGTTGCGACCACACATCCTCGGGTGCTTGACATTAGTTCCCTACACCTAATTGCAACACCGAATACAGTAACACTTAATTAAAAAATAATGGCCCCAGAATTTGACTTTCCCGAAATCGATGTCATAATGTTAGTGTCAGGTTACTCGATTGGAGGTCAGGTCATGGAAAACAAAGTCTACGGATACGTCACCGAAAGAATCGTCAAGGCCCTGGAAGAGGGGACGATCCCGTGGCGTCAACCTTGGTTTGGGACAAACCACGCTCCCCGGAATCTGGTCAGCGGCAAACCCTATCGGGGTATCAATGCTCTGCTGCTGTCTTGCATGTCTTACCCCGCTCCCTACTTCTTGAGCAAGAAGCAGATCAAGGACCGCGGCGGCAAGATCAAGAAGGGTGAGAAGGGCAACATGGTGGTCTTCTTCAAAATGTGGGAAGTCCCCGGTCAAACCGACGACAACGGCAAGCCCAAGAAGATTCCGTTTCTCCGGTACTATCTGGTCTGGAATGTCACGCAATGTGACGGCATCGAATACCCCAAACCGGAGCCGCGGACCGAAACCATCGACCCCATTGCCGATTGCGAAACCATCTGGGACAACTGGGAAGATGCTCCCCCGGTCGTCACCGGCAACAAGGCAGCATACAACCGGGCAGCAGATCAGATCGAAATGCCCGACATGCAACTCTTCGAGACTGCCGAAGAGTACTACTCGACGAAGTTTCACGAAGGCATTCACGGGACGGGCCACGAAAAGAGAATCGGTCGAGACTTGACCGGTCGTTTCGCATCGGGGTCATACTCCCGTGAAGAATTGGTCGCCGAAATCGGGGCCGCAATGCTCTGCGGGATCGCGGGCATTGATGCCAAGACAATCGAAAACTCTGCTGCCTACTGCGCCCACTGGGCAGGCAAACTCAAGGACGATGAGAAGTTGATCGTCAAGGCAGCAGGGCAGGCCCAGAAAGCTGCTGACTACATTCTCGGGGTCAAGTTTGCCGAGAAGACCGAAGACGAAACCGTGACCGCCTGACGGGGCAGGGGACCGGGCAACCGGTCCCCCTATGCCCTGCCCATCCCCCAGTGCTTGACATTAGTTCCCCACCCCCTTCTCAACCACTCCCAAAAATCGCCGCGGATTTTATTTGACTATCGCCGAACTTGAGTCATACTTAGGGTGGAGGCAATGAGAAATGTTGACGCTGCGACATATACTGAAATCAATCCTAGACGGTGGTGGCAACCTCGACGATCCGGTACGAGTCAACGGGCAACCGGCAGTCGCAGTGAAGATCATCGACCAACCGGCAACATGTCGGCAAGTCACCACCGTAACGACTTCCCCGCAATTGGTCGAGCCAGACCATGCGACGATCATATACAACTGTTCTATCTGTCTCCACGAGGCAGAGCAGACGGCAGATACCCTAGTCGAGACCGGGACGGCAATCTGTCCCGAATGCGATTGCGACATGGAGATTCTGCGAATAAAAATCCAAAATGAACCCGATTCTATTTGACCCGGACCAATTCGTGGTTTATACTCTAAGTAGGTCAGATGGTCAAGGTCAGAATAGGAGTCAGAAACATGCAAACCGCAACGCAAACCAAACGACAGGGTACGACGATCACGATGAAGGCCCCCGACTTGGCATTCGGTGGGCAGAGTGGTTATCATCTCGAATCGGTCGGCATTCCTGCTGCCCGATGCGAGACCGCCGCCGCAACCTGCGTCATCCAGATCATGGGATGGCATAAGGGCAACCACAACGGGAATGCTCCCCGCAACAAGCAGCGTCACGCTCTCAGCGGACGCTGGGTCCACATTCAACTGGCAACCTACGGCAAACGTCCCAACGGTCCCGCAACCCACAACTGGCGGGGCAGCAAGGGACGGCAGGCCCGTTACATTCGGGCAGACAACTTCGCGGCCGCCGACTACATTCTCGGGGCCTTCGAGGGTATCACCGTCGAAGAGATCATCCAGTGGAAGACGGACGGCAACGGCATCGGACAGGATGACCGGATCGAAGTCAGTTTACGGGAAGCTGTCGAGCATCTGCGTCCGGCTCTGATTGCTCTGGATGCGATGTTGACGGCATCGGACAACGCAGACGAAGTGAAACATGACATTGCCATGAGCAACTAACCTCCTCTGACCCCTGACCGGCATGGGGGTGGTGGTCTGACCAACCGCCACCCCCTATTGCTCTCTCCCGCAGGGGAACTAAATAAAAGGGTCTTGACACACCTGAACTAAATTGAACAGGTGCTTGACATTGATGAACATTTTTTATTTTTGTTCATTTGACATACTTTCCTACCCCAACCCTACATTCTGGTGCCATATTCGTCTCTCGGGGGTGTTC
>Ga0180437_10006366_pt1 | contig 15754 bp, 6 predicted proteins | sample SS_ome_4_FD_132410 | JGI IMG/M metagenome (GOLD analysis project Ga0180437, IMG submission 132410) | Hypersaline lake sediment archaeal communities from the Salton Sea, California, USA - SS_3_D_1 metaG | ecosystem: Environmental > Aquatic > Non-marine Saline and Alkaline > Hypersaline > Sediment...
CTTGAACTGGAATCACTCGATGAACTTGACTTACTTGAACTAGAATCACTACTCGAACTGGACTTACTTGAACTAGAATCACTCGATGAACTTGATTTACTTGAACTGGAATCACTGGATGAACTTGACTTACTTGAACTAGAATCACTGGATGAACTTGACTTACTTGAACTAGAATCACTACTTGAACTGGATTTACTCGAACTGGAGTCACTCGAAGAACTGGATTTACTCGAACTGGAGTCACTCGAAGAACTGGATTTACTTGAACTAGAATCACTACTTGAACTTGACTTACTTGAACTAGAATCACTGGATGAACTGGACTTACTTGAACTAGAATCACTACTTGAGCTTGATCTGCTCGAACTAGAATCACTTGACGAACTGGATTTACTCGAACTGGAATCGCTACTCGAACTGGATCTACTCGAACTAGAATCACTGGATGAACTAGACCTGCTCGAACTGGAATCGCTGGATGAACTAGACCTGCTTGAACTGGACCTGCTCGAACTAGAATCGCTAGATGAGCTAGACCTACTTGAACTAGAACTAGACCTACTTGAACTAGAACTGGACCTATTTGAACTAGAACTGGATTCACTTGAGCTTGAATCGCTGGATGAACTGGATTTACTGGAACTAGAATCACTACTTGAACTGGATTTACTGGAACTAGAATCACTTGATGAACTGGACCTGCTGGAACTAGAATCACTCGAAGAACTGGAATTAGACGAGGACCCAGAGCTTGATGAACTGGAGCTACTTACTGCGCCACAATTGAAGCAGTAATAAATGACACTTTCGATGATAGATTCAACAAATTCCGTAACCGGAGTAATATTGACAATGGAAACATTAGAAAAGGCACCATCAGAAGAACCATCTCCACCAACGCCTGATACACTGAAAGCAACCGTCAGGTTATCCGGAAAGGCAGCTGAACCCGGTTCTGTTACGCTCCCCGTTACTGCGATACGCGCATCTGATGCATCTGCTTCAGAGAAAATGTTCTGCGGGTCTGTCCAGTTCTCATTCTGGAAATCATATGCACGATAAAGCAGATTTGACAAACTCGCCCGATGTTCCCAAACAATATGAATATTATCTGCACTATCAATCGCAATACTGGGCTTGTGGGCGTTTCCTTCACTTTCCGTCAAACGATAATCTTCACCGTCAAATCCACTGGATTCCCATCCAGATGCCGTCCTCTTGGCGTAATAAATCTCACTGTTACCATTCCGAGTGTCTTCCCAGACAACATGTGCATTACCTAAGGAGTCAACAGCGATATCAGGATTGATAGCTGCGCCACGGGCAACAGACGATCCCTTAAACTGTTTAATCTGACCATCTTTGCCGGTATTAAATGAAAAACCAAGATCAGAAAGGACAGAAGGATCAAAAACTTCTGAATATTCTTCCAGACTCTGGAAAGAACTGAAATCAATGAATGTGCTGAATCCCTGCCAAGTTTTATATGTATCAATATAATTCTGCAGCGTACCATTGAAATTACTGAAAGAACTACCCTGAAAGTTGGAATAAGTACTGTAATGCGTATACTGACTATAATCTTCACTGATATTAAAATCACTGTCAAACGATTCTCTGGTAATACTGAACGAATCGCCCGTGCTGTCTTCAACAAATGGCTTATCAACCACAAAACCATTCGCCAAAGCACGAACAATCATGTAACTGCCACTATTCTTGCCGGTATAAATATGAAGAATGTCACCGGATTCAACCGTTTCCGTTGGCAATGACACAGAAGAGACAGATGACGATCCCTTTTCGATGATTAAATCATCACCCGCAAAAAGCGTTTGAACCAACGGTTTAATGCCGCTTTGGACGTGTGTTGTGACACGCTCCACATCCAAAGTCTCAATATTAATCGCTCTTTCAACAAAATAAGCATTCCCGATAGGGATGTTGAAAGTCGGTTCCTTAAAGACCAAAGTATTGTGCTGTGGTGACGGAACCGTAAATTCGCCCTTGTTCAGCCCGCTTCCGACAACCAGCGTATCGCCAGCCTTTACATTGGAGATGTCTGTGGAGAGGAAGTTAGCAGTGGTTGAAGAAGCAATTTGAAGGTCATTACCGAAAACCACTACCTGCTGAACCGACTTACTCAATAATTCAAACTCAAAAAGACCCGTAGGAGCGGAAGTAACACCATCCAGAACGATCAGGAGTTTATTGGTCAGTTCCGTTACTTCACTACATGGTCTTTCGCCGGTAGGATTGGTAATGGCTTGAGAGATGTTATATGTGTTCGATCCTGCGCCATTTCTGGCAAAGATACGAATCTTGTCATCTGGAAGGATTGTTGATGCCGTGACACCACTAACAACACTGACAGCAACAACGTAACTGGCTGCCGAATCCAAAGTCAACGTTGGATATGTGTTTTTGGCGGTTGCCGAGGTCATTACACAGGCATCGTCATTCTGAGCAATAACCTGATCACCTTCTGAATCCACACCACGAACAATCGTATAAGCCTGTCCGATCAGAGGGAAGTCTTCATTGATGATAATGTTTTTGTTATTGATGCTTTTGATGGTGTATGCGCCTGCATACAGACCTTCAATAACCGTCAGTTTGTCGCCTTCTCTGGCGGATTCAGCGTAGTTGTCGATGATACAGGAATTGATCCCGGTGACAACGAGGTTCTTCCCTCTGGCGATCAGACCTTCAGTGACATTGCGGGAACGGTAATAAATCTCGAAGCTACCGGACGCAGACCCGTGCCATGTGGCATGAAGCGTACCCGAATCGTCCATAGCGATACGGGCAGAGTTATGCTCACATTCGGTGCCGAGAGTTACGTCAGGCAGGTTGTGGAGCTTAGAAAAAACTTGCGGGGGTGTAGAAACATCATACTTAGACATTTAAATCATCCCAAATGCCAGTCATCATAGTGTTCAGAGCATCTTTTATTTTTCTACAGGTCTGCTGGTAGCTGTATCGTCTATTTACTAATTCTTTTGCCGATTCAATTTTCAAGTCAGCATTTACTCTCTCATATGCACTTCTCATGCATCTTCTGAGGTCTTCCTCCTGAGGTCTTCCCCAGACCATGTTTTTCTTATACCAAGCGCCTTCTAAATTATTTACTGCTTTTTCCTGTTTGCTTTTAACTAAGTAACATGTATTGTTTCGGCAATGATCTTGAACGCCTCCGAAATCGGTAGTGATAACGGGCATTCCCAAAGACATTGCTTGGACGATGCTCAGTCCAAAAGATTTTCCATAATGAGGGGAAACCAAACAGTCGTAACGACTGAAAAACTCCGGAATGAAATCGTTCGTTAACAAGTCACAATTCCACTCAACGTATTTTAGTATATTAAGTGGAAAACTCGTTTTTCCTGCTACATTTACGACAGATTTTTCAATATTTTCAGGGGTGCCAGACGACATAATATGCAGTTCTACATCGTCCTTTCCCCTAAACTCTGTAAAATAAGCATTTAGGAGTTCTTCGTAGCCATTTGCCTTTTTCCACGAGTCAAAATACAAGAATTTGAATTTTTCGCGGTTTGGAAAATTTTTTCCTGTAAACCTTTTCTTGTCAAATGGATAGGGTATGACGAAGATTGGTTTGTCAAATCCCGACTCTTGGAAAGAATTTTTGCAAAAAAAGCTCGGAACGAACAAAGCATCGAACATTCTGCACTTTTCTACCCATTTTTGGGGCACATAATGCGTGTCGCAGTCCGTCCAAAGTATGTTAAATCGAGCCAAACTTTCTAAAGGAGCAGCTTCAGGCATCTCCAAACAGATGTGAATGAAGTCTCCTTTTTCCTCTTTATTCGCCAATTTCTTCATGCGATTAAAGCGGTAGACATCCTGCCCCGCGCCAAGACCGTTTAAGATTGGAAGAACATCAATGCCTTCGTCATCCAATGCAAAAACAGCATCCTGACCCGCGACGGATAGATGATCGTGGTTGAAGCGAGAATAAAATTTCAGTTGCATGGTTCAATTTCATAATGAGATAAAGTAATTTCCATTTTCAAGGACACGGACATCGTTGGGGAAGGTCATACTTCCTTGTCCGAACTGACGGACAACGTTTCCGTTATAATCAATCTTAATGATTCTGCCTGCGTTAATGGTGAGCAAAGACTTCTCAGCAACGACAGGATAGCCGTCCGTGTCTTCGCTTACGTCGGAAGGAAAAAGATTTTCATCAGTGTTGTATTCAAACATCGGAGCCAAGTCTTCCTCTCTTAAAATCACAACTCTTCCACGTTGCGTCGTCAAGAGAGCATCTGCCTCAGTGGTCTGACCGTCTTCATCTACATCTGATAGCTCTCCGCCAGACGAAACGTGTCCAGCTACCATCCAGTTTCCGTTGGACATTTGTTTTGCCGCGCCCAATGAAATTGTGTTAAAATCAACTGCATTGGAGGCGCGAACAAGAGCGACAGTCGTAGGATTGATCTCTACCATACTGTTGATACCATCAACAGGAGAGATAAGATTTTTTGCATTCCCGATAATCCAGTTACTATCGCTCGTTACTGAAAGCGAAATGGGCTGGAAAATATCTTCTGAACTGTAAAGATTCCCTTGATACATCGGGAAGCCCAAAAGAGTATTCACGTTCTTAAATGCCTCGACACTTGAATCGATATCTTCAAGGAATGTGCCATTCGGAATGCGGATAGCGACATTATCATTGAACATAGACTCGATACGATCCTGATGATCTGATGAAAGTTCAATTTCAACTGAAGTCAACGCATCATCGCCGCCCTGAACCAAAGTATCAGCCGAAGTCAACTGGAATGAATCATTCTGGGAATTGATAATAATCTGAGTAATTGTCATCGTTGACGGAACAATACGACGACTCATGCCCAAAAGGATCCTTCCGGTAGTCGAATTGTAATAAGCCATAACGGGGAAGAATCCGGGTGATCCAAGGTCCGGAACCCGATTAGACACAATGCCATGAACCAAATCAGAATTGCTGTCAACCTCAACAACTCTGTCATTTAAGGTATCAGTAATCAAGAAGTTACGGTTTTCAAGTCGGACAACATGATTGGCGAATTCGAAACCGGGAACTTGAGTGAGATAACCGGCTGCTTGTCGTGGAGAAAGCGGCAATTTATTGCCTGTTGCGGCTGCCTGAGCGACCCTATTTTGACTAATCTGCTGGACGATATTTCTGCGTCCATAAACGATATCAGTCACACGAATAGGATCTGAAATTTGGATACTATCTGGAATAGTTGTGGTATCAATATTCTCAAACAATTTCCCTTCCAGAAAATCGGCTTGGCTGTCCACATCAATAGCATCAGTTACCGAATCAACTGCGAGTCCAAGTTTGACACTGTTCAATGTTGGCGTATCAAGACGGTCTACATTAGATCTCAGGATAGCTTCGATCTCAATATACTTACTATCCTGAGCGTCGATAGCCGATCCAGAAACAGTAATCTCAGGAGAATAAGGCGCAACACGAAGTTCTGCTTCTGTATTCGCGGTTCTGGTTCTAAAAGCGACTGACGTACTATTGGGCGTTTCAGCTTCCCAAGAAATGTTACGCCATTGGACCGGAATAGGTGAATCGAACTTGAAGAAAATCGATCCTTGTGGCTCGTAGAAAAGGTCGTTAAAGATGGCAATCCTGTCCAAGAATACATTGAAAGGAACAGTCGGATCCCAACCATTGGACGTGTCAGTCCTGAATCTGATCCCAGTAACAGATTCACGGTTCTCGAAGGCAGTCAGGTCGTAATTTCTTTCCACAAATCCATCAGTAATCTCTTTGTCCGCCAATGGGGTGAAAGTTGCCAATGGTGAATCGCCACTCATAACATCCATGAAAAGAGTGCCATGAGTATTGGAATTGGAGCGCACATACATCGATAGTCTGGAGAAACTGCTCCAATCCTGCGCTACATCAAATGTCCTTCCAATAACGACTCTCTGTCCCTGATCAAGACGAATTTCACCGCTGAATTGACCAACTTCCTTCGTGGTTATATTGCTGCGGAAATAACTTTCATCGTTGATCACTTCGGTCGTGATGGCGTAACCCGGAATATCCTGAGCATCCAGAGATACATTCTCAAAGTCTTCAATGACTTGTGTCTCGGCAGGGCGAGTCAACTTAATGGAAACATCCCCTGTCGTCTGGTTGTCGTACACGTAAGTGTTGGTTTTGGTAGAACCATCAAAAGTAGCTTTATTCTTGAAGTCAACAAATTCCAAACGTCCGGTACGAGCCAGAATACCTTTGATCTCATGATTCGTCTTATCAACAATGGCAGTTGTGTGTTCAGTGTCAATGTGAAGATCAGGGGAAATGCCGGGAATAAAAGAAAATTCATTGAAGAAGTATTCATCAATGACATTCCATGCGTGCTTCAATGAAAGAATGTATTGGAGGAAGTCAGCCGTCGCAATCTCACCGAACAGAATACCATTCGGATTCTGCAAATTCTGGACAAAACTATCAATTTGCGGATGAGTTAAAATACCTTTGTTCAACAGGTTAAGGTGATCAATCTGCGGAAGCCGATCTGCGCCCAATCTACCTTCTGTGATCTGAGAGGCGTCAATATCACCAATTCGGAAGCCGGGAAGGATTCCGGCAACTTCTGAGGCAAGATCGATCTTTTCGGGGCTATCAGTATCACCTGTGTGTTTGTGTTTCTGAATTTCCTCTATAATCTTGGCGATAAAACCAATATTTCTTCTGACGGATGTGTCAACAAGAGTGATTTCGTTCGTTCCTGTTGTAACAGAAGCCAGAAGAATGGTTTGATTATTCTCGCTCAGATACTGTGTAGAGGAAAAGAATTGAGGGATTTGCGTGTAGGTAGTATCATCTGTGAGTCTGGCATAAATGTAATTGGTTGTATTCTCAACAAGACCAGTTACAGCAGTTGTGTCAAAAGTGTTCGCAAAAGTGTAATTAACAAAACCATTTCCGGCAAAGACATTGACACTCAAACCTCTATCAGCGAGAACTTCCCAACCAGACAGCACTCCATTGCCAAAAATAGAAGCCAATCCAAAGATCTGGTTCTCTATGGTAGAGACTCTTCTAGAATCGACATCGGGATTAGTCGCATCCCCTAATTCGTAATAAGGAATTTGATAATTAACTGTTTGTCTCATGGCCCCACCTTGTCCTTACCACCGTATGAACTATGCCCATTAAGGAAGTACCAATAACCATCTTTATCTTTAATGTCATCCTGATATGGGCTTTCAATTGTGCTCATATTTAAGGCGGTTACACCGTTATGATCTCCACCAGTCAATTGCTTATTAAGAAGATCTTGGTCGTCCGTATAACGTTTTGACTCATCTTGTATGAGTCTTTTGTAGTGCCAAGGATGTATGTTAGATGTTATAGCCATAATTATCTCCAATCTCAGCTTGCAGGAGCAGCTTCATCTTTAGATTGTTCAGGTTCGAACCATTCAGCCGTTATTTGTGACCAATATTGGTTTTCTTTTTTGTTAATGGTGTTTTGGATGTTGGTGATTCTGGCGTATTTGCCATCAATTTTGATAATATCGAGCGCTTTCAAATTTACTAAACCATAAATTTCAAAAGAAACGTGATAAGGCGGTCTATAAAGTCTTGTCAGATTCCTCATGTATTTTCTCGTTACATTTCGATCACCCAAATAAGGAGCACGAGCAATGTAAGGCTTGTTGTAGCCCACATAACCAATACTTGCATCTGACAGGGAAGTACTGGGTTCCATGCCGTTCCAGTTAGTCTGCCTCTGCAAAATGATATCACGTGATTCTTTATCAACTGACATGACCTGTATTGAGGAACGAACATCGCCCATATTCCAACTTTCACGCTTTTCCCGATAAACAACAAATATCAGTTTATCATTGGAAATCGCATTTCTTCCATCAGTTGGATCTGTATCAGATATGTCATGAGGACTGGAGTAAAATTCAGCTTTTACATCAGATTCAGATACTTTTCCCTCATTTCCTCCGGGCAAATTGGCATAATAAAATACACCAAACTCATCGAAATACATAATGCGCCAATCCATTTTAGCGATTTGAAGAATGCATTCTTTAATGCTCTGTCTGTCTGGAAACTTCATTTTTGGCTCAAGAAAACTGTAACCCATGGGCAAAATAAACTTGTTCAGATTGTTACTGTCGAATTCACCAGTTTGTTTATATTTGTCTTCCGGAGTTCCAGCAGTTACTCTAATTTGATTATTTTTTCCCTCTGGATCGTAATTGAGAGAAGCTTTTTGAGCCAAATCAAGAACTGCAGCATTCGCCTCCATGCCATCATAGAAAGGAGAGTTCAAGATGGGAACATCATCCAAAACGCGCATCATGTCTTCACATTCGAGTTTGACCACTTCCTGTTCAGCGCGTGTTGATACATCTCCGCCGTAACATACTCCAGTAAATGACAACGTTCTTGGATCATTCCCCTCATCTGGTGCTGTTGGGTCTGTTGCCCCACTAAGATCTCCATCGCTTCCAGCCCCATCTTTCCATTTGATAAGAAATCGGATAAAAGTATTTCTTTTTAGAAATATCCTGTAATCTACATCTTTCCTTGTCCCTGCGGATTTAGGTGGCACAACCGCCACATGCCCATCTTTTTGGATATCTTCTTGTGAAAAATACAAGGTTGTTTTAAGCCCATCTTCATCAAGATCAGTTTTCTTATTGAATAAAGTCACTTCCAAAGTATGTCTGATCTCTTGATAGTTACTGGCGCTCCATGTATTTTGAACTTCCGCCAGATCCGCAGTAACATCGAAGGCTTCAACAGGTGCCCAAATAGGATGAGGATCTACGTCAGTATAAATAGTATAAACAAAGGGAGATCGTGCTCTTCTTATGACAGGAAGCTCCTCATCATATTCCAGAGTCACACCGGGGACAATTGACGCTAACGGATCATCTAATGAATTCGTTCCCACAGCCTTCCCATCGTATATTTCTTTATATCTTTCTGTCTCATCTAAAGCATCAGCCGCATACAAATGCAACCGGTATAACGCAAATGCTCTTCTTTCGTCTATTTGGGAACTCGAAACTTCTTCAAATATAATTTTTGTATCATCATTCCCTTCAGCTTTCCTCAAATCTCCATCAGACCCTCTGTTCCGCCTAAAGCTTTCATCAGACGTTTCTCCTTCCAATATATCTGTTGTAACAGCAAATGATCCTTTATAATTTACTGATTCATCGTCTGAAGGTGTACCATTATCCCCTTTATGACGTAGTGTGGCGTTTAAGTAAGGAGCTTCATCTTCTAAATTTTCATACCGGTTATATGTGAATTTAAAATCCATATTGACATAATTATTAAGATACCTCAACGGAGTGTAAGCAATCCCTGTAGTCATATTCCCGCCGTAAATTGTCATTTTCCCTTTTAAAACCAAATGACGCAACATGCCTTCAACGACTCTGTCTTTTTCAATTAAATTTCTCTCAGATCCACTTTTTTGTTCAGTGTTAGAAGTATCAAGCTGAAATTTTGAAGTAACATATTGTTGAGTATGGGATATGATCCATGGAGCCGGATTAAGGTTATTATAAATAACGATATAAGAACCAATATTTTCTATAATAAGCCGCAATCTAGGCGCTTTCAGCCAATCAATACCAGATCCTTGTTCGTAAGTGGACACCACTTTCACATAATTGTCACCTGAAGAATCAGTGACCAAATCCTCTTCCATAAACCTTGTCATTTTGGTTGTTTCACTATAGTCAACAGAATTCTTAACTCTTGTTTTTTCACGTTCCACATAGTCTGGTTTTGTAATCTTAGAATAAGATGAAGCTCTACTCCTCACAATAAACTTTGGTTTTTCTGTACTGCTTATAACAATGAAGTAATCTTCATCAGAATCTCTTCCACAATTGTTCAAATGAATAATATGGTAAGCTGACTTATGTAAATTAGCTTCAATGACTGCTGGTATTTCTTTTATTGTATTATCTTTTTCAGCTGTTGTTGCACTCGAATTATTTTCAGTACCCGCAGTCTTTGTTTGTTCAACCTCTAAGGTTTTTTCTCTTTTTATATGGAGGAAAGGAAACAATGTTGACGAAGGGTCTAATTCTTTATCTGTGTTGGGAGCTTTTGGTTCATTGTCATGAATAAATTCTAAAACAACCCCTTGACGATCAAATAACGAAACACTTTTACGCAATCCCCAGTGAAGTCCATTTTCAAGAATCTCTGGAGAATCATTGTCGCCACCAACTCTTACTTGAGTCGGAACTGTAATGTCAATTTTATTTTTGTTTGCTTCTTCCTCTTTGTTACTATCATCTGATTTTGCTTTTTCCTTTTCTTTTGCGCTTACAGCAGCATTCGTTTGACGGGGGAAGTTCTGTGTTTCCATACGCCAGACAGGACCAGTCCCACCTAGAGTCGTTCCCAATTTTTTTTGTAATTTTCTGATTTGTAATCTTCGGATTTTTATTTTCTTATTTAATTTTGTTCTTTCTTTTTTATCTTTTGTTTTCTTTCGTTGTTCTTGTAGTTTCTTTAATTCATCAGCTGCAACATCAATGCTAGATTGAGTTGCTTTGTCAGCATCGTCAAATTCATCTAGTTTTCTCAAATATTTATCTGGACGTTCAGCCCTTTGCTTAAACCAATTTTCTATATCAGCACGCCATGTCAAATGTGCTAATTGAATGCCATCAATACTATCGTAATCAGCATATTCTCTATGAGGAACATACTCCATAAAATTATTTTGCCACTCAATAGAGGTTGACAATCCCATTCCTGTAAGTGGCGCTGGTAAAAATTCAACGGAAGTTTTTTCAAAGCCTAATATTTGTCCGCTTTTCAAAAGACTATCGAAAATAGAAGGATTAAGATTAACAGCCTTGTTTTGTCTTCCCTGCCGAGACAGAGGGAGTCCAGAGTAAAGTAGCATTCTGGCATCTACTATACCAATTTGAGGAACTTGTACATTCGATAAATTAACCATTAGAAGTCCTCAGTATCGTTTCCACATCATCAATCTTTCCAGCTTTGGTGTAATCCAGAAAAGACCTTAACTTGGATGCCTGATCTCTAAATAAAAGTCTTACAACTCCCCATTTATTAAGGTATCCCGTAAGACTTCCCTCTCGAACACTCTCTATTTTTCTTTCTCCCAAGACATCATTTGTCAAATTAGGGGCATTCTTGAAGGCAACATCCAGTTTCTTTTCTTTAAAAAGTTTATTCAAATCATCTGTAAAAGTTCCCGCAACAAACTCAGGATTAATGCTATCTATTTTTCCTTTCAACTCAGAGTAAACAAGTCGATCTCTATTTGAAAGAAGACTGATATTTACTACCTTTCGGAATAAGTTGCCATCCGCCAAATAATAAATCATTAAATTGGTTTTGTTGACCAATACATAAGGAGAAGTTTCAATAATCCCATCTGAGATATTGTGAATCTTGATAGGCTCGTCCTCCTCTTCAGGTTTCTTCCAATTAATCTCCCATGAAGTTTGATCATTAGAAGATATGATTCGGATGCCTTCATCTGTTTCATAAGTCAAATAAGTCTCACCGTGTTTATCGGTGAAGATGTTGTAAGCCCCTCCTTTATAGAGCATATTGCCAGTGGATTTAGACGCATTTGTAGACACTTCCTTCGATTGTATATTTCTAATTAATTTCTCGATTTCCTTGCGATTATTAATAGTTTTAATCGAATCTAAGAAATTAGGATCCAGCACTTTATATAAAATATTGTTATCATGGGAATAAAATATATATATTGCTTTTCCAACCTTCGTAAGTCTAGGATACTTAAACACATAGTTACCAGTAGACGAAACCCTGAAAGGAACGGCTATATGGCGATATGTCTGCCATGTGAGGGCATTATCCCATGATCTGCTGATATTTATTTGACCATTTTCGTTCTCATATGCGCACCAAAATGAACCATAATCATCTTTAAATGCAGAAACTTGTCTGGATTCAGCAAAGGCTTTTGTGCCTTCTATGCGTTCAAAAATAGTTTCTTCTTCAAATTTATAATCAAATCTTACTTTTTCCCCTGTTTCTGTTAATTCAACTTGCTTTGGGTTAGAAAGCTTTGTAAGCGTTCCTTCACTACTAGTGACATTACAGGGCCACGAGAAATCGAGTAATTCTGGTTCAATAACATCTTTGTCTATATCACTTTTAACGATAACATCAAACGTCAAAGGAGGAGGAGCATCTGCTGCCGTATTAACGAAAATAATATATTTTGATTGTTGTTTAATGGAAATAGGAAAAGGATCTGTAAAATTGAAAAATATATTACTTGAAATAGAAGACAATGCTTCCACATCTTTTTCATCATTGTTAAATTGATCCGCATTATCTGAAAGACATATTGCCAAATCAGTTAAGATATTAAAACCTAGAGAACGCTCAAGTGATGTTTTTTCTGCTCTTTTAGAATCTAACTCAAATCTCGTTTCACTAAGTTCTTCCCTTATCGCATTAACAACACTACTTGTTGAAGATGTTGAATCAGAAAATGTTCCAAAAAGCTCTATGTCTTCCTGAAGTTGTTTTTCTGCTCTTTGAAGTCGATTATTTATCTTTTCGAGTTCCTCTTCCAGTACTTCTATAAGCCCTTTAACGATATCAAGTCTTCGTTGAATAGCTGCTTGAGAAATTCGAGACACGGCAACGGAATCAATATAACCGTTATCCTCTGTTTGTATCTCAACAATAGTTTTATTCACATGTTCATTAGGACTCAATTTCTTTTCTAGATAAACAAAACTTTCATCTTTTTTCTTATCAGTAACAATCGGTATAGAAACACCATTCACATAAGAGTACTCCTGACCAAATACTCCTGTCGTCAAAGTTGACTTAGATGTCGTTGAGAGCGCCGGTTCTGCCTCAATTTGTTCATTAATTTTTCCTTCATCAAATCTATATATGTTCAAATAATCATTCTGAAATCTATTGTCATTTTTTATAAAGTCAGAAGAACCTGAAAAAAGAATGCTTCTATTCGCATTCTCATCATACAAAACATCCATGTTTGCTTCTGCAGAGAATGTCGTTGCAACTCCCAACATGCTCCAATCAGTAAGCGTAGCTAATGTGGGAACGCCCGGAGTCTCATATTCTATCCAAGCTCTGGCTTCTTTGGCAAGATTAGTTTGATATAAAAGACTGGAATATTGAGAAACCAAAAGAGAACCAGAAACACCTCCTGTCTCTGTTAATAACTGTCCGGAAGCCTCAGGGTCTACAATTAAGTTTTGTCCTGTAATAATAGGGAAAAACCTCTCATTAGGCGTTAATTCCCCGCTTATAAACTCTGTGTCATAAAGGGCAGATTCTTCATTTGCAAGTTCCCTTGATAAACCACCATTAACAAACAAATATCTCTTACTGTCTATCCCTTTTTGTCTGGCAGTGTCACTTTTTTCTTTCTGTTTTCTTTCTTCTTGAACACTTGGAGGAAATTGGCTACCACTTCCATCAAGGGGAACAGCGGTTCCCTTTTTAACTGTCATGTCATTTCCAGCGAAAGCAATCGGAATGTCTTCAATATCTTCCTTTTCCGTATTGACTGCCACAATCACCACTACAGTAGTAGATGTATAAACACCATCACTTACTGTTAGTTCAATGACAAATACGCCTTCATCATCTGGAATAAAACTCGGATTAACACTGTTGGGATTATTTAACGTAGCACGGCTTCCTGACGGCTTGTTTATAATCTCCCAACTATATGTAAGAGGATCTCCGTTAGGATCATAACTCTCTCCTCCATTAAGAGTTACCCTTGTTCCAGCAAGCACTTCTTCATTATCGCTGCCGTCTTTCATCGTAGCAACGGCTACTGGAGGAAGATTTGGTCCTCCTTCAACAACGGGAGGAATTTCAGTCTCTTCTCCTTCAGGGTCTTCGGCAGTGATAACAACAGCAGACGGAGAACTCAATACGCCGTCGTACCCCACCGTCAAAGAAGCGATATATTTTCCTTTGACATCTGCTCCAAAACTAGGATTAGGAGTATTCGACCTACTCAGGGACGCAGAGCTTCCACTTGGTTTGCTTGGCATAGACCATTTATATGTCAATGGAGTTTCATCATCATCGTCTTCTTCCGCAGCTTTTTCTGGAGTGTCCCCTGCAGACGTTTCTATAAACCCTTTTTCTTGTTTCTCTTTATCAGATATCAACAAAGCTTCAGGGCTTACATTGTAGACGCCCCATCTATAGTCGGCTGCGTTTTTAATCAACCCCACTGATTCCTGATCATCGATTTGATCTAATAAATCCTGAGAAACGGCAGGTGGTGTTGTGACCCCAAATTCTGCAGATCGCCTCCACCCTCTTTTAACAACTTTTTGTACCCCTTCACTTTCTCCACCCTGTTTGTTTTTTTCAGTTTGTGATATTTCAGAGGAATCCTCTTCCCATTCGTAGAATCTATAATGGACAACATGTGCGCCTAAAGATGTGACAATCGGCTTAAAGTAAAATGATTTACCATAAGCCGTATATCCCAACATGAAAATTTTCCACCGTAACTTTGCTGCTTCTCTTAAAATATGATCTTTAACTGACATGTAAGAAAGATAGATTTTTAATCCTTTATCGTCTTCTGTAGTTTCTACCTCAGAAGCTGTTAAAGAACCATTTCTAATTTGTCTTTTTACGCTCTCTTCATCTGCATTACTATCTACATAAAAATATTCTACTTGACTTGAAATTGCTACGTCTTTTAACAATATATTTCTACTATCGTTTTTGGTATCCGTCGTCCCACCGTTGTCAACACGTGATTCTGGATTAATAATCAGGTCTTCGTAAAGAACTTTGTCATTAGCAGGGGGAAGGACTTCTGTCTCTATAATTCTAAAATCACTACTAGGAGAACTATCAAAAGTTTGCCCTTCTTTTGCAATATAATTATTGTTTTCTTTTTCTACCCAACCAGTTTTACTATCTATTTTTTGTTCTTCATATGTAGCGAATACATTATTATTAAATACTTCTCTACTTAATTCTATTGACAATCCAGAAGTGTTTGCAACATGTTTTTTAAATACTTTGACTTCTTCGTTCTGACCTTCGGGCGTTTGCAGCCCAACATATTCAATTATTGAAGTTTCTTCACTTTCTTCATCTCCAGATTTTGATATTATTTTGTAATCTGGGGATTCTGAAACAGAAGGATCAATAACTATATTTGTTAATGGCTCTGTATTCAACAACTGAACAACGACATATGTTTGCGGCATGATAATATCAGTGAACATGACCGGCAAACTGAATATCGCATTCGCGCCACCTATCAAATTGATTGCGCCTGACGTAAACGCCGCCAACTGCCTGCCAAATGAATTACGGACAGCATCCATGTCAAACTGAATGTTGGTAATGTATTTCCAGCCTATTTGGGTAGCGGGGAGGAGAGCTTTGGCGATCGCCCCATCGTAGACAGCAGAGGGAGTTACTACATTTCCAACGACAATATCGGAAAAATTCCGATTTTTGCCGAAGGTGATTAAGTCGAGATCAGCTAACGAGAAAGAAGAATTTACCGTTGATAGAATATTTGCCATTTCTCATTTTCATTTTTCAAATTTCAAGAAGCGCTGTATGAAAACCCACTACTTCCGGGGCCATCAAGTGATTTACTGCTGTTCTCTTGGTTTAATTTCATACGAACAGTGTCAACAATCTGATTAATGTGTCCCTGTAA
>Ga0180437_10006367_pt1 | contig 15754 bp, 7 predicted proteins | sample SS_ome_4_FD_132410 | JGI IMG/M metagenome (GOLD analysis project Ga0180437, IMG submission 132410) | Hypersaline lake sediment archaeal communities from the Salton Sea, California, USA - SS_3_D_1 metaG | ecosystem: Environmental > Aquatic > Non-marine Saline and Alkaline > Hypersaline > Sediment...
AGGTACTCCACGTCTGAATTCGCCGGGAATTCACAATTCGGATAACCACCCAGATTACCGTAGGCACCAATCAGGCCATTATTGGTCACCGTCAGCCAGATATTGCCCACATTGTGTGTTTTCATTTGAACATTGGCCGGGGCCGGTTTGGCCAACGGTTGGCTTGATTTATCACCTGACACGACATCTCGAGCCGATAAATAGATTGGCGCCAGCATAAAAATAAGTGTAAGCAAGACAATAAATATGCGTTTATAAGTCATGCTGATACCTCAATTTACTTGTTTAAATTGTATTTAATATTTTTGATAAAATGCCCTGGCGTATTCATAAAAAGACAGTAATTGTGAATCGTCCAGGTCAAGAAATTATTTTGAATATCAATCATTATTACTAAAATGAATAGCTCCCACTACCAATCAACAGCCGCACCTAATAAAATATTACGACCGGTACCATAAGCGGCTGGCGTAATATCTTCTGGTCGCGCCATTCCCATTGGGTCGCCGGATTCTTGATTCACTGCGCGAACATTACGTCGATTGAATAAATTATTGATCTCGGCAATGATTGATAATTTTAAGCCACTAATCCGAAAATCTTTATTGATTCTTAAATCAACCCAGGTGCGATAGGGCGTTCGGGCGGAATTGTGCGTCGTATATTGATCAGCACCTCGTCCGGTGGGGGTGTAAGGTTTGCCCGATTCAATTTTCCACATCAAATTGACTCCCCACGCATCTGGTAAACGCCAGCCCAAAATCGTGGGCGACTGACCGGCCGGAATCCGAAAGTCACCAAGAATATTCACTGAATGACGGACATCCCAATCCAATGGCCATTCACGAATGGGAATGGGTTGACCGCGATAACCATAATCATATCCCTGGCGATAACTAGAGCTTTTGCCCATGGCGTAGGAGTAGGTGTAATTGATATGTCCCGACGTATAATTACTGTAGCGCTTCTCCAGTTTAACTTCAAAGCCCCGAACACTACCATAATCCCGGTTGACGTAGACACTGTAAGTTTCAAAAACACCTTTGGTTTCGGTATTAATCAAGCCATTATAATCCTTAAAGAAACCTGAGAGTCGTAAAGAAACTTCGTCGTTAAATCCGTGATCCAACGCCACTTCATAAGCGGTTACTTCCTCGGAACTCAAATTGGGATTTCCATACAACTTGTAAGCACCGGAAGCCTGGGTATCCTGCATAAAGACAAAATTCCAGTCGACATTCTGGGTAAAGCGTCCGAAATAAAACGAAAGCTTATCGCGCACCGTAATCGGGTGGGACACGCCCAGCCGCGGCATAATGGTTTGTTTAAATTTTAAATCCTGGCCTGGGACAATGTTATCCCCTTCCACCGCGTAATTGACCTGCTTTCCTGGTGTCCAGAGCTCCCAACGGAGACCAACTCTTAAAATCAAGGTTTCGTATTCAATGACATCCTGGATATATAACTTGGTAGTCGTTGGATAACGGGTATAAAAATCACGGAATAATCCTAATTCAGGCCAGGGACCTTGGTCCAATACACGCCCATTATATTCTCGATACGGATATTTAATTTCGCCCATTTCCATTTTGTAGTGTTCGAGTTCAATTCCCGTTTTCAGAAAATGGTGACGATTTATTTGACTGGCCAAATCGGTGCGTAATGTCCATTTAATCGTTCGGCGCTCATGCCAGGTAGCCCGTGCGGGAAAACCGAGATCATAAAAGCCATCCTGATCAAAGTCGATGGCATTGGCGCCGGTTCGGCCGAGTTCGGTGGATTGAAAATAATCATAAACCGCCTGGGGATTCATATTACCGGGCTGCATAAAGAAATAACGGTTAAAATAACCCACTAATACTTCGTAATAAGTATTGGGGCTGAGGGTGTGTTTCCAGTTGAGCGTCGCTGACCGGTTATCTTCTTCCCGTTGAAAGAAATTTTCGGGGAGATTTTTGAAGGCATGATTATATTCATCATACCAGGTATTTTCTGTCTGATATTTCAAGTTTAATTTGTGGCTGGGGGTAAACCGAACGGCAACATTCGTGAGAGAGGTATACATATTATCCATACGATCGCCGTATTCAAAAGGCAACTTGATCCCAAAAATCCGATCTCGCATGTCATCAGAGCGATCTTCGCCGGTGGGGGCGTAATAAGGAATATCAAAAGCACTGGTAGCATCACTAAAATTGCCCGTCGCCGACATGAAGAAGGTCATACTCCTGACCGGCAGCCAGCTTGATAAAAGGGGGATCGGTCCACCCAGACTCAGCTCAAACTGGTCAGTATTTTGAGAATATTTCTTCAAACCACTCCCCGTACCATGAATGGTTCGAAAATCACCATGGCCAAAATCATCGGTTATGTACATGATGCGACCGGAAAATTTTCGTCCTCCTTCGCGGGTAACCACGTTCACGATTGCCGAAAGGGCATCTCCGTATTCAGCATCAAAGCCACCGGTGATGATTTCCATTTCGGCAATTGCGTTCGCCGGAATCGTCATCCCACCCGAGCGTCCGGCCAACTCATCTACCGGATTGGAAGTAAAGTCCATTACCTGTTCTGAGGTGGTGCGCGAGGCCTGGGCATACAGGGGATCGCGGACCGATTGACCATCCACCACAGTTAATACTTCACCGGTTCTACCGCCGCGGACATTAATATGTAACCCTTCACCAACCACGCCGGCCTGGCGGGAAACCAGTTCACGCATATTCGTAATAGGCATGTTCTGAATGGTTTCGCGATCAACCCGGTGTGAACTCGAGGTCTGATCGATCTGCACAATGGGCTTATCGGCAACCACCGTAATTTCTTCACCTAAGTCAAGGACGGTGGGCTGCAAATTAAAATTGACAGCCGTTGTTAAATCAACCTTCACATTCACCTGGGTTTTGATAACGGTTTTGTACCCCATCATCGAGGCTTTGACATTATAGGTGCCCGGCGGAACCTGAAGAATGGTATAATATCCGTTCAAATCCGTCGTGGCACCGATCGTGGTTCCTTCCACGATGATATTGGCCATGGGTAGTTCATCCCCCGTATCGGCGTCAATGATTCGCCCGGAAATTTTTCCGGTGGTTCCGCTATAAACCGGCTTTTCAACCAAAAAACAAATCAATAAGCAACACGTTAATAGGAAGGTAATTAGCGGTCTCAATTCAATCACCTCCTGCTTGTTAGAAATTTTTAAATGTAAATGATGAATTATTTTCAAGCGTACTTAAAAATTTTTGATTATCGAAATCATACACTCACTGTTCGGATCGTGGAAAGGCAAAACGAAGCAATCAACCACTTTCAGATTACTCCGTTTTGCTGTTTTGATTTAGTCCACTCCTCCCTCCAAGTCTTTTCGATCAAATTTTATTGAATCACAATTGAACGATCTTAGCTTATTTCGGCAGTGAAGCTACTTGAACCAACTGGAAAAAATTTTACCCAAATTAAAGTCGATAGCTCAATGATAACAGGACTTGATTAATAGTGTCGCTGGTTTGAAACATCCGTTGATTATAATAATCGGCTGCGCGCATCCACCAACCGATTTCGGACTGGGCTTGTTGGTAAGAAAAATCCACCAGATATTTCCCCCAGTAAATACCACAGCCCAACGTATAGAAATTACGTTCAATCTGGCCTCCGTAATAAGCCCCTTCAAAAAATTGATCCCGCTGCGGTAAAGCATTGGTATAATAACCCACTCGCAGCGGCACCTGAATCCTTTCATTGCCAGTTCGATATTCCAGGCCACAATGGAAGGCATCAACTGTTTCCAATGAGTTCGAAATGGTTTGCCCGTCCAGTTTTAGCGTGGCTTTCTGCCACTCATTTAATTCGTAACTGGCGGCGAGGGTTAAGGTTGAGAAAGGATGAATAGCGATTCCCACGTGATAAACCAGGGGAATCTCGACTTTCAATTCGCTGAGAAACGCTTCGCTGGTTTCATAATATTCAGTGACCCACCCGGTGTCAAGAATAAAATCCGTTATCTGAAAGCGTTCTTCCAGTTCTTTACTGGAATAAGTCCACGCCGGTGTAACCGTCGCTCCCAGCAAAATCCATTTGATTGGTTTCAATAACAGACCCACTCGTAAGAATCCGCCGGACATTTCTTCTTCATCTTCAAATTTGAAATAAACTCGTTTATCAGCATAAGGTGATTGGATCTTCAAGTGATAACGGTTCGTCCCAAATAAGTAATGATAATTTACGCCCACAGAAATTTGCGGAATAATTTCCACGCCTAGCGCACCAGCAATGGCATGCACTCCGCCGGTATAATCCTGAATCTCATCAATCCGCCCTCCGCCATAAAAGAATTCCGTTTCTTGATAATGTGAGACCGGATTTATGATTTTGTGATAAGCCAGTCCTGCGGTGAGTTGTCGAGAGCCCAATTTTAATGGTAATACTACGGCTGCGCCGGGAAATGCAAAATGAGGGTCAGGTGAAGAAGTCACTTTGCGACCGGATTGGTCAGGAGACGAATACTGTCGGGCATCAAAATTAAACTGAGTGATAAATGAGGCCTGTATCCGGGAAAGCTGCGTTAAACCCGCCGGATTCATCAAGATTGCATTGGGATTATTCGCCAGGCTGATAAAAGCCCCACCCACTGCAATCATCGCCGGATCAGAAATTTGAAAATCAAGATTCACGGTACGATCGTAATAACGATTATAAAACTCCTGAGATACAATCCCCCACTCTTCTTCTTGCCCGTAAATCGAAATGCTAACCAGAACATTAAAAATAAAGCCAAGAATAATAACTTTTCGCATGGGTCGCCTCAAATTTAATGAAAAAAATATGCAACTTTTTTTGGGCTAAACACGTCTACGAAACAAAAAAGGGAATAAAAAAGAGCTCTGGACTAAAAATAATCCACCTCTGATTTATTCTCGACTGATAAGGGCTATTAACGGTAAGGACTATGGCAGGTCGTCGTTAATAGCCTTTTTTATTTATAGCTTATAAAGATATTTGTCAATATTTTAACCATTTCAAATAATAAAGTCAAGTCTTTTTTTTATTTTTTGAAACTAAATATTAACGACTCTTTTGGGAGCGTCTCCTTGAGGATGATCGACACGCAAACGCGTAGTACCCGCTGAGGCCCGCCGAGCGATCCTTAATAGGGGAAGGGGAGAAACAGGAGAAATAAAAGAAATTATAAATTCACACCCCATTCAATCCGAGGCGGGAATTCAAATAGATAATATCCTTCATCATTCGCAATCCATAAATGTCCATTAGAATCAAAAGACATGTACTTTAAAGGCGTGACCAGTTGATAGCTTTCCCGGAAGACATACACATAAAATGGTCGATAGGTTAATTCCGGTTGCATTTGTACATTCAGTTTGATGATGTAATTATCATCCTCCTCACCAACCCAGATCCTATTTTGGTCATGAGCAATACCACTAAAGTTTTTATCAGGGAAGAAATAATCCTCTTCCAATTGTGACGGGTTCGCTCCAAATTTTAAAATCCGTCCACCAACCGCCGTCGCCCAGACGTTGGTAGGACTTCTGGTCAGATCTTCGAGATGATATTTTAACTTATACTGCGTTTGAACGCTGCTATTTTCCAGGTTAAGGACGTAAAGACATCTGGATTGGAAACCCGCCGCCCAATAATAACCAAACTGAGTCAATCCATCAAAAGTGGGATTTTCTGGATCGAGTCCTTTTTTTCCCTTCACATCAAATCCGTCGATAAAATTGCCTACATCAATCCGAAAGCCGGTGGTTCGATTATCATCCCAATGAACGAATTCCCAGAAAACAATTCGAGCTAATTTATTCGGTTCAATCCAGTGCATTCCCCAACACTTTCCGAATTGGGCGGCTGAGTAAAACTTGGTTGAAATCAGGGGCTTGGGCAGATATAAATCCTTGATTCTAGTTTGATAATCAACCACGATATTTTCCTTAAGGACATAAAAACCATTTCGGATGGCATAAAAAATATATTGTCCTGGTGTAATCCATTCGAAATGGAAAGCACCGGCACTATCCGTGGTGTCAATGGCACACTCAAAATCTACCTCTGAGTAAACAAGGTCATCGGCATACAGCCAAATCGTACAATTGGCTAAAACCGCATCCGAATCAATATCACGGGCGGTACCGGAGACATCATAATGCGGAATCTCAGGCGCATTCAGATCATGTGATTGTTTGTTAAAACAGGACAACCAACTAAATCCTGTGAGCAGAATGAATATACAAAATTTTTTCATTTTTATTCATCCTCGTTTTAGGTCTAATCTGATGGCGGAATTTCAAATCGATAATAGCCTGAGTCATTGGCGATCCACAATTTCCGGTAAAAGTCAAAGGCCAGATACTGTAAGGGAGTAACTTCGTGCTGATTTTGCTGCAGATCAAGGTAAATGGCACGAAACGTTTGTTGGGGTTTCATTTCATTGTCACGTTGAATGATTAAATTTCGATTGACTTCGCCCACCCAGATTGATTTTTGATCCCAGGCAATCCCGGCAAATTTTTCATCCGGCAGATGAAAATCTTGTTCCAGTTGAGCCGGTTTATCTGTGAACTTTAAAATATGCCCACTTAAGGTGGAAGCCCAGAGATTGGTCTGGCTTGCCGTCAAATCCTCGATTTGATACGGCACTTCATATTGACCAGCAACCTTACTATTTCCCTGATTCACAAAATAGATGGAAGAACCCGACTTATCACCCGCCCAATAGTTCGATAAGAAAGCCAGACCCTTTAAAGCCGGATTTTCGGGTTTCAACGACTTTCTTCCCTGCACGGTGAAGCCATCATCGAAATTACCTTCATCAATACGAATACCCGTCGTGCGATTATCGCCTTCTTTAGAAAATCGCCAAAGGACAATCCGGGCCATTTTATTAATATAGACCCAGTGCATCCCCCAACACTTTCCGTAATATGAACTCGGATAAAAATCATGCGTCACCAGCGGTTTGGGCGCATTCAGGTCAAAAGTCTTTGAGACATACTCCAACAGGAGTCTTTCATTCATAACGCGATAGCCATCCCGCAGGAGACTGATATTATATTGTCCGGGCGTAATCGCCTTGAACTGATAAGCGCCGGTGCTATCGCTGGTGTCAGAAATGGCGGTAAATTCCACTTCAGGAAAGGCCAGACTCACTGCCTCCAGGGAGATGATACAATTCGCTAAAATTTCACCCGAATCAATATCACGGACAACACCCGTAACGTCGTAATGGGGAATCTCCGGAGCCGTCACTTCGTGCGATTGCCGTTCGAAACAGGCAAAAAATAAAATCAGTATGCTTGAAGAGAGTACGAAAAAATGGTGTCTTTTCATCGTTATCCGTTCCATTTCAATGAGTAAGAAGTTCTGTAGTCGATATCTGTTATTACAAAATCAAGTTCAGAACACAACAAGTTCATTGTGAATTCAAATTCTAGAATAACGCATTCAAATCGATTTCAGAATATACTTGTTGAGGTCTGAAGTTGATATTAAAAATTCGTCTAATAACGAGAAAAAGCCGTCAGATGTACGAAAATCTCATTTGACGGCTTTTTCACTTGTAATTTCAGTTATGGTGTCACGATTCGCTTATTTCAGGAACACCATCTTGTTGACTTTAACAAAATCACCCGCTTTAATCTGATAGAAATAAGTACCACTGGTTACCAGTTGTCCGGCGGCATTGGTTCCATCCCAGGCAACCTGATGATGGCCGGCGGCTACTTTTTTGTTCACCAGAGATTTTACTTTTTGACCCAGCGAATTATAAACCGTTAATTCAACATTGACGGTTTTAGGCACACTGTAGTCAATATGGGTAACCGGGTTGAAAGGATTGGGATAATTTTGAGCCAGATCATATTGGGTTACCACTGCTACTTCTTGATCATCGACCGCGGTATTGGTACCGAACCAGGTAAAAATATTGTTCATCAGAACAACGGCTTCATCTTGCGGGGTGTTCAGGGTATCTTTTACCAGGTGGCACAACATCCAGGGCAGATGAATGGTCTTAAAAGTACCGGCATCATATTTCACGCCGGAACCAAAACCTTCGTTGGCGGCAATAAAAATATCATTGTCGTACTCGATGGCACCGGTCCAGTCAATCCAGTTGGCAATCGCGCCACCGTCATCATCCTGTGCCAGATCCGGTCGTAATTCCAGGGCGGTATCAGCAAAAGGATCAGAGATGGGATCGCCGGCAGTACCGAGTAACAACGAATCCTGATCCTGACCCGGATCACTGGTTCCAGAGGCAATGCCGAAGAAATCATAAGCAAAATCACCCGCTTCAAATGCTAATTCTTCCGGCGAGCCTGGTTCACCGGCACCGAAGAAATAATCCATACTGGCCAGTAACAAATTTTTCGGCGTATCGGTGGTACCTGCCTGCAAAAATTCGGCAAAAGGATCTCCTTCATAACCACGAGTGGGAACCGTTGAAATAACCCAGCCATGAATCAGAATAGTGTTCCAGCCATGCATGGTCACAGAAGCATCAATTCCATCATGCGTATCTACATCCCAGGTTTCATAAGAGCCTGGTCGCAGGGTAGCATCCCACAGTTGTTGATGAAATGTAGACGCGCGACCATCATCCCGCACAATAAGGATATCCGCATCGGGATTTTCGGGCGCCAGCACATTAAAATCGGCAATCAGCGAAATACCGGTGTACTCGTCGTTGTCGCGAGCTTCACCCTGGTATGTGATTTTATCACCAGGGCTCCCCGTGATGTTTAAAATGTACTCATAGTTATCCTTTTCCACCTGGGTCATTTCTTCGCCGTCTACGATCTTGGTATCATTTTGCCAGACATGAATCTTACAACCCACGACTTCACCATCAATATCCGTGGTTGTTGCGCGAATCGTAAACGGACCACTCGTATTATATGTATCCGGCAAACCCGCGACGCCACATTTCGGTTCGGGTGGCCAGGGATAACCGACTTCGTAAACAATGTCATGCGGAGCAGCCGCGGTAGCAGTATAGATAACATGCAGAATAGAATCTTCAGCCACCCAATCGGCACAATCAGCATACTGTTGATTAACGTCAGGTCCGTCACCGGTGATATTGACAAACTGCCACTCACCGCTGGCATTGGTACCGCTAACCAGATCAACTGGCCAAACATTCCAATCCCAACCAGCATCGCCGTCTAACAGGTCATGAAAACAGACATAGAGGTTATCGTATTGATCGATGGCACAGGTTGTACCCCCATTACCACCACCTCTTAGGGAAGGAATATGTTCTGGATCAAGCCAGGTACCACCTTCATATTTGCGATAATAAACACTGCGCCAATTGTTATTGGTTTCATCGGCAGAGGCAGCATTATCATAAAATAAATGCCCCACATTTTTGGAGTCGAAAACCATACAGGGGTAAGGCATACCCGTACCGGGTGGCGCTAATTCAACCGGAGGCAATTCCACCGGGAAAGGTAAATCGCCCGGTGAAACGGCACTCATGTCTAACCAGGTCCAGTAAACACCTTTATCACCCCAGCTTCCAAAAGTACCACCGCCACCGGTTAATACGTGGACATTATTATTGTAATCAATGGCCAGGGTCGCGGCAAAAGTATCGTCCGCAAAACCCACGGTGGCTACCATTGGTTCCCCTAACCAGGTTTTTCCCCCGTCGGCCGAGTAGTTGTAGCGGGTGTAGCTATCCGTATAGTTATCAAAAGCCACATGAACCCAACCCCGGTAATCAACGATGATATAGGGATTGTTACAATCCAGAACTGAGCCAAAGACTCCTACCGGATCACCCCAGGAGAGCCCCTCATCGGTTGAAGCCGAGACGTAAATCGTACGGGTCCCCCCTTCATCGGGATAACTCACATGGGCAACATAAACTTTCTGGGGATCGTTCGGATCGATGGCAATCGATGGTTTATAATGATAATAAAAACTGGGAACCAGCTCAGCCGGCTCACTCCAGGTTTTTCCATGATCCACCGAACGAACATAGATGACTTCATTGGATGGATCTCCTTCGGTGCACCAAACCGCATGAACGACACCATCGCGACCAACCGCAATACTCCGGCCGAAATAGGCCGTCGCAAATTCAAGGGTAGAGGTACCCAGGACAGTACCGGTAATGACGTACTTCTTAAAGTCAACACCATTGGTAGATTCCATGAAAGGCCGTTCGATTTGATCGATACTAATCGCCGACGGCCCCAAATCGGAACGGGCTTTGGCAGGTCCACGTTTCGCCAACAGAACGCTGCCAAAAGCAAGACTCAGGATCAAAGTGAGTAACAACACTTTTCTTAACATTAGCTTCCTCCATTTTTACTTGATTGAAAACAGCTTTTTTGAAACGATCGGTTTTTTAAAACTTCCGTGATTCCACCTCCTTTTTGATTTAGTTAATTTTTTATTTATCTACCTTTATAAATTAACATCACTTACTTAACGCAGAGGCGCAGAGGACGCAGAGAAAAATTCTTATACACAATGAAACGATTATGTTTCATTATATTTGGTAAGGTATCAATTTCCCTGTCGCTAGACTTTATATTCTTAAAGAATCTCTCTGCGGACCTCGGCGTCCTCTGCGCCTCTGCGTTTATTAAGATTCTTCCTCGATTAAACTTAACTTTGTAATAATAGTTACCCCATCTTTTTATTATTATAATAAATATTAAACTACGCTTGCATGCTGTGAATATATCTTAAGGCTGCTCCCTATTGAGAATGTAAGACCTGCATAATGTCCGCCAGCATTTTCCCGTAATCCGGAGCAAAATAATAATCGACTAAAAACTTCTCCTCTTTTTGCGGAAGCGGATTCCCCTGGATGGTGACACTGTTGCCGCCCTCGACAAATTCCGCCACCTTATAATTCACATTTTGCAGTAAATTGGTTACTGTTGCCACATCAACCAGGTCGACTGCCACGCGTTCAGTTTTTCCATTTCTAGCGACTGGTCTTAATATGGATAACAGCGCTTTTCCATCAATTGAGGAATTGCTAAGCAGCGCCGCTTTGGCAGTGTCCTTCTCTACTTTCTTTACCAGTTCTTTATCAATCAATGATTGAAAATAATTAGGCACAATATCCTTTTCGATTTTTTGAATAGTTTTTAAATACTTCCGCTGATTAAAAATACACTGTGCAATCACCTTGTGTAGCATTTTCGCATTTATGTTCTGGTCATGGCTAAAAACATAATTGGGATTCAAGTCCAATACCTGATGAACATAAGCAATGGTGGTAGAATCACGGGCATCACGTTGAGCAATTTTGCCCGGATCACTCAGGTCGCGTGGGGTGGCAAAATACATCATGGCCAAACCGGCTAAAGCATCGGCTCGAAAATTCACATCATCGGTTAATGAAAGCAAAAGGTTAAAATTTGACTGGGCCAGGTTATATTGCGCCACCCGCGTATAACTCCAACCCAATCCATTATAAGCATCGACGTTGGCCGCATCCCGATTTCGCGCCTCATCAAAACTCGCAATGGCTAAATCGTATTGCGCCTTTGCAAAAAAAGCCCAACCATCATTCTGGAGGGAAGTTATGGTGGGATAACTGGTGGGGATTTTCTCGCCCTTGTGGTCACACCCAGTCATGACAAATACAACCAGTAGAAGAGCAATAAATACGGACTGTTTTATTAATTTAACTGTCGTTGACATCGATTATGCCTCCTCATTTTTCAGGAAAAGTTAAAACTGATTTATAAACTCGTTACAACCAGCACAAGCACCGCTTCATCGGTGCCTGTGCGTTGTAACTAGTTGCCGAAATCAGTTATTTTATTTGATCACGGTCATTTTCCGAATCATTGAGAAATCACCGCTCTTAATCTTATAGAGATAGAGCCCCGAACTCAAACCCGTGGCATCCCAGACAATTCGATGATAACCGGCTTTTTGGGATTTTTCGATCAATGTTGCCACTTCTTCACCCAACAAATTATAAACGGTTAATTTCACAAAACCATCTTTTGGCAGTGCATATTGGATGGTTGTGGTTGGATTAAATGGGTTCGGATAATTTTGGGCGAGTTGGTACCGATCCGGAACCGGCGCTTCTGTAACAACACTTTCAGGTTGACCCGAAGCGACCATAAAATCACCGAGTTGATTGACTTCCACCGAAATGGTGTGGGTGGTTAAATTCACCCTTCCACCAATAGAAGTCCAGGCGTCATTGATACGCTGGTAAACGGCGATTTCATCGCCATTGAGCGGGGCTTTGTACTGAATTGACAAGGAGGCAGGCTTCTTTAACCGAATCTGTTCTGAACCAAACCGATAAATAGCACCTGTGGCGGCGGTTTCATCAATAAAAGCAATGATTGGCTGGTCCTGGTTCAGACCACCGGAGGTGATATGCAAGGTGGCGGTATGATCGGTCGATTCAATGGTTCCCCCCTGATTGGCAATAAGTTTCCGCACTGTCAGATTAGCCTGAGATGGCGAAAAAGCATTCCCGGCAACATCAAAACCGGAGGCTTCGAAGGTGTATTCGCCACCGCCACCGATTAAGGTCTGTTCTAAATGATAAAGAAACATGCTTTCACTGGTGCTGGTAAATGAACGCTGCGCCACTTCCGATGTGGTGGTATTATTGACCGTCATCTTGATCAATGGTCCTTCACCCAATGTAGAGGTTTGTGGCTCATCGGTGGGGACATCCAGATAAAGTCTTTCATTGGTGACAACATAAATATCCAGCACCTTATCCGCCGAAGGATTTTGAAAAATATTTAGTTTAACATATTCCGGCGGTGTATTATCTTTGGAAAGTATTAAATTATAGCCAATAACACTGCCCGGTGTCAAATTGGAAACACAGAGGACAATATCCGAATTTTTCATATCCGAAAGATCCAACGTTCCCAGATTGGTTGTGGGATCCAATTGAGCCGTTTTTGTCTGTGGGTTATCGGTCATTGTCGCGGCGGTTAAATTAAAAATAGCCCCATCCGTACCATTAAATTTAATGGCATCCGGGATATTTTCTTGTTTAACCTTGAAGAAGGTAAAAGTCCAATTAAAACTGCTCCGCCAGTAGTTGTCCCGTTTCCAATCTAATAATCGTAAATCGGCGTAACCTAAATCGACCGCCTGATAATAATATTTTCCGGTATAATCCGCACTCACCAGATTGTCCATAAAACACGCCAGCGCAAAATCAGGATAAATACCGGCAACCGTAACCGCTGGTTTAGAATTTTGGCTGGCCCATTTTGCCAAGGCCGTATCAATACTGGCAAGTCCTTGATTCTCGTTATCCCGGGCAATCATTTTTATAATATCAAAACCACCATATTGTTCATACAAATAAAGATGGAATAAAAAGGTGCTATACAAATCCAGCCAGTCCGTGAGCATCCCCGCCTGCCAGCCGGTCCACAATGGAAGCACATTTTCAGAACTCCCTTTCAGCTTCATCGCCGGTAAACGATTATTGTCGACCTCATAGCTCTGAAAATCAAAGCCGCACAACATCTGGGACATGGCTGCGATTCCCTCAACCAGCCACTGTTGTTCATCCTGGTCTTGATGATATAAAATCATCCGCGTAAACTGATCGGCGAGAACATTTCCCACCAATCCGGCCGCCACAATCGGAAAAGCATCAATATAAATCATATCAGCTTCATTAGAATGCGCATATTGGGATACCGGTAATTCATTCCTGGGATCAAAAAAACCGGCTTTAGGCCACGTCGCCGTGCGTGCATTCCCGCCAATATCATATTGGTCTCTTAAATCAGTCAGGAAGAGAATAATTTTCGGATCTCCATCGGTATCGGTCTCCTCACCATAAGCTTCGCGGCATATTTGATAAATACCCTTATTCGGATCAGCCGGGCAGCTTTTTTCAAACAGAGCCAAAAAATGTTGAACGGCACTGTCAGTGACCGCCGTACCCCATTGGTCATCCGCGACGTAAATGTAGCAATGATTCCCCACGGCGCGAAGTGCTGACGAAACCAGGTTGTCCGGTGTTGGAAAGGCTTCAAAACTGCGGTCCCAGAAACCACGCCCGTAACCCACCACAATGGTGTCTAATTCGGCAGTTACATCAAAATTCTTAAAATTCAGGGCTGAATTCGCCTGACCTTCCAGGTTCACCAACGTATTCGCACTGACTTCGATCTGGAGGTCTTTTTTCTTTTCGATATCCAGGCTGTTAATCGCGGTTGAATCGGCCTGGTTTAATTTAATGGTAAAATGAGTGGAATGCGTTGGTTCCTCAACCGTGCCACCGGTTAATTTCACCCCCGCAATGGTAATTCCGGTGGGCATAAATTTGTCCAACCGTACAATTTTATCAAAATCCAGATTTAAAGTATTATTAGTAAAATCATATTTAAGCCGGGTGACTGAGGGTGGAACCGGATCGCCAACGAATTCTAAAGGAATTTGTTCTTTCTTAAAATTACCATTTAATGTCTTTTCAAAGAAGAATGATAAATCGTCAATGGTGACGGTTATATTCTTACCCGCATTTAATTTAATAAAAGTCTCATCCTGAGCCGTTACATCGATTAAAATATTTCGAATAAAAGCCGGCTTCCCGCTCTTAAAACCAGATACCACGCCACCGGCCAGCGTATGCACCGAATCGGCGGTAATGAATTTGATACCTGTTAAAACAACATTTGTCGTATCGATTCCTCGGGTGCGGGCGTCAATATTACCAAAGGCAAAGATAAGCTGATTATGGTTAGCCGTATGCTTCAGTATGATCCCTTGATATTTGGCAAGCTTGTCTTCACCGATTTTTTGTTTTAATAAATCCAGATATTCTGTTTTATCAAGATAAGTAACATCCATCAAATCCCGGTCGCCATCAAGGATGTCCAAAACCGCGGCCTCAACCCCGGCATATTCGAGATGAGTGAGAGCATCTTCAGTTAAAACAAAACTGGACTGAAAGCTAACATACCGAATGGATTCAATGCTAGGCGTGAAATCTACGCTAATCGGGGTATAAGAAATTGAGATATTACCATCCAGGGTGAATTCACGGATACCATTATTCTGCTTATCCAAAATAGCAAAGGCCCCGACGGTCAATTTAAGGGCATCACGATGAACCAGGGTTTCAATTAAACGTTGATCGGCGGGTAATACCTCAATTTCCAGATTATTCCCCTTGACGGATACGTTTCTTTTACCGCTTAAAGTAGCCGTGACCGGTACGTCGCCCCCCACATCATGAATGGAAATCGCTTCAAAATTGATGGCATTCAAGGTTTCACCGTACCATCGGAAGGTCGAGATTGGGACTTCGTTCAAAAAAATCGTCAAACGGTTCGTACCAGCATCATAATTCGCACTATCAATGACGGTCTTTTCGATGGCTGGTTCGGGCACAAAAGTCACAGGCAGCGCATCCGCCACTCCAATTTCTTTATTGGTATTACGGTCTTTATCCTGAATTGCATATTGTAACATCAGCAAAGTTAAATTACTGGTGTCCATCAGTTCCAACTTTTGCTGATGTTTGGGTATAAAGGCAAACTCCATCACCGCATCATCACGAGTTGTAATGAGTTCCACATTATCCTTGGAGAACTGGAGCTCCATATTGCTCCCCCCCGCATCATCGTCCAGGGCCATTTTAATGAGATCAATGGTTCTGGGATCAACAATCTCAGTGAAAGTAACGGTAAGGATATTGGTGCTGGCATCATAAGAGGCGGCCGTTGCCGCAGGGGGATTCATGTCCACCTCATAG
>Ga0180437_10006368_pt1 | contig 15753 bp, 13 predicted proteins | sample SS_ome_4_FD_132410 | JGI IMG/M metagenome (GOLD analysis project Ga0180437, IMG submission 132410) | Hypersaline lake sediment archaeal communities from the Salton Sea, California, USA - SS_3_D_1 metaG | ecosystem: Environmental > Aquatic > Non-marine Saline and Alkaline > Hypersaline >...
CAGCAGCGGAACTTCCAGTTGGCTTTGTGGGATCTTCTGGATGGCCGGGTCGAGGCCTTGGAGAGTCTGTTCCAAGAGGCGGCGCATAGCGGTTTACACGATGAGCATCCGGTGCTGACGCCGCGGCAGGCTCGATTATGGGTACAGCTCCTGAAGCTGAAGTGAGTCTGGAGAGAGCGATGACCGACCAGCGTGCCGAACGTGCCTTGGCTGATGCCGTTGGACGTTGGCATCGCGCCGGATTGATCTTTAACCCCCTGGAATACGCGGCGGCCGTCTGCCCAAGCGACCGATACAGTAGCCTGAAGCAGTTGCTCAATCCTGCCGATTACCCGCGGCTCCCGCAGGATGAGCGTTTGTTCACGGCCGTATGGCTGCTCGTGGCAGGTAACCAACAGTGGCCAAGTCACCTGGTGCGGCTGGTGGTGCTGCCGTATTTGGAGAGGCAACTGCACCAGGGTGCCGCGGTTGTGAAGGCTGCCAGACTATTTCAGAAGCCGCCACTGGGACTGAAGCTGGATCCGATACACGTTCGCACGCTGGCGATACGCAGTTGTCGCCCACCGCCGGTCGCGCTTCGAGCTCACGCCAAGGCCATTCTCTCGCTGTGGGCCGAAGCCAAGGGCTCGAAGTTTGCGTGCGGCTCGCTAGCGGCGCTGGGCCCCAGACAGCTTAGGGTACTCGTTGACGCACTTCCCCTTTGGGAAACGCCTTGGATAGCTGCCTGGCTGCTGCGGTCGCACCCAACAAACCTCCAGCGGCCCGTGCGGGCAGAGTGGTTTGTCAAGAGACTGGAAGACGCCGCCGGGGTGGTGGAATTGGGCAGCCTCTTCCCGAATCAGGCGAGGCAACGGTTGGGCCACATCTTTGGTAGCCTGCTGACCGATAGTGTCAACTCGGAGCGTCGCCTCCATCGCTCCGTGGCGTTTTCGCTTCTAAAGAAGTACGCGCGGCTGTGTGCAGCAATGGGGCAGTCATGCCGGCGCGAATCACGCGACTGGTATTGTCGTGCCGCTGATCTTGTTGAGAAACCCCTCACGAGTGACCCCGCCCACTTGCCGCTACTGCGATGTGCCTGGGCAGAGGACATGGGATCCTCGTTTGGCGGGAGACCATCTGGCAGTATCTTCATTCCGCAGTTGTATCGCCTATGGTGCGGCGCGAACTTCCCGCACGCAAAGAATTGCGTCAAATTGCTCAATGCAGCCGAGTCGCAACTGGGGATCCACCCCTTTGACCATGTCGCCTCGGATCTTCGGCAAATGCTCATGCGGGAGAATCCGCTACGAGCGGCTTCATGTCTATTGCACACCTTGCCGATCATGCCTGCCCCGGCCGAAGGTCAATATCGTCGGCTGCTTCTCGGCCAAATATCGACGTCTCTGGTCAACCGTGCGGTTCCGGCTACGGATCACTTGAGCAGCTTGGCAAAGTGGGTGAGGTCGCCGAGCTACCTGGACCAAATCGTAGGTCGGCTTTCCAAGACCCTGTCGCCGCTTCTCCAGCCGCCGAGGGCTTTTCGGGACGAGGCCGTGTGGCCGTTGCTGTGGGAGGTGCTTCTCTCGCCGCGGCAACGATGGCCTTCGCTGCGGCCTCGCTTGCTTCGCATCTACAGCACACTTCAACTGATTCCCGCTCCCAAAGATTGCTTGCACGAGGCCGCTGGCCTACTCACTTTCATGCTTAAGGACTGAAGCTTCAACTCGCCTTCAAGGTGGCCGCCCATGGTTCAAGCTATCGTCTACGACGTCCTGAAGACGTTGGAGCGGAATCCTGATGCTGAAGATCCTGTCCTGTTTGTTCGCGCTTTGCGGCCTGAAGCCGACAACGAACGCCGGGAGATCCTGGAGCAGCTTGACAAGCTGTTTGAGGTGGCGGGCCACGTTTTTCTGCCACCGGGAACGCCGTCGCTTCTCCGCGATTTGCTCTTCGCCCAGGATTGTGACGAAGTAATCGAGCGGGTGCGGCGTGAGTTGCTCGTTCCCTGGACCGAAAACCTCGCTCAAGCCTATCCCGAGAGCTTTCAGCAAGCGGTCGGACGATGGCCGGAGCGCCTGAGGCTTGGTGACGAACACATCAGGGCCCTCGCTCGTGGAGGTTGCCTCACGGGCGATCAACTACTTGCGTTGTCCCCCCAGGACTCCAGGATCGACTCTGGTTCGCCGCGGATGCCTCCCGAGTTGTTGCTGGTTGCCAAGCTGTTGGATCGGACCGAGGAGATCGAGGGCTTCAGACTGGCCATCGAGAGTAGTCTGTCCACACCGACCCAGACATCACCTTCAGACATGGGCGATCCCTTAGCCAGGCGACTATCAGGTTCGGAAGAAGGAGAGGATGCGGGCGGAGTATCCGGTGAGCCTGGTCGTTTGGAGGTCAGCGCATTCGATCGTTGGCGCCGTCAGGCACAGCGCCAGCCGTTGCTTGAGACGCTGTTCTGCCATGATCATTGCGGTCGCGCTTCCCGCGCAGTTTTCAAGAAGCCCATACGGCAGCCAATCGTGCCTTTGGACACGATTGTCGTGTCCCTCATGGCCGATCCGCCGCCGGCTGACGATTCTCAATTGAAATGGCTTGTAGAATGTTTACACGAATTGGACGAACGTGATCGTTGCCTCCCCAAGAAAACCGTCTTGGATCTTGCCGGCGAGCTCGAAGCCAACCCGAACACACAGATACGCCTGGAGCTCGTGCTGATCTGCCTTGAGGCCTGCATGCTGAAGTTGCCCTGCCGTCAAGACGGATTGCGGGAACGCCTGGAGAGTGTTCGCAAAATGGCAAGCGCCGCAGGCAGGTCTCCTTCGCTGCAAGGCTGCTTGGGACGGGCAATATTTGCATGCTGCGAGACAAATCACGACACAGCTCCCCTGACACCAAGGGAAACAGAGTAACCACTTGAGGCAGGAAATGGGCGAGCTCGGGCGACGGAGATGCAAGTAGCCCGCCGAGGTCCGGATCAACCCAACGGCCGACAGGCCGGAACCCGAAATGTTACGACTCCCGCGCTACACTGATTTCAGACAGCAAGTTGTCTCAGACTGGTTGACACGTTCCGCACCATCAAAATGGCAGCCGCATCGCTAGCCAGTTCGGGTGTCAACTGCCAGCCCCTTAGAGCTGTGATCCCTAGCTTGTCGTCTGCTCAGCACCGCCTGCTAGCTTCGCTATTGTCGCCCGATCCGGGCCAGCGTAGTGAGGCCGACTTCGGGCAGATCCATGTGGACTTCTCTGAGGGTCCACTCTCCGCGGCCTTCACGTAAACCTCCTCACTTCAACGAGTTATCACGCTTCCCAACTTCCCAAAAGACGGAAATTCGACACAGGTCGTTTGAACGTGGACAAGTCGACTGAATAGAGGGTCCAGAGGCGTTGTGGCGCAACCGAGAAGGCGTTCGCGTGGCGGCGTTATAGTCAAGTTTATCCAGGAAATCCTGGTGCTGGCATGGCCGCTATTGACTATTGAGTCGCCGTGAGGGAGAATCTAGGGAAATCTTGGTTCGTGAGTCATGTGTCATGGTCCCCGACCTGTTGCTTCGACATTTCGCTATCCCGGTAGGGCCTGCTTGCACGTCTCTTGAGGGCGCAAATGTGGTCCGGGTGCTAGATGCACCGACAGTGACCGCAGCAAGTTGTTTCAGTTGGTACCTGAAGGTCTTCTTGGCATCGGGGATCAGGGTAGTCAACTGCGAGAACACTTCACCGATCGATTCGAACGGGATCCAGACAATCCCCTTCTCGTTACTTGATAATTGTGCATTGGCTCGAGGCTACTTCCATTCAAAGTACGCGATTCTGGAGTACTTCCGCGGCTGGACTGATTTTGGGGAATTCGTTGGTGAGCCGATTAACCTTGCAACAGACTTGCCATTTGGGAGTCCCGTCGCCGCATTGAGCCACACGAAGAGAATCTTGGTCATCTACCGACACTTCGGAATGGGTGTTTTCAGAGACGACCTTTCGAATTGGGCGTGCGTCCTGACAAGACTCCGTGTTCATCTAGAGCACAGTTTCCCAGCAATCCTGGCAACGATTGGCCAGGGGTGGGAGGGTGTGGTGTGATCGAGTATCGTTTGATTCTGCCAATGTTTATTGACCCGAAACTAGCGATTTCGGAGAGGTTGAGAATCGTCGATAGCGGGCCGGGAGGCGACCATCCTGTCATGGCGGCCAGGGAAGCGCTTGCGGAAGCCGAAGCCAAGGAGGAGATCCGAAGGTTCTATGATGGCTTGGCTGAGCATTGCTGGAAACTGGGCGAATGCTGGCGAGACCTTGCCAGCGGTGCGGTCCCTGGCCCCGCCGATAGAAGGCAGTATTCGTCCGTGACTTTCCTCTCAGGTTACCTTGGGCGAGTTCATGACTTCATCTCCGGGTATGCGTTTGAAATACTGGCCGACAGGCTCTTCCCGGCGAAACACTCGCAGTGGCTTCACTGTTACGGAGAAAACGGCGGCTTCGCCCCGGGTTGCTCTTCTTGGCACAGCATAGACTGCGGCTTTGTTCGCGACCAAATCAAGGCAGCACCTGCGTCCGGTGAGTGGTGTAAAACAGGCATCTTGCTGTCGATGTCTCTTGAGCGTCTCCGTCAACTGGGAGTCGCGGGGACCTCCGGGTCCTGTGCCCCTTCATTACTTCACAAATGTGTCTGCGAAATGACGTGGGGGGAAGCCGAAGAAGCTGCAGATGGGGCAGTTGCGAATGTCATGGATGATCGCACTGGGTTGGAAGAACAGCTTCCATTGGTTCTCTGGATGTCACCTTGGGCTCGATTGGTGCCGGGAGCTCGTTGGGAGAAGGTTCTTGAGGATTTGCGGAATCAATGGCAGGCAACTTGTTTTGTCAGTTGTGAGCCGTTGCAGGGCAACTATTGGAAGAGGACTCAGGTTGAGGAAGACGACCAGTCAGACCTGCGGTGGGACATGAATCTCGAAGTTGTCTGCTATATCCCAGTCAGTGGTGCAACTGCGAACGCCGCTATCGAGCAATTTGACGAATATATCCTAGACGATGTGCGGTTTGCCTTTCTTCAGGATTGTATTTTTTACACGAAGGCTGGCTTTCCGTTCATGCTGCCTTGACTCGAGAGACCGGAAGCGGAACCATGCCGGACGGACAAACTATATATCCTTGGCGTTCTGTCACGGGCAGGTCGTTCAGACCGAAGCAAGCTCCTCGGCCAGAGCTAATTGAGACTCTTAGAATGGTGCTCGCAGTATCTGACAGACTAGCCGAACTCTGGGGACTTACTCGTGGTTACTCGCACTTGTTGCTGGCGAAGGACTTCGAGAAGATCGTATCCGAGACCGCATCGCAAGTTCGGAAAGCACTCGACGCGCATGGGGACGTAGCGGGGTCTATTTGGCTGTCCCAGGCTTGCGACGGGTTGGTGAAGGGCCTGGAGCAAGTCCGCGGCATTAACGAGTGGCAAGATACAGGGCCGATGCTCTGGCGGTATCGCAATGTGATTCGCAAGAACCTTCGCATGGAGTTCAGCGGGCTTCAAGGCAGCAACAGTATATGGGAGGAAGAGGAATGCAACCTGATCCTTGAGTGTCTGCTGCGCGAGGCATTGATTTGCAGACGGGATTTGGCTTTCGGGCCTTGCCTTCTTCCACTGATTCTGTGGTCGTACCCAAAGCCAGCAAAGTTCTGTCGCGCGCAGCGAATTGACCAAGGACATCTTCATCGCGTGATTGCGGGACATGCTTCGCTTTCTATGAAGCGACTACGCAGCGCGCTCGAGAGCTTCACTCAAGCAGGAAGCGAGAAGGGCGATGGTGTTGAGCGTGCAGATGGCCCTGACAGAAGAAGAGGGCATTATGAATTGCATTTCGTGAAAGCCGCGGAATTCGACCGACAGGTTTCAGGGAGTCCTCTTGGAGAGTGGATGGAGCGGAGCCGACCCCCCGGAGGTTTCGGGGGAACAGAAGGGGAGGCAGTGGAGACGGAAGGGAAGAAGATAGAAGAGGCGTGCAGGGAAGAATACTCTCGGATCGTAGGCGGAGGCGGTTCGCAACTCCTTGACAGATATGATCGCTCGTATGTTCTTCGCGTACTTCGAGGAGATGCCCCAGGCAGCTATCGCTTCTTCGCACTATTGGCTATTTGCGGAGATGGCGGAGAGTGTGTCATTATTCCCAAATGGGTAGCAAGTGGGCCCCTGGAAAGCAGCCTCGTGGTCAGCCACAGTATTCCTAGTTAAGGCATAAGAATACCGTAGTCGGAGGAAAGGTTATCGATATGCCAACACACTCGAATCCCAGCATCGTCATCTTTTGGAGCTATAAGGGAGGCCAAGGACGAACTTGGGCTTGTGCAAACATTGCACTCGACTTGGCCTTGAACCAAGGGGGACGTGTGCTCGTAATCGATTTCGATTATCGTGCGCCGGGAATGCACCTGTTCTTTCAACCTTTGACCGAAATTGCGCTGAGTCAGGCACCCTTTGGCTTTGTAGAAGGGTTGCTGCGCTGGCACATCACTTACGACAAGAGCTATCAGTTGGAGCGAAGCATTGCCAAAATTGACTACAGTAGTTCAGATAGTCTAACAGAACTAATTCGGAAATACCGCGTCCCCGACAAGACACACGACCGATTCTCTCTTCTGGGCGATGACTGGGAAGTCAAAGGAGTCGAACAACATGGAAAACAAGGAGGATTACTGGACGTTCTCCATCCAATCGATCTTCTGAAAGCCAAGACTCTGGGGGCGAAGTCCAAGAACACTGGCAGCCTCCATATTGCACCTTGTGGCGATGTTCAGGACCCGATGTTTCGAGACTACTTTGGAGAAGGTTACGCCTGGAGGCTTCTTGCAGACCCTCGGTCAAGGGGGCAGAACGAACGAACGCCGCTGACTTTCGCGGACGCGTTCTATTCAGTGGCGGCCCATCTGGCCAGGAAATGCCAGGCGGAGTTCGTGTTTATAGATCTTCCGGCGGGGGTGTCCAACCTCGGGAGCCAACTCATATCGCCGACTTTTGGCGACCACGCGACATGTGCAAGGTTTCGTCACTCCGCAGCGCCATCCGGACTGATTGCAGTAACGTCTTTGTCGCATCAGTCGCTTGAGGGTTCGGCCGCACTGTTTCAAGGTGCGCTGACAGACGATTCCTCTGGTTCTTTCATTCCGGAAGTAGTCACTCAGAAGCGAGCAACTGTTTTGTACAATTTGCTCAATGTTCACCAAACGGCCATGGCCGACCTCATTGGGAAGCACAGTGAGAGAACGGGGATTCCGATTGAGTTCGAGAACGGACTTCCTGTCGGTGGGTTTCTGGAGCACGGAGACTTGGCATTCAGTGAATGGCTTGTTCCGCTAAGTGAAATCCGTCATTCGTATGCTTCGTCGCCTCCCGCCCCAAGGAGTTGGCTGGACCCCATGCGAAACAAGACGAACCCCGTACTCGAAGTGTGGACCGGAACAAGGCCCGGGGCGCTTGGGCTTGTTCCACGGCTACATAGGCGTGGGCAGTTTCATGCGGAGCCATCAGGAATGGATGTCCCGGCGCCGTCCACGCTACGGCTGGTTGCCGAGGACGTACCAACAGCCAAAGCCTTCATCGACCAGTTATTGGAAGACTCCCTGCCAGGGCTCGAGCGAATTGAACTGCGTTGCTTCGAACATCCGGACCTCTTCGATGGGCTTCTAGTGGATAACGATACGGAAACACTGGTGAAGGGGTTCCGGCAAGACTGTGGCTTGAGTGAATCCAGACACAAGCCGTCGTTTCCCGTGAAAGTCCATAGACGGCGCGTCGGCGGAGAACCCCATGGCGGCGAGGAGACAATCGAACGCCTTTCTTTTGACGACCTTTGTGGACAAGCACATGCCATTGCGATTCCGCACTATCTCTTGGGCCATTTCTTTGAATCGGCGCAGGGAATTGCTGACCTCGGCGAAGTTCTTGGGGGAGAGAGGAGGCAGACAGTCGAAAACCAAGTCACGCGATTCGAAGAGCTTTGCTGCTACCGTAACGTGTGGTGTGCCTTTCCCTTTGCACTGCTCGCCAAGCTCGTGTTCTGTCGAAAACAGCTCCCTCGAAGGCGCCGTCGTTTTCGCGATTTGAAGGAAGACGCTGAAGTTGACGATGAATCGCAACCTTGGATTCTGACGGAAAGTAAGGCAGATTCCTTGTCGCTCTGGTATGAGTGGGAGCAGATACTTGTCAGCACTGGCGGCAAACTCCTGTCGCGTTCTCAAGGATCGGATGTGGCACAACTCGTTGCCCGCACCGAATCGGAACCTGTCTACCAATGCATACGGCTCTATTGGGAACTGATTCGCTCGCAGGACCCGAAAGACATCGGGGTGACCGACTGGACCAATTCCCTCGATAGATTCCGCACGACCGAGAGCTACAAGTTTTGGCTGGGCTGGAACGACTGGGCTCACGGGGTGAAGGGTGAAGGCGACAAGGCCGGGTTCATTTCTTTTCCGCTTGATGAAATCACTTCTCCTCGTCAACCTTTGGAAGCGTGGATTTGGGTTATTCCGCGGACGGATCAGACACAGAGCGAAGTGAAGGCAACTGCATGCGCGATCTATAGGACCATGAGCTACGAGTGGCAGAGGGCGTTTCAAGAACGAGGTGGTTCTACTGCCTTGCACAAAGTATTGACAGACCCCGAACTCGAGCGTAGGCAACCGTGGCTTTCCCTGGTAGTGGAAGCAGTCGTACACGCAGTCACGAAGGGCGCAACACCCACGGTGCCCTACTACGCCAAAGTGATTGTCGCCTTTCTGACTTACGTATTGTACAAGGGCCCTGAGACGCCGGAGTTGCCTGGCAGCGAGGACGAGCTACGACAACGGTTTGATGACAAATGGGACGGATTTCACAACGTATTGTCGCAACTCCGCGACAGGGAGTTGCGTCGTTGATGAGTAACGAAGAACAAGGCAGAGTTCCTGACCTGCTCCACTCGGAGTTCTTCCGCCATGTTGATCGGGAGCATCCAGTACAGATAACTCCAGGCCCATTTGAGGTGTCCCCTGCGGTGTTGGATGCGGCATCGCGCGCAGTCGTTGGCCATCGTTCGAACGCGTTCCGGAAGATCGTTGCCGATAACGCACGCATGCTCCTTGAAGCTTTTGAAATTCCAGAGCACGAGGACTACGTACCGGTGGTCCTTACGGGAACCGGAACGGCAGCAATGGAGGCAATGGTTGCATCTACGGCTCCCGCCGGACGACCGCTTGTTCTCGTCAATGGCAGGTTTAGTCAGAGGCTTGCCGATATCGCAACTATTCATAACCCTTCGACGGAGGTCCTGAGTTTCGGAGTTGGAGAGAAGATCGACGTTGTCCGCGTTGAGCAGAGAATCCAAGGCACTCCGGACATTGACTATCTCTTGTTCGGCGTCCAAGACACTCGCGAGTGCATCCTCAATCCGTTCGACGACCTCTGTCGGGTGGCAAAGAAGCACAACCTGAGGCTGTGTGTTGACGCGATCAGTGCAATGATTGCGGAAAGGTTGCAGGCAAGCGAACTTAAAATCGATTTTTTTACGGCCAGCAGCGGCAAGGCTATCCGCAGTTTGCCTGGGTTGGGCATCGTTTGTGGGCGCAGGGAGGCTTTTGAATCATTGGGGGCGGGCGTTTGCAGGTCGTACTACCTGAATCTCTATGAGCACTACCTTGTTCAAGCTCACCAGAAGGAGCCACGGTTTGCGCCTGCGGTGTCACTCCATGTTTGCTTGAATCAGGCGCTCGCGGAGTTGCTGGACGAAGGTGTTGCGGCACGGCGTGAAAGGATTGGATGTCGAACCACGCGAGTGCGCGAGTTTCTGCGAGCGCGCGGTGCAACCTTCTTGCGCCCTGAAGATGATATGCCGCATTCGATTACATCGGTACTCCTGCCGGAGGGATTTCACTTTTCGCAATTCCACGAGGCACTCCAGGAAATGGGCTTCCTCGTGTATTCGGGAAGCAGCGTTGTTAGAGACTGTTTCCAGATAGGCACAGGTGGATACCTTACAGATGAAGTCCTGGAGGAAGGCCTAACAGCAATTCACAGAGTTCTCCAGAACCTAAAACCGTAAAGGAGACTTTCAATGAGAGCCACTTGTGTCAAGCACCTGTCGGCTATATGCCTGCTCTTTCTCGTGCTGGAACTAGGGTGTCGTTGCGACTCAGAACAGAATGGCCCATCCCCAGTGCCCAGTTCCTGGAAGGATCTTGCCACGGCCTCGAAACCGTATGCCAATAGCAAGCTTCGCATTCTGGGTGAGGATTTGCCCCCTTTACACTCATTGGAGCGCCTCAGGAGTGAATTCTCAGGTACTGCCGGGGTTGAGATAGACATTGACTTCAAGAACCACTCCAAGGTTATTCAGTCAATTCTGGAGGGAGCCCTTAGCAACGAATACAAATATGACGTGATTTTTGTACCGCACAAGGAGTTGGGAAGACTTGTTGGGACAGGATCGATCCTTCCCATGTCGATGTTTGCCGGCCAACCCGCCCTCAAGAACCCGAGCTTCAAACCGGAAGAGCAATTCTTCCAGCCGTTCTGGACGGAAGTGTCCACGTACAAGGGAGAATGGTACGCAATGCCGTTGTATCTCGGCGGAAGCGTCGTTGTCTACCGAAAAGACTTGATCGAATCACCGGAGGAACAAGAACGATTTCGCACGGCCTATCCTGGAGCGCACCTTGCAGAACCGACTACCCTGGAAGAGTGGCGACGATTGGCAGAGTTCTTCTACCGGCGGAACGAGGACCCGCCGATGTACGGGATTACTCTGCTAATGAGCGACGAGTCGTTGTGGTATAACTGGCAGAGTATTCTCTTCGCAATGAATGGTAACGTCTTAGACGCAAAACATGGTTGGGAGTACGGAGACATCGTGGTCAATTCCCCAGAGGCCGTGGCCGCTACAGATTTGTACCGGGAGTTGTCGAAGTACTGTCCACCAGATGCTTCGAGCTATTCGTGGGGACTGGGAATTGCAAAACAGCAAGCCGGCGTCAGTTTCATGACGCTTCTCCAATACGATGTCGTTGCAGAATTCGAGGACCCGGAGAAGACGCAGCTTGCCGGGAAGTTCGGCTACTTCATCCCTCGCACCGAGGCTGGTGATTGTGCCAGTCAACTTGAATCTTGGGTTGCCGTGATTCCCGCGTCCGCGAGACATCCAGAAGCAGCATGGTTGTTTCTGCAATGGATGATGGACAAGGAAGTGCAGTTGAGGATGCATCTGGAGGGCAATATCTCTCCACGCAAGTCAACCTACGAAGACCCTCGTGTGCAAGCGATGCCCGCTACCGGAGCGATTCTGGAATCATTGGATTCGATGGTGCCTAAGCCAACGATACCCGAAGCTGACGCTATTCAAGACATTATCACTCGTCGGCTCCAATCTATTCTCGCGGGATCAGCATCAACCAAGGACGCGCTGGACGCAGCAGCTCGAGACATCGAGGAACGTCTCCGTGGCCGAGCCAAGCTTCGATATCCAGTGGAGTGAGGGGTTTCAGAGGTGGTTTCATGAAACAAGCCTCCGTGTTAACGATTATGCCGTCGGCTTTGGTCGTACTGGCCGTGGTGCTGGGGCCCTTTCTAGTTCTGGCTTGGCAGTCAACGCGTGACCTGAACTACTTCGAACAACGAAATTCATTTGTTGGCACCGACAACTACGTTAGACTTGCACAAGATGAAGCATTCCTGTCCTCGGTTGCTGTTACGGTTAAGTATGCCGTCGCGGCAAGTATCATTCCAGTGATTGTTGGGCTAAGCGCTTCCGTGGCTCTGTATTCCGCACCCTGGGGAGGGCGAATTGCCCCACTCCTTCTAGCTCCATTCCTGGTGGCGCCCATCGTCGTGGCAATGGTGTTTGCCTTGCTTCTGGATGGTCAACTCGGACTCGCGCCGAGGTTCCTCGCAGCACTTGGCGTGAGTGACCCTGAGAATATCGTCGGACACGGACGCCGTGTTTTCTGGTCTCTGGTGGCCATCGATACATGGCAGTGGTATGGTGTGTTTGCGTACGTGTTCTATGCACGAATGAAACGAGTGCCACTGCTGTTCCAGGAAATGGTTGTGGTGTCGGGTGGTGGAGCACTTCGTAAGTTGCGAGATGTGTGGATCCCAGCCATGTTGCCAGTAGTCGCAGCCGTGACAGTGTTCAAGGTGATTTGGTCACTCGGGGATGCCGAGCGAATTGACGCACTGACGGCTGGCGGGGGGCCCCACGGGGCCATGCGAGTCTTTTCCATTTGGATGGAGAGGCAGTACTTCCGCTACGCTGACTTCGGCTACGGAGCTGCCGCAGGGATACTTTTCTACTTTATCGCACTTGTAGGCATTGGGGTGTTCATTCTGCTTCTGAGAACACGACGTGAATTGTCATGAAAGCGATTCTAAGAAAGTACGTAGTTCGTATTGGATTGGCGACCTTCGTGTTCTTCAGCCTTGCGCCAATAATGTACCTGATTCTACTGGCATTCTTGCCGCAATCATCGTTCATCTCAAACGAATCCGTTTTTGTGGAACTGCGTAATGGGTTGACGTTGAAGAACTTCAGCGCAGCGGTCACTCATACCCAATTTGCGAAAAGGGCCATGATTTCGGTGCAGATGACGGTACTCGTGGTGGCGATTATTGCTGTGTTAGGACTTCCTGCGGCGCATGCCGTGGCACGCCTCCCGAAGATTGTCCGCGAACGGGTGGCCTTTTCATTCCTTTCTGTGCGAATGCTCCCCGGAGTGGCGATCTGTCTCCCTGTTTTCTGGCTGTTCAACCGACCCGGGTTGGTGCCAGGCTGGTTATCGCTCGGATTTCTACACCTTGGCTTCAACCTTCCTGTCCTGATTTGGTTGTCAGTGCCTATTTTTCGTTCAGTGCCTGTCCAACTGGAGGAGGCAGCACTCGTCGATGGTCTTTCTCGTTGGCGTATTCTTGTTTGCGTTGTTTTGCCGTTAGTGTCACGACGCCTTCTAGGCGTGGTTCTGATCATAGCGTTGCTCATATGGAACGAATCCCTTTTTTCTACTATCTTCCGGGTGGATACGGTAACCGAGGTTATACCCTCACTTATCACGCACCGTGGTGTACAGTGGGGCTTGGTGATGGCAGTGGGGACGATGGTGGTTATTCCTGCTCTAGCATTGCTATGTGGCGTAATCTACTGTCGCTGGGGCCTCGAGGAGTGGGAACACTAGGATGTCAGTTCTTCGCGCAGAGGCGCTCACCAAACGTTTTGGGAATACGACAGCCGTGCAGGACGTTTCTTGTGACGTTCAAGATGGCGAGATGTTCGTTGTTCTTGGACATTCAGGGTCTGGAAAGACGACCACATTGCGACTAATTGCGGGCCTGGAAACTCCCGACTCGGGCGACGTGTTCTTCGACGAGAAGCGAGCTACCGATCAGCCGGCAAATCAGCGCGACATTGCCTTCATGTTTCAGAGCCCCGCTTTGCTTCCAAATAGAACGGTTTCCCAAAACATTGCCTATCCTTTGCTCTGCCAGGACCGGAGTTGGCTTGGTCTTCTGCTCTGCCGGCTGAGCAAGGACCATACCGAGACCGTTAAACAGTGGGCCAGTAGGCTGTCCATTACCAGCCTACTGCAGCGATATCCAGCGACGCTTTCTGGGGGAGAATCGCAGCGGGTCGCTCTGGCCCGAGCGTTGGCAAAGGGCTCGAGAATCCTCCTGTTGGATGAACCTCTTGGCAACGTCGACGTGCGTCTAAGGGACACACTGCGAAAGGAGTTTCTGAATGTCCGCAACCTGATGAGGAAGAACGGTGGCGGAGCGATCGTCTATGTGACTCACGACCAGCTCGATGCGCTCATGCTGGCAGACCGTATGGCTGTAATGAAGGAGGGGCAAATCATGCAGATTGGCTCCCCGCAGCAAATCTACAATGACCCGCAAAACCTCTTCACAGCCATTTTTGTTGGCATACCAGAGATAAACGTTGTCCCGGGATCAATACGGCTACAGACGAATAGTGCAACCATAGATCTGCTCAGTGGTTTGATCGAAGTGGAACTCCAAGGGACGCAATGGCGTACGGTTTGTGAAGACCGCCAGACAGTCCATGTCGCCATTCGTCCGGATAAGATTCAACTGGCGAACGAAGGACAAGGTAACGCAAGACTACTCGCAAGGCATGACCTTGGTGACCACCACCACCTGATTCTGGGGATAGGAGACCATGAACTCCGGGCCACTTGTGTTCAACGGCCGTCCCTGCAAGTTGGGCAGTCTGTCGTGTTCTCGGTGGAAAGCACGGACCTAATGGTGTTTGACGTGGAGACCGAACAACGGATTCTCTAGGTGCGCTTATTGGTGTTCTGGTAGGTGGAATGCGTCCTTGTCGTCTGGTAGTGAGGAGTGGATTCATATTGCATGGGAGCGCGAAGAGCCCGGCGGGGAAGAAGGGCTTTCGATGACGACGACGGAATCAACACATACCGGTGCAGGTTGTGCAAAGGCTTCCGGTAACCACGGTTTATGGCAAGTGGCTGTGAAACGCGGTTTCTGGGGTTTCAGAGGCGGAGCCAAAGGTTACAGTCCTGTTAGGTTGAGATCAGTGTCCCAGATGAAGGAGTAACGTCATGGCGATGAAGAGCGAGCAAGTTCACGCATTCTTGGCATGCACAAGCCGCTTCGAGAGAATCATGTCCGAGTTTCCGATCGAGATACGCAAGGGTGATGTGGACGCCTACGAGAAGCACCTGGAGTCGAATCGGTTGCGCAATGACCCGAAGCTGACTGCGACCGCGATTCGATATTTCAATCTGTGCTCAGAAGAGTTCTTTCTCCACAGGGAGGACGTGATTCCGGATGGAGTCTGGGAGAAATGGAGCTTGAGCATTAGGCACATGTTCAGAGCGAAGTGGTTGCGAGACAAGTGGCAGGAAGTCCAAAACGAATACTCTTCATACCCAGAATTCCGGCAGTTCATGGAGGGCCTTATTGAATCTCTCTAGTGCCAGCCAGGAAAATGGCAAGCAGCCGAGGGACACGCCCGGATGGAGTTCCGCACGGATATCGCCGCCGACGGGGCGTGCTGTAAAGAAAGGGGGACTTGACTTCACGGATTCGATTCTTCGGCGTGGCTGACCTCTTCTACTCGACGAGGCTGAAATGGCAAGGCAACCAGATCGGATATTGAGCGGATTGCGTTAGGAGTGGCGAGGTAGCCGATTCCGCGATGGAGGTGGAGTCGGAATTGGCGGTTCAGTTCACGGTCGGTAAGTGGGAGCCCATCTCGTGTGCAACGTTCTTTCAGCAACGCAAAGTAGAGTTCATGGCACTCGCCGCCAAAGACGTGCCAGGTCATTTCCACGTTGCTGTCAGCCGGAACGTCTATGGGAGTCGGCAATGTGGGCTCGCGGAGAGAGAGGCAGAATGCCCAACGGCATAGGATGTTCCATTGGGAGACGCCCGTCTTCGTCTTGAGGCGAATAAGCTGGTCTCTGGCTTGTGACGAAAGACGGATTTGCTTGATACTCATCTTGTGCGTTTCTTTCTGCCGTTCGTTGTTTCCGTTGGCCAGAAGTATCCCTCTTCGCCCGTCGTATTCTTCGCTTTGTCGTTGTAGGAGAGGTGGTACGCACGGGCAATATGTGGTTCAAGGTTGGCGTAGAAGAGTTGATCTACCTCGGTGTCGGTCGACAGAATGATGACTTGGTGGCTTGCCCGGGGAAAGTACCGTTCGACAAGATTGTCCCATTTCCTAGAATGCTTGCGCATTGTGGGTCTTAAACAAGTAGAGTAATGGCCTCCTCCGAGTAAGGAGG
>Ga0180437_10006369_pt1 | contig 15752 bp, 14 predicted proteins | sample SS_ome_4_FD_132410 | JGI IMG/M metagenome (GOLD analysis project Ga0180437, IMG submission 132410) | Hypersaline lake sediment archaeal communities from the Salton Sea, California, USA - SS_3_D_1 metaG | ecosystem: Environmental > Aquatic > Non-marine Saline and Alkaline > Hypersaline >...
AGTGCGTTGCACCGACACTCAATACGGAACCCGGAGGTGCGATGCATTTTCAGAGTGCGTTGCACCGACACTCAATCACTGAATTCATGTGTCTGTTAATTTAAAAAATTCTTCGTGTACTTTGTGTTTTAGTGGTTTCAAAAACCATTCCACAAGAAAGGATACCTAATGATTCGAAATTTTAAATTAACAATGTACTCTATCCTCCCATCGAAGGCGCAGCACCCAACTGCGTCAGCAAACCAATCATGTCAAATTCTCCCCAGGCATCGACAACTTTTCCGCCTTTATACCTTTCGATTGAGTTGCCAGGAATGTTCACATCCTTACCCCTAGCAGGTATCCCTACAAGTTCGCCTTTATGATTTGCAGCAGCGGATCTGCGGGCAACAAACCCGGTCACCTTCAGAAATTGTATCTTTGATGGTAATCATCATGCCAAGGATTGCATTTAAGAACACCCCGAACTAAGAGGGAACTCTTTTTGGGACAATTCCCCTACTCCCCTGCCTTTTCCCATCTTTCAATGCTAAAATAACCTCATGCCCGTAATTACCCTATTGACCGACTTTGGACTCAAAGACGGCAACGTCGGCGTCATGAAAGGCGTCATCTGGAGCATTGCCCCGGATGCCCACATCGCTGACCTCAGCCACACTATTCATCCGCAAGACATAAGCGAAGCCGCCCTGGTGCTGGCGCGCGCCGCCCCTTACTTTCCAGACGGCACCGTGCACATGGTGGTAGTAGACCCGGGTGTGGGTACCGCCCGCCGTCCGATCGCTGCCCGCCTGGGGGAGTACTACTTTGTTGGACCGGACAACGGCGTGATCACGATGCTTCTGCATCGTATCGAAGGTGAAAACAAGCGTGTCCAATTTGTGCACTTAAACCAGGCGCACTATTGGCTGCCTGAAGTGAGCAATGTATTCCACGGAAGGGATATCTTTGCCCCTTGTACTGCGCACTTGGCTGCCGGCGTCCCGTTAGAGGATCTCGGTGACCCGCTCAAAAATGTATTCCGCCTGGACTTCCCACAGCCGGAACGCTTTGAGTTTGGTTACCGCGCCCAGGTGATACACCTGGATCACTTCGGAAACATCTCGACCAATGTGCGTCTCGAACATCTTAAAGGGCACAAAGTGGGCAGCGTGCATCTCAATGGATTCAATATCCCCGGATTGGTCAGGACTTTTGGTGATCGTTCTCCCGGAGACCTGGTCGCCCTTTTCGGCAGCACCGGCAATCTGATCATTTCGATCGTAAATGGAAACGCTGCCCAACATTTAAACGCCAGTGTCGGCCACGTGGTCGATATCCGCTTGGAAAGGTGAAGATTTGACACAGCCTCCAGCAATCTACGTCGAAGACCTATCATTCCGCTACCGCGACCGGGATGAGCTGGCCATTCGCGACATCACTTTCCAGGCTGCGCACGGTGAGCTTGTGCTGCTTGCCGGCGCCAGCGGTTCAGGCAAGACCACCCTCATCCGCTGTATTAATGGTTTGATCCCCCGCAGCTATAAAGGCGTGGTGGATGGGACGATCCAATTAATGGGTAAATCCACACTGGATATGAAACTGGCTCAAATCTCCCAGATGGTGGGCACCGTACTGCAGGACCCGGAGCGCCAGATACTCGGCACCCGCGTGGTCAACGAGGTCGCTTTTGGCCTCGAAAACCTGCATCTTTCCAGGAAAGAGATCCTCGACCGGGTAGAAGTCGCCCTGGAATATTTAGATATCCCCGACCTGCGCGACCGCGAGACCTTCAGCCTTTCCGGCGGCGAGAAACAGAAAATTGCCCTGGCCGGCATCCTGGCTATGCGTCCCAGTATTTTGCTGCTCGATGAACCGCTTGCCAGCCTCGACCCGGCCAGCGCCGTGGAAGCCCTGACCCTGGTGCGGCGTTTGGTCGATGAGGGTCTCACGGTGCTGATGGTCGAGCACCGTGTTGAGGATGTGCTCAAGATCAATCCCGACCGGGTCATGTTCATGATTGAAGGCGAATTGCGTTACCAGGGACCGGTTGAGGGGTTAAACAAAGTAGTAGACTACTCAGAGATCAAGATGCCGGCGCCGGTGATTATCGATAGGGCTAAGAACGACTCCCCGCCGCCCGAAATTGTCTTTAAGCCTGCAGAACCTGCACGGTATGACGGGCAGGAGCAAGACCTCGAAACGTCCCTGGTCCAGTTTGAAGAAGTCTGCTTCTATTATGAACCAGGAGTGCCGGTGCTGGAGGACATAAACCTGGATATCCGCCGCGGGGATGTGATCGCCGTCTTGGGTCCCAACGGCGCCGGAAAAACGACTATGGTCAAACATGCCATCGGATTATTAAAACCAAAATCCGGGGTTGTATTGGTTAATGGCCTGGAGACTCGCAAGCAGAGTGTAGCCAAAATTGCGAGCACGCTTGGCTACGTATTCCAGAGTCCAAGCCATATGTTGTTCGCTCCCACTGTTCAAGAAGAGCTGGCGTTCGGACCCACCAACCTGGGGCACAGCCCCCAGGACGTAGAAAAGGAGGTGCAGCAGGCGATAAAAATCGTAAATCTTGAAGGGAGAGAAAGTGACCCACCGCTGGCGCTTTCTTTCGGTCAACAGAAGCGGGTCAGCATCGCCGCGATACTGGCCATGCGTTCACGTATTCTGGTCATGGATGAGCCTACCGCAGGACAAGATTACAGGAACTATATGGACTTCATGGATGCGATCCTGCAGATCCCAAGTTTCGAAGCCATTTTGTTCATCACGCACGACATCGACCTGGCGGTAATTTACGCCAACCGGGTCCTGCTGGTCAATGGTGGACGTCTCATTGCTGACGGGCCGCCGCATGAGGTGCTCAGCGATTTTGAACTGTTGGAAGCCTCGCGCGTCGTGCCCAGTTCGCTGCTGCAGGCTAACCTGGATATGTACCCGTTTTCCAACCGCTTTCTGAGAGCCGAGGCGCTGGCACATATAAGCACCGCTCATTGATATACTTTTTTATTATCCGTCTTTTAATTGATTGAGGAGATTTCAAATGGACACTACCTTGCGTAATGTAATACTTTCGCTGTTAGCGGTTTTGGTGTTTTTTGTTTTGATCATCTGGGTTGGAGGCATGTTGAATGAGAGCCTGCAGCTGGATGAGACCGCGCTGATGCGTTTTGTTTTTGTGATCATCGGTTTGTTGATCGTGTTCGCGGTTTACTGGTTCACGCGTGAAAACGACATCTGGGAAGTCGGCACGCGCGAAGTGGTATACATGGCCATCGGCGCCGCGCTGTATGCAATCTTTTCCTACCTGTTCAACGGCACCGTATTTGCAGTACCCTCGGTCAGCCAGGTAGCCTTGCGGCCTGCCATCTGCATTCCCATGTTCTTCGGCTACGCTTTCGGTCCAGTGGTCGGCTTCTTCACCGGCGCAGTCGGTAATATGTTTGGAGACGCGCTGACTGGTTTCGGTCTTTCGCCGCAGTGGAGCATCGGCAACGGTCTGGTCGGTTTTATCTCCGGTTTGGTTTGGCTGTTCCCCGACAAGAAAAAATCGATTGACCGGGTGTTGGTCATCGGCGGTGTGCTGGCGATTCTCGCCACGGTCATTTATTTCATGTGGCCCACCATCGAAAACATGCTGTTCTTTGATGTCCCCGCCGGAATTTTCGGTGACGCCCAAATCAGTCCTATCGCTGGTCTCTCGATCGCCATCGGTTTCGTTTTAGTGCTGATCGCCTACTTGTTATTCAGGAACAATATCGAAGTGGCTGCCGCGGTTGTTTGGGGTATGTTGGGCAACCTGCTGGGTATCGGATTTGCAGCTCTTTCTGATATATGGATCAACGGGTTTTCATTCCCGGTCGCGATCGTGGGTGAATACATCCCCGCCGCCGGGCCAAACCTGATCTTTGCGGCCATCCTCGTGCCGCTGCTGGTGGCCGCCTACGCCGCCGTCCAGCGTCAATCAGGACGATAAATTCAAGGGGTAGCGATAAAGGTGCAATGCACTACATAAGTGCGTTGCACCTCCCATTTTTTTGTTCTTATCCCCTATCCCCTTACCTCTGCCTCTATGCTCGTCACCTGGCGATACCGCGACCGAAACTCGATCCTGCAGCGCTTTGACACGCGCGCCTGGATCATTTTCTACGTGTGTTATTTATTTTCCGTCCTGCAGTTCTGGGATATGCGCTACCTGGCCTTTTTCCTGGTGATCGCGGTTCTGTCATTAATCCTGTCGCGCATTCAAATAAAGGAGATGTACCGCGCCCTGATCTTCATCATCGGATTCATCACCGTCTTCACCTTCCTGACCTTCCTGACCGGGCGCGGCGGGATGGAGGTGTACACCGAGGAACATGTCATAAGAACCTTTACAGCCTCATTTTCTATTTTCGGCTGGACACCCACGCTGACCATTACCATCGAACGTATCTTCTTCGCCATCAGCCAGTTCATGCGCGTCTTTGGGATCGCCATCATGACCATTATCATCCCCTACTCGATGAACCCGGCTCTGTATGGGGTCACCTTCCGCGGCTTGCGTCTGCCGGACAAATTTGCGTATGCAATGGACCTGACCATGCGCTTCATTCCAACCTTCGCTCGTGATTTTCAACAAACATATGACGCCCAGCGCGCACGCGGATACGAATTGGAAAATTTCCGCGGCGGTCTGGTCGAGCAGGTGCGAAAGATGGCGCCTTTGATCGTTCCGGTTACTATCCACGCCATCATTGGCAGCGAGGATATTATCGACGCCATGGACCTGCGCGCGTTTGGCATCGGACCCCGTACCTGGCTCATTCAGCTCCACTACCGCTGGTACGACTACCTGCTGATCGTTTTCTCCGTATTTATGCTGGTCGTTTCCATCAGCCTGAGTCTGTTTGGGTTCGGGAAATTCTACGTCCCTCCTGCGATCATTACCCTTTATGGGGGTTGAGTATCCAGACCCATCCATACTTATTGATTCTATTTCAACCAACTCCAAAAGAACATCTCACCCGCTCCCATACACCCATGCCCTCCAACACATCCCTGGCTCCTTTCTTCTCCCCACGCGGAGTGGCGGTGATCGGCGCCTCTCGGAATCCAAATAAACTGGGTTACGGTTTAGCGCGCAACCTGGTGCAGAGCAATTACCAGGGAGAAGTGCATTTCGTCAACCCGAGAGGCGGTACCCTCTTCGGTTCGGAAATGTATGTGGATGTGGCCCATGTCCCCGACCCGCTCGATCTAGCTGTCATTTTGATCCCCGCACCATCAGTGCCAGGGGCATTACGGGAATGCGGCCAGCGCGGCTTGAAGGCTGTCATCATCGGTTCGGGTGGATTCCGCGAAACTGGTTCGGGTGGGAGTGCGCTGGAAGACGAATGCCTGCAGATCGCCCGCAGTTTCCAGATGCGGCTGTTAGGACCCAACAGCATTGGCTTGCTTGACACTCACTTCCCGCTGGACGCCACCTTCCTGCCGCCTCCAGGACCATTGGCGGGTGATGTGGCTTTCATTTCACATTCAGGCGCTATTTGCGCCGCAGTCATCGATTGGGCGCGCGGCCAGGGGTTCGGCCTATCGCGCTTGATCAGCCTCGGCAATCAAGCAGACGTGAACGAGACCGATCTGCTGGCGCCGGTAGCCGAGGATCCTTTTAGTAAAGTTCTCACCCTCTACCTGGAAGGCGTCAGCGATGGAGCCAGGTTTACCAGAGAAGCCCGGCGCCTATCGCAGCGCAAGCCCGTTATCGCCTTGAAAGTCGGACGCTTCAAAAGTGGACAGCGGGCAATCGCCTCCCATACCGGCGCGCTGGCTGGTCAGGAGGTGGCATACGATGCCGCCTTCCGCAGGGCAGGCGTCATCCGGGCGGATACCAGCGAGGAGATGTTCGATTGGGCACGCGCCCTGGCATGGTGCCCGCTTCCCCGAGGGCGTTCAGCTGCTGTGCTGACAAATGCCGGTGGTCCCGGCGCAGCTGCAGCCGATATGCTTGAAGCGGCAGGTATGTCCCTGGCTAAGTTGAATCCCAACACACTGGATGCGCTGCGCGGCAGCCTACCTCCAGAAGCTAGCCTGTCAAACCCGGTGGATATGCTCGCCTCAGCTTCACCAGATCACTACGCCGCCTGCCTGCGTATTCTCCTGGATGACCCGGGTGTTAACAGCATACTGGTCATCCTGCCCCCACCTCCCATGTACACCGCCGGCGCAGTCGCCAAAGCCATCATCCCGGTTATCCACGGCGCAAATAAACCGGTCGTCATCGCCTTGATGGGCGAACGCCTCATACAGGAAGCCGTTGAGCACTTCCGGGCTGCACACATACCTGAATACCGCTTCCCAGAACGAGCCGCTTCTGCCCTGTCTATCCTGTCTCAACGCGCCGATTTCCTTCTGCGCGCCGACCTGAATCCGGTCACTTTCAACGACATAGATCAGTCGCATGCATCACAAATCGTCGAAAAATTCAGGAGAGGGGGGGCTGGTATTTTTCTGCCCCAGGGTACTGCCAGTAAATTACTCCAGGCTTATGGAATCCGCACACTACAGGTCGAAACCGCAGATTCGCCTGAGGCAGCTGTTTCAAAAGCCCGGAGCATCGGATACCCCGTCGCGCTAAAAACACACTCTCCGGACATCGCCCATAAATCAGATGTAAAAGGCGTGCTGCTGGACTTAAAAGACGACAGGGATGTGCTGGAAGGTTTTCATCGGCTGGTTAATAAAGCACGAGAATCTCGTCCGAAAGCCGTTGTTAATGGTGTATATGTCCAGCCGATGGTCCCCAAAGGTCAGGAAGTGATCGTGGGCGGGTTACAGGACCCCCAATTTGGCCCCCTGGTTATGTTCGGTTCCGGCGGCACCGAAGTTGAAGGTTTAAACGATGTCGCATTCAGCATGGCGCCCATGACAAATCTTGAAGCTGAATATTTAATGGAAAACACCTGGGCCGGACGCAGGTTAAGTGGATACCGGGATTTGTCGCCTGCTGACCGCGCGACTCTCAAGGAGGTTTTTCACCGCCTGGCACAGCTGGTCGCCGACCTGCCGCAAATCGCAGAAATTGAAATAAATCCGCTGATCGTACTTGATCAGGACGCCGGATGCATACCGGTTGATATACGCGTAAAGATTGTCTAACCTGTATGGAGTGCTGAAGCCATGCTTCAGCTTATTCACCCGACTTCCTCTCTATTCAGACCGACCCCCCATATCCTCATACACCCCGAGTACAACGCAGCTTAAAAACTCAAAGCCATTTTCAAGTGGTCCCAGATTGATATATTCATTCTGCGTATGCGCTCCCGACCCGCTCGTTAAACCGACGCAAACCGCTGGAATACCCCGGCTGAGCGGGATGTTAGCGTCCGTCGAACCAATCGCGAGTGATGCCCGTAATCCGCGATTTGCCAGGCAGCCTTTCACCAATTGCACAAGCGCGTGATCCGTTGGGATCTCTCCTGCGGGGCGCTTTCCAATTAACTCTTTCGTCACCTGAACATCGACTTTTTGCGCTTTTGATATCCTGTCTTCGACCTGTTTGACCAGGTAGTCAAGCATGCGTTTATCTTCAGAGCGCAGGTCCAGCTGTATATCCGCAAACTCTGCGATCGTATTTACGCTTGTGCCGCCAGATATCACTCCCACATTCAACGTAGTGCGCGGCTGCTTTGGGAGAGGTATTTCCACCAGCTCTGAGATCAGTTCAGCCAATTCATGGATCGCGGATGGTTTACCGAAATTCACCCAGGAATGACCGCCGGGTGTCTGAACGTTTATTTTGTAACGTTCGACCCCCAAAGCACGGTGGTAGACCTGCCCCAGAGCCATGCCTTCCAAAATGATATAAGCCAAAACCCGGTCATCAAAACGATCCACCGCAGCTTTCATTCCACGCAGGTCCCCCAAACCTTCCTCACCCACATTCGCCACCAGCCATAAATCTCCGGGAAGTTGCTGATCAGACAGCAGCCAGGATAAACCGAAAAGGCCCGCCACGCCGAGCGAATTATCGCCGATTCCCGGACCGTAAATCCTCGCGCCTTCACGCCGGACAAATAGTTCCGTATCCAACGGGAATACAGTATCCAGGTGAGCTGTAACGACCAGCGGGGGTGATTGGCCTGATCCGGGAATCCTGGCATACACATTGTAGAGTTCGTCCATCGACACATCGCTCAACCCATCTTGCGAAAACTGGTCTCTCACAAATTCCGCCCGCTGCCTTTCGCCAAAAGGAGGCGCTGCGATCTGCTGGATTTCAACGGCCAAATCAATAACTTGTTCTATCAAATCTGATTTCATGCGTTATACCTTCCGAACGGACTCACGAATTGATTCCAGGCGCAATTCTGGCAGACCGGGCAGCACATCCAGGGCATACTCTGGTAAGTGACCCTCAACAACCACAGAAGCGGATATATTCCCATACAAAGCTGCTTCCAACGGTTCGTACGTGCGGCGGTAACCTGCCATGAACCCGCCGCAAAACGCATCCCCAGCTCCAGTTGGGTTGACCACATGAGAGGGATAAGATGGAATCTCCCAGCGGGTTCTACTGCCCGCATCGTACAGAAGCTGGCCGCGTTCCCCCCGTTTAATCACGATCAGTTCGCATCCGTAAGCGGCCAATCCCTCCGCCATCTCCCAAAGATCGTCTGAGCGCCCCTGGAACAAATAACGGATTTCCTCCTCCGCCGGCAAAAATGCAGTCAAACCTGTCAACAGGGATGGCACTTCTCCCCAATATGTCGGATTCATATATCCCGGAGAAGGATCGAGCGTTACCGCTGTAAATTCCGATTTGCGCAGCAGCGCTGGAAATAAACTGTGGGTAAGATAATCAATGGGGCATACATGAATAGTGCTAGCATCTTCGTATTGAGGCGGAATATCCTCCGCCCTCAGTGATGTTTCCTGGAGTTTGGTCCGGCTGTCAACGTCCTCCTTCCGAGGACTATAGCCCAATAACGCTTTGGGAAATTTTGAGCCTGCCCGTGCAAAATGTGATACCGGATCTTCACGGGAAAAATTCCTGATGTCTGAAAATGCCATAAACGAACGAATATCTACCTGGTATGGCAAAACCTTTACACCCCGCATGTCAAGACCCCGCGCTGAAAATTTATCCAGCCATTTTTCAGGATAATCTTCTCCTACTCGCGCCAGGATGCCTGGCGGTGGGTCTGGATCCCAGATGATATGACCCACTGCCGCATACAGTACATTGCCGCCTGGCACATCAATCTGAGTCTTCCCTGAAGGAAAAATTAAATAATCCCTGGAAAGCAGCCCGGCGGCAAGGAATGTTGGTGTTGTGTTCTCCACATATAGAATTATACGTTAATTTAACTTGGAATACATCGGAATAACGCCTCCTCAAGACACTTCACGCTCGGCAAGCGCCAGGAACACATCTTCCAAAGACGGTTCAACCTGTTTGAAACGCACCTCCGTTTGACCAATCCCTTCCAGGTGCTTCCGCAGGATTTTTTCTGTCACATCGGCCGGGGTTATCGCTCGCAGATGATCGCTAGCAAGACCAGCTCTCAGCACGCAAGGACACTCGTTCAATGCATTAAGAATTTTCAGTAAGTAAACACTCTCCTGTGGGAGGTCTTCATCCGCTGTTTGACCGGGATAAACATTCCAGGCTAATCCCGGTAAGGCTGCCTGTTTTAAAGATAGCGGGGAATCCATCGCTAACAACTGTCCGTCACGCATGATGCCAACCCTACCGCAGTATTCAGCTTCATCCATATAATGGGTAGTAACGAATGCAGTCACATCCTGGTCAACCAACTCGTAGATCAGGTCCCAGAATGCCCTTCTTGCATTTGGGTCCACTCCGCTGGTGGGTTCATCCAGGAACAATAATTGCGGTTTGTGCACGATTGCGGTCCCTAATGCCAACCTCTGGCGCCAGCCAGTTGAAAGGCTGCTCACTCGCTGGCGTTCCAGCCCCTCCAGACCCATGATTTGCATGACTTCCAAAATGCGCTCCTTATCCTGAATGCCATACACGCCTGCGTAAAAGGTTAAGTTTTCGACCACGGTGAGTTCGTGGTACAGCGCAAATTTCTGCGACATATATCCGCTCTTAGATCTCACCTGTTCAGACTGCTCTTCTGAGTCAAAACCCAGTACCATAGCTTTACCTTCAGAAGGTTTCAATAATCCTAACAGCATGCGGATTGTGGTCGTTTTCCCTGATCCATTAGGCCCAAGATAGCCCACCACTTCGCCTCTCAATACATTAAAAGAAACCCGGTCAACAGCCAGGAAATCTCCAAAATAACGTGTTAAACCCTGAGCCTGGATTACGAACTCTTCTGAATGACCGTTCATTCCAGGTCCTTTACAAACCCAATAAAAACATCTTCCAATAAAGGCGGAATCCCGCGCAAGATTTTGATTTGTCCGCCTTCCGCAGGTAAGCGTTTACTCAAACGGGAGATCACACTGTCCGACTTTCCTGACTCAACCAGAATATGCAGCCGGTCACCGAACATCTGCACATCTTCAACTTCATCATCTTCCATAGCCAGGCAGCGCAGTTTCGAGATTGGCGATCCAGCCAATTCAATTATTCTTCCTTCCAGACGATTCCTTAGATGTGATGGTGTGCCTTCTTCCACTAATTTTCCTCTCAACATGAACCCCACGCGCGTGCAGCGCGAGGCTTCATCCATATAAGGTGTGCTGATAAGGACAGCTGTCTCTTGATCTGCCTCACTATTTCTGGTCACCAATCGGATAACTAATTGCCAGAAGTCCTGCCGGGTAACCGGGTCAACCCCGGTCGTGGGCTCATCCAGCAGGAGCACCTTCGGGTTATGGACCAATGCTGCCGCAAGTCCTAATTTTTGTTTCATCCCGCCTGACAGAAATCCGGCCCTCCGGTCAATATACGGATCCAATCCTACGAATTTCAAAATATCCAAACAGCGCGGATACCATTCACTCGACTTTAGACCCCGCACTTCGGCGAAAAAGCGCAGGTTTTCGAGTACGGTCATCTCCTCATACAAAGAGAAACGCTGCGGAAGATATCCTATCTGGGCACGTGCCTCTTCAGTATTTCGAAGGACATCGCAACCGCCGATTTGAATATCAACGGTCTCACCATCACTGGTTGGATCAGGCCGGTAAGCGCCGCAAAGCAAACGGATCGTGGTCGTCTTTCCGGCTCCATCAGGACCAACCAGACCATATATTTCCCCAGCGGCGACTTTTATACTAAACCGGTTTACCGCACGCGAATCAATGAAGGTCTTGCTGATATTTTGAGTCTCAATCAGCGCGCCCACCGCTTATTCCTTAAACTCCACATCCGCCGGCATTCCCGGTTTTAATTTCCCATCCTCATTCCTTATGGAAAGTTCCACGGCAAAAACAGTCGAGCGGCGGCCTTCCCGAGTCTGCACGTTGCGCGGTGTAAATTCACCCTGGTCCGAAATATACACTACAGTCCCATTAAATAATTCTCCTGGAAACGAATCAACCGTAACACCTGCATCCTGACCAAGTTTGATGCGCCCATATCGATCCTCAGGCACATATACAGTGATCGTCAGATTATCCAATTGCCCGATCGTCATGACCGGCGCCCCGGGTTGAATTACCTCTCCGGGTTCGACGTTACGGCTGATCACCACACCCGCTATCGGGGCGTGGACGACCAATTTTTCCATTTGGACTTCAATTAAATCCAATTCCGCCCCCGCTTGAGAAACCGAGGTTTGAGCCTGTTTCAGTCTTGCTTGAGCCTGTTCAACACCCACTTCAGCTTGCAGTGCAGCGTCCTCGGCTTGTTTTGGCGCCACTTTGATCGCCTTTATTTGCACTTCAAGTAAAGCAACTTTATCTGGATCTGGCCCATCCTCTAGATCAGCTAACTCCTGAAGCGCTCTATCCTGGGTGGCCAACGCTTTTTCCAATTCCGTTTCATACTCCAGCCGCCGGACAGCTGAATCATAATCGCTCTGCGCTTCCTCAAGTTGCTCCTTTAAATCCTCCCTGGTCGGGTCGCTGCTGGATTTGTATTTATATGGTTCGAAACGGTCTCTAGCCGCATCCAGCCTTTCCTTCATCACAATAACTGCTTCCATGGCAGTATAGTCCTGTTGGTTCGTTGGGACAGTGTAATTGTCCAGCTGGTACTGCGCCTCACGAACAGCCCGGTTGACTGCCGCAACCGCTCGCAGAGCTTCTCCCTTAGCGACAGCATGGTTCTCATATAATTCATCAAGCGCCTGTTGAGCAGAAAGCAGTTCAGCTTCAGTAGAGGCGTTTACCGCTTCAATATTTGTTTCAGCCGCGCCCAGGGAGGCTTTCGCCATGTCAAGTCCGGTTTGGGCTGTCAATAGATTTGAGTTAGCGTTTTCGAGCGCGGTCAGTGCCCGCTGGTGTTGTGACTGCAGCAGTACATCGTCAAGCCTCAATAGCTCGTCATTTGCCTGCACCGACTGGCCTTTCTCCACCATAACCTGTGCCACCCGACCAGGTTGTTCGGGCGCGATCAATACTTCCACCGCTTCGATCGTTCCGGAAGCCTCTAACGGGATATCAGCTGAAGCATCACGACCAAAGAGCCAATACCAGCCTCCTGCACCGATCAGAATTGCAAGGAGCAATATAGGGATAATTATTCTTTTGCGATCGTGCATCAATACCTCCAAAATCTATAAACCGGGTCACTTGCGGTAATGCCATCCTCGAGTAAAAAGCCGTTAATCCAGGCGTTTGCGAAAACGTAAAGAAGCGGCTGTCATCAATGCCAGTCCAAAAATAATTAAGGCGATAATTTCTCTCCGCAGTACCCACGCGCCGACATCTTTGAGCATAAGCGAACGGATAATGACCAAATAGTAGCGCAAAGGGATCAGGTACGATATCCACTGCAGCGCTTCGGGCATTGCCTCCAGCGGGAAAAACACACCGGACAGGAAAAACGCAGGGAGCAGGGTCATCCAGACAATAAGCATGGCTTCCTGCTGGGTGTTTGCTAAGGTAGACGCCAGCAGTCCAATCCCCAGACTTGACATCAGGAAAAGTGCGGATAACGCCAGGATCAAAATCAAATTACCCCGCACGGGTACACCAAACCACCAATGACCCAGCGCCAGCACTTCCAAGATATTGAGAAAAGCCAGGACTACATAAGGCAGCAGTTTACCCACAATCAATTCCCAGGGGCGGATTGGCGTAACGATCAATTGTTCTATGGTACCGCGTTCACGCTCTTTAACAATCGCTGTGGCGGTCAATATGGACGTTAAAGCGTACAAAATCAGCGCGATTACGCCCGGGATCATATAATAGGCGCTGATAAGATCCGGGTTATACCAGACCTGTGATCGCACAACAACCGGGGGTTTTAATGCAGCAGTTTGACCGCTGCGAATGAGCCGCTCTGAGAGCATCGCGGTGGCATGCTCCTGCCCGATAAGCTGCGCAGCAGACAGTGCGGTAGAGGCTACCGCCGGATCACTTCCGTCAAGAATGAACAAAACCTCGGCTGTCCCGCTAGTCTTAAGCTGGTTTGTATAATCTGGCGGGATGACCAACCCGGCACGCGCCTCGCCCCCATCAATTAATAACCGTAGTTCATCCTCCGAACCCACATCATAGGTGAGTGCAAAATAATCCGCAGCGCGATAGGCATTCAGCAGTTCCCGGGCTGCCGGACCTCGATCCTGGTCATATACCGCCATGGTTACATTGCGCACATCATTTGTCGCTGCATATCCCAACAGGAACAACTGCATAATTGGCATAACTAGCACCAGCACCAGTGTGCGCGGATCTCTGACGATCTGGATAAATTCTTTTCGGATCAGTGAAGTTAATCGAGAATTTAACATATAGAATTAAAAATTGAATGTTCAGTTATCTGCGAGTATTCCGTGCAAATAAATATCAATGAAATATTCAAGCGCTTTATCTTGAAATTCCGAAGGAGCTTGTCGCGCCAGGACGATATCCGTAATTTTATAAGAAATGAACATACCCAAGAAAGTTCGAATAAACATCATGGGGGGAATAGGTTTCAATCTCCCCGGATCGAGATCCTTGACGCGTTCCACAATTTGTAATTCAACTGGGACGAGTTCGGATATGAGTTCATTGATGTGTTGGCTGTTGAATTCCACAATTTCGATAAACATCAAATTCATAAAACCAGGACGCTGCTCTAAAGCAGTCAACATACGTTCAAATGCGTCCCGAACAACCTGCTCCGCGGTATCCCCCTGAGCCTCAAGCATGGCTGGAATAACCTCATGATATGGGTGATACTCTAGAAAAACTTGCTTGAATACCTGCTGTTTACTGTCAAAGTGATTATAGAGGCCGCCAAGGGCAATATTTGCAGCCCTGGCAATCTGGCGCATGGAGGTACCGTGATAGCCTTGCTTGACAAATAAATCATTTGCCGCGCGAATAATGTCTTGCTTCTTCTGTTGGACTTTATCTAGAGAATGGTTTGACACTGGACAGCCCTTTTATGAACGAACGTTCGTTCATATTTTAAAGAGTATTATAAAAATGTCAAGACCATTTGGAGGTCCCTTTTATTTTTGATTCAAAACAGCCCAGCGGTCACATGCTGGGCTATGCGAATAAACTCCCATACATCTATTAAGTTATTCAGTATATAGTTCATCCACGCGGGCTGCCATAATAAAATCATTTCGATGAAGCCCTTTAACGCTGTGCGTCCACCACGTAACCGTAACCGCTCCCCACTCGGTCAACAATGCCGGGTGATGATCCTGCGCTTCCGCTAACTCTCCAACTTTATTTGTGAAAACAATTGCGCTTTTGAAATCTTTGAACTCAAATTTTCGTTCCAATCTTTGGATGCCGTCCACCTCTAACACATTCCATCCCGGGATATGTGTCATCAATTCATCGACTTCACCTTCATTCAGCGCCGGTACATTCCGCCCGGGTCGAGTGCAGGATTCCTGAGCCAATCTCGTCATATTGTTTATTCACCCAGCGAAGACACGCTGCGCAGCAAACCCAAAACCAGTACACCCAACTTCACACCCTCCCCCGCGCTGATCTGGGGTGGTCCTTCCCGCTCATTAGATTTGATCAATAAATATGCTGCGCCCATTCCTACCAGGGCTCCGAGTGCAGCGCCAACCATAAGCACACGCGGCTGCCAGTTTTCGCTCTCTACGATTTCATATTCCTGTTCGCTCATTATGAATCCTCTCTGACAATATTAATTTTCATAGTACCCCAGAAAAATACAGCAGCTTTATCTGCTGATTTACAAATATGGGGGATGTATTTTTCATTTGCCTCGCAAACTGCGGACTAACTGGTGCACTGAAGCCGATATCGAACGGGTTCGCAAGATCGGCTCAACCGCCTTGTCGCTGAACTGGCTTACATATACACCGACTGCTAGAAAATAATTCAGAATTAACCGGGAGTATCCGGGCAGCACTTTCAGCATGCGGAAGAGACCGTAAATAAAGGCCGCATTGATTGCGATCACAATCAAAGACACAACCAGCTGTGGGGAAATCAGCCAGATGAGAGCAGTATCTGCACCTTTACTCACCCAGTAATTTGTTCCGCTGATGGTCAAGATCATAAGCAGCAGAACGAGTACCGCGCCAACAGCAATTGGAAGGAAGACCTGCCAGATCATTTCATGATGATGGCGTGCCTCGGTGACTGGATTGGGTTCCGGCAACTCGAAGCTCTCCTCAACTACATTTCCCGGCTGCTGAGTTGATAGGGTTGAA
>Ga0180437_10006372_pt1 | contig 15750 bp, 11 predicted proteins | sample SS_ome_4_FD_132410 | JGI IMG/M metagenome (GOLD analysis project Ga0180437, IMG submission 132410) | Hypersaline lake sediment archaeal communities from the Salton Sea, California, USA - SS_3_D_1 metaG | ecosystem: Environmental > Aquatic > Non-marine Saline and Alkaline > Hypersaline >...
CCCCGATTTCCTTCAAGACTCCAATGTGTTTATTTTGAGTTACATCAATCTCCTCCGAAAATTCTTTTAATTTCTCATTCAAATTAATAATCTTTTGCTCAATATTCTGATTTAATCCGTCCATCGAGGTTTTTAACCCCTGTATTGCCTGCCCAAGCTGTGCTATTCTTTTATAGATCGAATTTAACAAATCAGTTAACATTTCTGCCATATGGATCACTATTCAAATTTTTTCTGATGCTATGTAATTTCTATATCTGATTTTACTTATTAATATAACAGAGTACTCCAATAAAAAAATTTTTATGTTTTTGTGCTTTTTGAGTTTATAATAATAAGATTTTAAATATTATCTCAGGGCCATTAGCATAGACTGGTTAGCAAGACTTTATCTTGGCTTGGCCAACATGCGCAGGTCTTATAAGTGACCCATGGACGTACAATCAAAGATCTAACCGTCCATGTCAATAAAAACCTGAGTCTCTTTTCCTTTAAGGTTAAGAGTAAGGAAATCTGGGGTTCAAATCCCCGATGGCCCACCTTTTTTCTTTTAAAAAAATTTTAAAATTGAAAAAAGTTTTCCCATGTTAATTTTCTTTTGGAATCTTGTTTTTTAATGAAAGAAGTAATTTTTTGCATTACAATCTCAGGTTCATATAACCAAATACCTAACTTGTTAAAAGTTACACAGAATAATTTATTTATGCCATAATTTTTCTTTAAAATTAAACCATAACAGGCAATTTGTGGAATTGAATTAATAAAACTCACACTTGGATTTGCATTTGGGTGAGGACTAGTTCTAGGTTTATAATCACATACATATAAAATGTCATCGATAATCATTAAAAGATCGATATGACCAGTAAGAAATTCATCAGAATATTTCCGATAAATTGGAATTTCAGTTGCGATTGCGTAATCTGAATCTAGCAATATTTTACTAAGTACTGAAGTGTGATCAGCAGAGCCATGATTATGATATATTTGACTAGGAATATAGTGTTTATCCATTGAAAAGTCTATTAATTGAAATAAAGCATGATGAATATTTTTGTCATCCTTTTTAAAATATTTTATCTCGCTTTTAACTAATTGATTAATAAATGTTCGTTTAGCTTGAGAATTAACGTTAGTAAATTGATTTGCGAAATGAGAAATCCTTTCACCTTGATTCTTTAAAACTTCTAAAGGAAGATCATCGCAAATTTGGATGTATTCTTTTAAGGAATCATAATGAGTCAATTTATCAAAATTTTTCATATTTTTTTGTATACCATCAGAAACTGGAAACATTGTCTTATAGAAATTCGAGCAAATTGGACACCAACTATCTCGATATAAGAAATTGTTAATTCTCATATCAAACCTATGCTCTCTATTTTTAATCGTTACATGCTCTATTGATATTATTCTCAAAACAGGTGGTTCTGCCATATTATCATACTCCTCTCTTGTTGTTAGTAATTTTGCACCCTTATCCTTAATTATCTCATCAAGCTTATCATAGTCAAGTGCTTTTGTTTGTTTACATCTTGCGCCCCAAATTTCATTATACATAAATTCTGCATCTTCCAAACCATACCTAATGCGTAAATATTGTTTAATGATACCTCTTACGTGATCCCGTCTAGACCCTGCAGTTCCAAATCCATTCTTTATAGCTAATTGTCTTGCACTGTCAATATCATCGATATACTCAGGATACTTTTTTAGTTGAGAACTAAGACAATTAATTAGTTGAAGAATTTTATCAGATTCACCTACCCATAAAAGGTTATAGATATCCATAACCATTGCATTTTCATAAATGTCAGATAAATAACCAATAATTAAATCGGTAATCGCATCCTTTTCGAGAAGATATTCAAGAGCTAGTTGCTCAATATTTTTGTAATTAGAAATTTCTTCTGGAAATTTACTAAAAAAATCATTTAAATACGTTAATAAACTGTGAGAAGCATCCTTGGGGCTACTCTGATTTTGGGGTGGATTTTCAAGTAATAGATAAATTTCTTCAAAATTATACCCCTTTAAGTCATTTATAATAGTTTCATCAAATACTTCTAATTTTTTTTTATTCCATAACTCAGATACTATAGTAAATACTTCCTTTATAAGCCATCTTAAGTAAATAATAAAGTATTGACAGTATGTGTTAATATTTGCCAGTTTTGATTGTAAGTTCTTTAAGTTAATACCAAAATCTTCCTGATTTAAATTCTGCAGACTTTTTAAGAAGAGTAGATTTATTTCTTTATCTAAAATGGGGATGATGGTGTCTGCGATATAGTTCAACAGCGTTTCATCGAATTTAATCGTTTTAATATTCTCATTTTGCAACTTTTCAAGCATTCGGATATTCACATAGATCATTCGAGAGAGTACAAGAGTGAGGTCATCGATAAATCCAGGTGTAAAGTCTGAGTCTGTAGCAATGATTTCTACAGGAAATAATTTCGAATTTTTGTCTGAAATTTGCTCAATTTCAATCTTTTCCTCAAATTCATTTATAAAGTACTTTTTTAGCCTTGCCCCGCATAGTTCACAGAAGAGGATCTGTTCTTTAAACCCGGTTTTGCGTTTAATTTCGTCCGCTGGGATGTTCCAATTACAATCAGGGCATTTAAATTCATACTCTATATTATCTTCTACCATCTTATTTTCCTCCTCCAAAAAAACTATTTTACAACTAACTTCGCTTAATTTTTTTAAATTTAACGAATAATATTTTAAGTCTATTTAAAGAAAAAATGAAAATTTATTAGATGGGGGTGGTTATAATTTTCTTTTTGTGAGTACATTTTTTAGGGTTAGATAAGTTATTATAGCCACACACCCGATAATTATCAGAAAATTAACAAGGTAAAACAAGTTAATTATATTTATCGCTTCCAATGTCGCATCTGGATTGTCAGGTTCTTCTTCTGGGAAATCATCTGGTGGGGGTTCAATTACGAGATTCAGAGTTGCATTATATTTGAACGTATAAATCGTAGACCATGGAGCCGAATTTCCGAGGTTGTCGACAGTTTGGATTCTTAAATAATAAGTTCCTGTTTGAACAGGGGGAGGATCAAAATTCGGTGCTACGCTAAAATACTCCACAGCCCCATTAGAATCTGCTCCCCAATATACATAGTATCCGTGTATCCCAGAATGAGCGTCAAATCCATCGCTCCAGTTAAAGTACGGGTCATTTACTGAATCCTGCCACTCATCGCTAAAAATAGTACCAGTAAGTTGAGTACAACTTAGAGGATTGGAAGGAGGCGTATTATCGTACTTAAAAATATATTGCGTTTGCCAAGGAGCTAGATTCCCAAGGCTATCTTTAGTTTGTATTCGGAGATAATAAATACCTGAATCCACAGATTGGGGTGTAATCTCAGAGTTGGAAGTAAATAAGTCAGATGTACCGTAAGGGTCGCTTCCCCAGTAATAGTAATATCCCTCAACATCGGAATGAGCGTCTCGAGCACCCTGCCACGTGAAGGATGGGTTATTGATACCATTTTGCCATATATTACTTTCGGTAACTCCATTAGTTTGAGTACATGCGGTTGGATTTGAGGGAGAGGTATTATCTACAAATACTTTTTGCGACCATATTACGTTTTTGTTATTGTCCTCGTTGAATTCGGTTATCTGATCATTAGGATCGACGATCCAACCAATGTAGTATTCTCCACTGGGAATTGTGGCGGGAAATATCCCTGACCAAGTCGAGGTGGCAGTGTCTGTTGGATTTAGGGTCGAAAGGGTATCGACTCCGATTAAATAATCAGATGTAGAGATTTGGGTGTCAGTAGATGCATAATAGGCGATTGAAGCCGTGAGGGTATAAACGCATCCTATATTGCGCACCGTAGACCATATGCTAATTCCAGGAGAATTGGGTCCAATTATAGAGGTATTATATCCCGCGTGAATTGTACTCTCAACGGTTAAGTCTGGTTTGATAGGTACTCCGGTATCCGCAACGAGCCAATTATTAATGCAATCATATTTTACCCTATTTATTCGCGGGCCATAATTTAGTGTAGTTCCACTATATGCTGCTATGCTTAAGATATATCCGGTTTCTCCGCTATAAATGAAAATGGGACTTCCACTTTGCCCTCCTTCGACATCCAAGTAATACCAATGAATATATTCATCCGCACTGTGACCATTTTCAGAGCAATAATACATATTATACCCATAATCTAAATCATAAGGATAACCTGCTGTATATAATGTACCAGTATAAATTGAACTCATTGGCACAGTACAATAGAGCTCCATCCAACCCGTCAATAACCCAATGTTCCTATCAAGAGTTATAAGAGCAAAATCATGCATTATATAACCATCATCAACCCATTGATTATAACATCGGTAATTAGTCGCCCATGCATGCCCAAATGGTTCAAATCCGAAATCCTGGCCTGGAACTACTTTTATCGATTCCGCCCATACTCCCGAACTGTATGAATATACGCAATGAGCTGCGGTTAACACATGACTTTTATCGATTAATACCCCTGAGCCAAAAGTGGAGTAAGACCCGAAGTTAATATGTAATTTTACAACGGAACTCCACGGGTAAAAGTCAGTAGGCGTAATTCGAACTCTGTTATCCTCACCAATAACGCTTGAAGAATTAATAGAGGTTGTTGATGAGATAGAACTCATAAATTTAGGTGAAAAAATGATAAGAAGAGTTAGAATTACAAAAGAGAGTTTAATATTCCTAAATCTTAAAATGGTCTTTAGCTGCACTATATGACTCCAAAAATGTAATAGTACTATCCCCTCTTAAAAAAGGAATAAAAAGTAAACAAATAAAATAAAAAAAATTAGTTATTAGTTTTGAAAAATGCTCTTTTCATGCGTTGCCCTAATTCATCATCGGTTTTAATTTGTATGTGGTCCACTTTATTAGTTTTTTTGACATTTTTGTACTTGGGGTTCATATTTCTGGATTTTTTCTTCTTTACTAGATGTGAGACGAAGACTGTTAAGGAGGTAAGAATCAGACCAAATCCTAATGCTGAGAATGCAAGCATTGGTCCAGTTAAAATAAAATCTTCTGGATCCTTAAATGGTGTTGTTAATTCCAGTTTAATTTCATGATCAAATAGAAATAGTCCTTTAGGATAAAAGTCATCAAAGAGTGAAAACTTAAAGTAATAGTGTTGGTCCTTCATAATTGTATAATCCAGATAGAAGCAAGAATGATTTGAAAAATCCTTATGGTAGAGAAATTCAGGTTCTAAGCTATCATCATTTTGAAAAACTTCCAGTCGAATGCTCGAATTAGAAACTGGCTGTAATTCATAGGAAAAATTTCTGGAAATGTTGACTTCGAAGTAGATTTGATTGCTATTTTCTGTTATGTTGTAATCAATAGTTTGATTAAAGGTAGTTTGTAGAATTAAGGGCATCCCTCCAATGATTCTTAGCCCGTCGTAGATTTTTAGTTGTCCTGTTATTTGCGGAAATACATCGGGGTTGATGGGAACCAATAAATTTAATTCAAAATAGTTGTTCGATTGTTCTTCAAAATTTAATGTTCCTAATTGTTCACTTCCGAATTTAACTGTGCTATAGGGCCCAAAATCATCGAGAATTAAGTTCCTGAAGGTGGTACTTATCTTGGTAATACTGCCTAAATTGATGGTGGGTGAGTAAGAGCAGGTTATATGGAGTTCATCGTGTCGTGCCATTTCACTGAACCATAAGAAGGTTTCTGGATTGATCAAACTTAATGAGGTGTCGAGATAGAATTCGTGTAGATCATCCGAATATAATGCTTTTACAAGAGCAATAGAGAGATCGAGGTTGAAATCTAGATTCAAATTTAAAATATCCGAAATTTTATACGAGTAATATAATATTTTAGAATTATTGTAGTGTAAGTGTTCTAAAACATAATTCTTTATCTTTTCACTGTTTAAATCATATAAATTTAGAGCTTTAAGGATATATATCATGTAATAGGTGCTTTCTAGAACTTCTTCGGGTTCACATTGTGAGCTCCAGTTGAAATATATGGAAGTATCTGTTTCAGCAATGTGTTTTGATATGAATGAAAATAAGGCACCTTTATTAAAGGGTAAATCTGTGAGAGTTCCTAAGTCAAGGTAGTCGTTTATTAGTTCTAATATCTTGAGGGAGTAGTAGCTATATTCAAAGCGTATGAGAATATCTTGGAAGGTTGGATGAACTTCTTTATAGGGTAGGAAGCCCCCGTAATTTTTAGAATTGGTGTCAAGTAATTGAGAATCAATTACATTTTGGATAAAGCCGTTCAGGTCATAAAGATAAGCAAAATCATTCAACTTATAAGTTTTTTCCATAGAATCAAGCGCCTTGAATGTTTCTTTGTGGGTTATTGGCATATTAAATAAGTGAGAAGATTGACTAGTACCGATACAATGGTACTCTATCGGAAAGGAATGAAGAAAGCTAGAATAGGGGTCAACTGGACAGTAGGCCAGAAAGCGGTAATTTGCTCCGAGATCCTTATATGCATCACATAATCGCGTATAGAGTTCTTGAATTGCTAAATCGGGAACACGATCATACATTTCAAAGGAAGAAATTATCGAATGAATAAGATCTATCGACATATATTCTTTTGATATAAGCGAGTAACCTCCGTTATATTGGACAAACAAGTTAAGGAAATTCGCTATTGAGTCTTTATCAGTAACTGAAAGCCTTGATAGTTCGCCTGAACCTGATATTGAACGAATAACGTGATAAGCATCAATTAGTTCATAGTTTTTATGGGATGATGACGTATACCAGCCTCCATTAGTAGCTCTATGATGGAGAATGAAATCAATAACGCCTTCTCTATTTAGCTCCCCGAAACCAGTGATATCGGATAATTCTAATCCTATAGCTGTAGCCATTACATTAGTAGCATTAGGAATTAATGGATAGGGATACACATCAAAATAATTTTCGTTATTATAGTAAGTGGCGTCTAGAAATTGATGAAAATCTGTTGTTCTAATTGCATCTAACATCCCAAATATTTGTAGAGTTTTGAGACAGAAGTAAGAAGAAAGGAGATTGGGATCGTTTATATATAATGAATTCAGTTCCCCATCCAAATCATTTGAAAATCCAGCATAATAGCTAGTTGATTGTAGGTTATCTATGAATTGAATAATTCGCGTCTTTTGGGTATTATAAGGACTCCAGGCTTCCAATAAAATATTTAACGTATTCACCGCGAAATATGTATTGTCCATTGTAGCGATTTTAAACCTTTCGTCTAAATCAGAGCGGTAAGGCTGTCCTATAAACCCATTATACGAGCCTTCTGGGTTATAGCAACTCCAAATAAAATCGATAAACTGTTGTTTATTAATCGAATTCAATTGACCTAAAATATCCAAGGATAATATCGCATAACAATTCACTTCAAGAACGGTTGTTAATGGATAATAAATGATAGAAAATTCTGTATCAAGATATCTCTTTGAATATTCATCTTCAAATATTCCCTTTTGATCATCATAATGAGATAGAATGAAATTTAGGATGGGAGTTGTATTGATATAGCCAATTTGATCAATAGTATTGAGGATAAAGAGCGCATAGTAAGTGGCTTGTAAAGAGGGCTGGTAAGGCTGTGAAAAATAGCCTAATGTATTGTAATTAAACAATTGTTCGGTGATTATCTCATTCAAGATGTCGTAATTATTTACTGGAGATGAAGTTTGAGGCTTATTATATTTATTAATTATTGATTCATCTAGTTCTTGATTTAATGGATTTGGATTTCTGTCTAAATCATATCGCTGTGCAGTGTAATTGCAAAAAGTCCAAGTAAAACTTAATACTAAAAGCAAGATTAACGCTGTTTTCGTTAATTTTGTCATACTTTTTTCCTCTAAATTTTATTTTTATTCATTGTTCTATTTTGAGTATTTAAAAGAAAAAAAATCGAAATGATCAAGACTTTAATAAGAATCCTCCACTACTTCTTTAGTATCGAATAAGTTTATGATTAACGCTATACCGACTACAATTCCACCTAATTTAGTAGCAAATAGAAATAACAGAATTGTTAGGACAAGTAAGCTTACCCAGTTAAGAGGAATAGGCTTATATGGACGAATTGCAATCAATAATGTAAAACAACCGATAATGACACCACACATGGGTATGATAATTCTAAGATATCCAAAGTACCGTGTCCAAAGAACCACGTTTTCAATGCTATAAAGAGTTACAAATTGACTTAACATTCCAATTATACCGGCAACAGTTAGAAATAGTTTCATTAACTTTTCATGTTTGTATTTATACATTTTTTTTCTCGAATCCTAATTTATAATTTGATTTGAATTAAATTACAAATTTACCACCTGCTTATAAAGAAAAAAGCAATAAGAAGAAAATTAATAAAAAATAATACCAAAATTATCTAATAAAATTTTCAATGTTTGCTAAATAACTTCATAAACTCAGAAGAAAATTCCTAAAAATCTCTCTCTGCCTGGAATGGTTAACGAGGTTTTAAAATAGCTTGACCAACAAGCGCAGGTCTTATAAGTGACCCATGGACAGACATTAAAAATTTATTTGTCCATGTCAATAAAAATCTGAGATCCGGGGTTCAAATCCCCGATGGCCCATTTTATTCTCAAATTTTTTAATTCCTTTGTTTATTTAATATATCCACTCATTTTTAATTGGATAATTTGCCATTCGATTAATAGTTGTAATCCATGAATATTTTCTTTAGTATGAATTGTTGAATTCGGAGTGAATTTTTGATGGTATTTGGCAGTGATGTACTCTAAAGAGGAGTTTTCATTATACCATTGTATTATCGAATTTTTAGAATTAAAGTGGAACTCTTCCATCATATTGATGGTTTCCTCGTAATCCTTACCTGTCCAAACTCCAAAGTGAGGCATACTTATCGAATTTACTCTGTTTTTTAAAAGTCTTAATTTTTCAAAAGTTTTTAGAAGCTCGGTTTCATTAAAATCAGGAGGAGCAAATTCTGGTATATGGGTATTTGGATCAAATCTATCAATTATTGCATCTCCTACAAAAATATTTTTATTTTTACTATCGAGAATAGCAATACAGTCTTGGGTGTGTCCAAAAAAGTTGAAAATCTCTAATTTTAATCCATTTACATTGAAAATGTCTCCCTCTTTTAAGGGGGTTACATTCTCTATAACAGGTACGCTGTATCCAAAGATTTTATTCATTTTATCAGGATTCTTTAAATTATTTATCGCCTTTTCTGAAGCAAGAATTTCAATTTCTGAATCAGGCATTAATTTTTTCAACTTTTCTACTCCTTGTACGTGGTCAAAATGAGAATGAGTCAATATTATTTTATGAATTGGATAAAGTCCATACTGATTAAGCTTTTTAATAAATTTTCTTACTCCTAATTCGGAGGGAGCATCTATCATTATTCGCATTCCCTCATTTTCTATTACATAAACCGCTAAACTTCCTTTAAGTTTATACAATTCTGCATCTATTAAATAGGTATTATCATTAAACTTTCCTTCTGTATTGATGTGAACCATAAAAAAATCACGAAATTTATTATTATATGTATTATATTTAAATTAAACGTAAATTATAAATGATATTGATAAGGAAGATTTATAATCCATTAAAATAGAATAGAATAAAATCATTTATAGTATATTTTGATTTCTTATCTTTAGAATTATGATTGGATTTTTATAATATAGTTTCATCATAAGATATTACTATAGTTTGGGATGGTAATATAACTCCCCAAAGTGAGCTATCTTCATTTAATTTAGAAGAGAGTACGAAAGAAACGTTTTACATTATTATTATTATTTTAATCTTATTTGTAGCATTTTTAATAATCCTTTCTATCGCTGTTATTCCTTTATTAGAAGAACAAAATAGAATAGTAGCCTATTCGATAATGTGGGGTTTCGAAATTGTGGTTATACTACTTATTTCATGCATTTTACCTGGATTTCTTAAAATTCGCCAATTTAGCATATCAAATGAAGGAATTAGAATAAATAAGCCATTTCAATTAGGATTTAATATTAAATGGAATGATTTTAACAAGATTGAAAAAAGAGAAGAGAAAATAATGGCTGGTAGGGTTAGGCGTATTTTCTTAGCCGTTAGATTTTTATCTAATGAAGAAACAAGCGAAATTAAAATAGAACCATGTAGGGACTTTCGTAAAGAGTCAATCGAAAAAATCACTAAAATTCTTATAAAATTTGCTGATAAATTTAATAAACCATATCTAGAAGAGTTATAAAGGATATTTTTATTGTTGTTACTTTACTTTTTTAGAAAACAGCTTTAAAGGCTACTTCATCGAAGTTTACTTGATTCTTTAAAATCTTTCTCGAAAAATTTGGCGCCATAATGTGAAAATAAAACTGCCGAGGGGTTATGGGGTGATGAGCGTTCTTTTGCTATTAAAGTAGTTACTGGTGCTTCAGAAAGCTTTGTAAAAGTTATATCATGTCCCACACATAAACCTATTATAATGTTCATATCTGTATGTGTGTCATTTAATAATAAGGCTTGAGCTACGGGATTACATGTTACCCATCCTATCGTATATCCAGTCTTAGAAAACATATTATATTCTTCTGGAACTCCTACATCAACTTTTTTCAGAGAGCCCGTTTTGCAACAGACGCTTGCGATTTTAAAATCATACTTTTCCAAGATTTCTGCTATTTTTTGTGCCTCCCTAAGCAAACCAACACAGAAAGCTAACCCTAATTTTTTGTAGCCCATTCCTTTAGCATATTCAATGGTATCTTTTAATCTTGGCCAATGAATATAACCTTTTGCTTCTACAATGGAGGCCACTGCCGTAGACTTTTTTACAAATTCATCCGTTTCATAATATTTTGCTGCTTGATTCTCAATTTCAACCTTAATTCTCATTGGACAATTATCTAATATTCTATTAGCTTTACCTACAGTACAAAATGACATACTATTACATTTATGGCAAGTAGGATAATCTTTCGCATCATTTTGTGAGGATTCGTTCATAATGTAATAAAGTTGTGATTAATTTTAGGATATATTATAAGTTTGTATAGATGAGTTATTAAACTATAAGTTTTAATGAAACTAATAGCAAAATTGAAAAACCAGTACAAAAATTTAGATCTTATTTATCTAAATTTGTTGTTAATAAATTTAAAACCCATTTTTTAATCTGCATTAAGTTTTTTAGGAGTCCGGCTACATAATTTTCTGGAAAGGGTTTTTCATGGTCAAAAGTTTGAACTATGGTCATCCATTTGTTTAATGCGAGCTGAACTAAACTAGAGCCCTCCGCTTCCATAAACATAGGTACTACAGCTGCACTTTCTCGAGCGTCTCCTATACTAAAATAGACTTTTCTATTGATATCTTTGAGCATAACATAATTAGCACACTCATCGAGCTTCCGTTCTACTAAAATGGTTTTAAGTAATGCTAATTTTAACTCTATATTCTTTATTGCGAATAATTCTTTTCTTCTTTTTAATTTTGGATAAATATCATTAATTAATTTATCACCCGAACTTCCTTCAGGAAAATACTTTCTAGCTCTTAAAGAATCATCAAATGTTTCAATTGAGAGAAATTTTTTAGTATTTGAATAGAAGATCGCTTGAGAGCCACCAGTTGTCTCACTTTGAGATAATTTAATCATGATATTCCTCATTCCGATAGAATTACACGTATGATATGCTAATTCAAACAATTCTCGGGGGGTTAAGGGAGGATAGGTTTCTTCAAATTCGTTATATGGCCACTGTAGTGATATTACGTTATTAAACTGGTTTAAAAGGAGATTTTCCATTATTGCTCCAATAAGTTATTTTTATTATAATATAGTACTTCTAGTTTTTATTATTTTTTATCATTTTGAAAATAAGATTTGATTTCGAATGATATATTTATTTTTGAGTTACCTGTAGGTATGCTTTTTCTAATCGTTCAACAGCGGAATGAATATCCTCTGTAGATGCTCCAATCGCTGCATTCATTACAATATAAGGTGTTTTATAATCAGAAGTACAAGTACCAAATACATTTTTCTCAGGATTATAAACGCGAGGTCCTGTTACGCGGAGATTATACAATGCACCCCCTAATGCGAACAATTGCTCCGATTTCATATTATTTAATGACATCGCAACCGCAACAGGGTTAAATACTTTTAAAATTCTCTCGTTATATTTTTTAGCTATAATTTTTAATTTATCTTCAAGAACTCTTCGGTTATGTTTTTGATCTGCTAATAGTTTTTCATATCCATCAATTCCCAATGAAAGCATGGAGATTAAAAAATTAACAATTGGGGTAGCTGAAGCTCTTCCGGCATATGCTTGGCTGATTCTTGTGATTATCTCTTCATTGGGAGAAGCTATAATTGCTCCTCCTATAGGGGTAAGAGCATTTTTATCGGTTGATTGGATAATAGCATCAATTCTTCCTGCATCTATTCCAGTTCTAATCAATTTCATCCACTCAGGACTTTGGACACCATATGCATTAATTACAATATGTACAAGATCATTTTCTTTAGCGAATTTACTTATCTCCTTAATATCATCATTTTCACGTGGGGGGAAAAAACTAGTAAGGGAAATGACTCCAAAACAATTTTTATCTAAACTCTGTTGTATATCTTCAATAGGGATTCGTACTGCATCTCCAAATATCTTACCTTTAACAGTTTTACGTCTTATACCCATTAAATCTAATCCCTTGATTAAAGATTTATGGTCGATCTGCGGAATAATTACAGTTCTTTTATGCAATAATTTGTCGTCATTCCAATCAGGTCTCAGTGCACCAACAGTTAATGCTAAAGCCATTCCAGTACATAGAGGTATAGTAATAGCACTTTTAATATTGGGAACACCGAATTTTTTAAGGAAGTTTAGGGCTAAGTAATTGGTTATATCATACATTATTGAACCTCCTGGAGCTTTAGGTTGCGGAGCTGTTAGGAATCCGCTTCGACCAACGCCATGACAGAATCCAGCAGAGGTTTTTTTGTGGAGATTTGAAGCAATTCTAGCTTCTCTTTCTCCAACTCTTGATGCTAAATTATCTTTATCTGTATCCATATTAGAAAGCATTTGAAGAAATAATTCGATTTGTTCCTCAGACCATGATGATTTAGGTAGATTTTTTTGTTCAAATAATATTTTGAGTGGCTTTAAGAAATTGTTAAAAACTAATTGTCCTCTATCTAATATATTTTGAGGAATTGTAGAATTCTTGAAAAATTCAATCAAATTATTAAAATCCATTGAATTATTCACTCTCTTTTTTAATTGAATTAAAATTGGCGGCCCTCGAGGGGAATCGAACCCCTATCCCTCCGCAGGATAACTAGGTTTGAAGCCTAGCGTCAGAGACCACTTATCGTCAAAAATCTATAAGATTTTCAATTCCGACCGTCAAGGGCCACTTTATTAAGAGATTTCCTTAATAAAGATATCTGTTATTACTTTATATTTTCAGAGTTAAATGAATTTTATTATTATTGAATATTTATTTTGTTTGGATTGGATGTTTTAAAAGATACCAAAATTAGTATATTGTCAATATCTCTTTATCCACAAACTTTCCTTTATCGATAATAAGATTATCGTCAAACCAAAGAGAACATTCCTTCATAATTCCATCCACATGCCCTTTTGATGTCCATTCTGCTCCTGTTTTATCGGAATAAGGGCTTCCAAAAGCAATGTGCACCCCTGGGAATTTCTCATCCTGCAATAAATTACTTATTAAATCCTTCAGCGCAATATTAGTACCACAGGCAAATTCTCCTACTCTGTTAGCATTTTCATCATGTTGTAAATACTTTTTAAATTCAAGGAGTAGATCGTTGTTCTCACAGGTAATATTTTCAATTTCTGCTCTTGAATTATTAATTGGAATTGTAACTGGGGTTTTTTCTAAATTACCATATTTTTGATTAAAAAAATCACCAAGTGTTCCATCTACGACCATTACACCATTTATTGATTCTGGACAGGTATATACTTCTCCAGCAGGTAAATTCCCCCAAACACCCCTATACCACAACAAACCTGTATCTGGAACCCACTTTAAATTTCTTGAAAGAGTGATTTGTAAATTTGTTCCATTTAAGGTTGTTACTTTAGCGGTTTGTGACTTAACCGCAATACTCATAATTAAAAGCGTTAACCCAGCTATCTTATAATAGTCTGCTTGCATTCCAGTTTGCATAATTCTAGTATTTATATTCGGCATATGGATTTCTCTGCCAGACATTGTTGCTAAACCAACTAAAGGACCCCGAAAATTCTGGAGTTCCCCTTCTTTTGATGTGGCTGCGTAATAAGTAATATTACTTTTCCTTATATCTTTCTTAATCTCTTTAGGAACGAAATCTAAAGGTCTATTACCATAATCCTCAATAATGTGATAATAAACTTGATTTGTAATTAGCTCGGCATATTTTTCGATTATAGCCCCAATATGAGCTGTTTCTTTATCCGTTATGATTGTAGCTTTCTCATAAGATTTTAATTGAGAACAAATCTCTACTATTGTTTTTCCTGCGTTTTCAATTAGATTATTCATTTTGGTTTCCTCTTTAAATAATTTTAAAATAATACTATTATAATTTAATTCACTTAATTATTCGATCTTTAATATCTACACATGTGATTCTCCTACATCCCGGTGTCATTAGACCGAGATTATATATAGTATCGAGAAAGTTGACGATTATATGTGACGTTGCCCCAAATATTACGTAAAGTTTATTCTCTGGAGATCTATAATTAAATTTACCTACTCCAATTAAATCATTTCCAAGTTTATACGTTTTTTCTTTAAAATTTTTTTTATTAGCAAAAAACGTTATAGGTATTTTCACTATCTCCTTTACTTCATCTTCTGCCTTTATCATTTTTTGATTTTCATTAACGTAGCAAACAAAAGCCGTTATTATAAATCCTTTTGGTGTAAGGTGGTCATCTATACATCCTAGAATTTTTACTTTTTTTTTTGGAATCCCTAATTCTTCCTCTAATTCCCTTAAGGCTGTATCTAAGTAAGAGTGATCAATCTGAGGATCGAATTTTCCACCAGGAAAGGACATCTCACCAGAGTGCTTATCATTTATGTGTTTTGTTCTCCGAATTAAAACTAAATCAAACGGTTTCGCTATATGGGGAATAATCAAAAAAGTAATTGCAGAATTGATAAAATTTTCATACTGCATAGAGATTCGATCTGGGGAATCGAATTTTTTTAGTTTTTGACTGATTAATTCCTCATTAAAAATGAAATCCATTTAAACCAATAAATTGTATAATTTTAAAATTTACTTGTGACCTGATTACGATATTTGATATATTCTTTTAAATCTCTAATTTTTTCTAATTTAAATCTCTTTAATCCCAAATTTGACATAGTAATACCATATATTGTTTCGATAAACGTTGAAATCATATAAGCGGTTGCTCCCCAAATAGTATACTTTTGTTGAGTTTGCGGTTCTTTAAAATTAAAATAAAACACTGGGAACTTATTTCCGCTCACCTCTATCGCTTCTTCATTGAAATTTTGCTTACTTACAAAAAAATCTATGGGTACTTTTACAATTTCTTGTACTTCTCTGTCATCCTTAATTAGTTTTTCATCCTTATTAATTATGGCTACAAAAGGAGTTATTATATATTTGGTCATTGTCGGAAAATCATCTAAACA
>Ga0180437_10006373_pt1 | contig 15749 bp, 15 predicted proteins | sample SS_ome_4_FD_132410 | JGI IMG/M metagenome (GOLD analysis project Ga0180437, IMG submission 132410) | Hypersaline lake sediment archaeal communities from the Salton Sea, California, USA - SS_3_D_1 metaG | ecosystem: Environmental > Aquatic > Non-marine Saline and Alkaline > Hypersaline >...
AAGTTTTCCCATTTCGTTTTCTTCAATGATACCGACGTCCTTTAAAGCCTTTACGAATCTTCCAACCATCACGCTCGGAGACCCCAATGCTTTTTGTAAATCTTCGATGGATAATGCTCCAACTTTTTCTAAAATGAGGAATGCTTTAAATTGATCGTCGTGTTCCATTAATTGAGATAACTTGTCGTAGTACCATATCTTAATGCCGCTTTCTTTCATCTCATCCATTTTTTGATTTAGTACTTTTGACTCTTCCTCATATTCTCTCTTAACTTTAGTTAATTCTTCAACTTTTTGTATTAATCCTTCCTGCGCTTCGCGCAATTCCTTGTATTTCGCGATGGAATCGCTTGCTTCCGTTTCTATCTCCGTCTTTTTTAGTCTCGCTTCCGATAATTCGCTTTCTAAAGTTCTTATTTGAGCTTTTAATTCTGTTCTTTCTTCAGAGTGTTTTTGTTCTATTTTCTGAGATTCTTCTTTAGAAAAGTTTTCGAGTTTTTCAATTTCTTCTCTATGCTCTTTAATTAATCGATCGATTTCTTGCTTATCCTGTGCTCCAGTTTTACTGGATGATACTTCTAGCTCGTTTATTTTATTTTCTAAGTTAAGGATCTTATCGTTTTTAAACATTATTTCAGAGCCTTTTTCAGAGACTTCCGTTTGAAGTTTCCCAATAGTTTCGGTATATTCTTTCAATTTGCTTTGCATTGGTATCATTTGTTTCCTACTGAGACTTAACTCGGTCTGAGCTTGGATCAAATCGCCTTTCACGTGTTCGATTTCGTTGTCTTTCTCGTTGATGATTGCTCTTTGTTCTCCTATCATTGCTTTTAATTCTCGAATATCGTCTGGTACTTCCGTCATCCCGGAGCTTTTGCTTTTTTGCTCGCTTAATAATCTCTCAAGATCGGCAATAACCGCTTTCTGTTTCTCAATTACCCGCATTAATTTATCTACTTTTGTCTGCAATGCTGCCGTTTCTTTTTCAGACGAGTCGATATTATCCAACATATCTCGAAGATCTCCCATATTATTTCCCTCGGTTCATTTATCGTTCTTTTTATTACAAGTTAGTTTGATTATACTAATTCTTTATGAAAGTAATAATAATACCTTTATATATTTTTTTTCATCAAAAATTATAACTAGTATGATGGAAATATTTTATATATTTATCTGATTATCTATTTGATTTCAATACTTGTAAAAACATGAGTCTTTTTTGATAGGAAAAAAAAATGAGCGCCACATATTTTAAGCCAAAAAAACTGGACATCTATATATTAATTCGCTTGAAAAACGGTAAGTCTGAGCGTGATGGTGTAATCTTGGATGAAATAAGGTTTTTCTGGAAAGAGTCGGAAATATTATCGTATATAGAGGAAAATGACATTGAAAACCTTAATAATAAGTCATTAAAAGATCAAGGAGTTGTTTCTGATTTAGTTCATTTAATTAATGATTATTTAAGTGGCAAAAAAATTAATCTCTACGATAACATCAAGAAAATTAACATGGATTTAGGTTTTAAGGAGAAATTTCGAACCGAATTCTCACAGAAAGTGATGAACATCGTTTCCCAATTAAAACACGGAGAAGTAACTTCGTATTCAGATATTGGCAATGAATTAAATTCAAAAGCATTTCGAGCGATAGGATCGGTATTAAAGAAAAATCCGATTCCATTAATAATACCATGCCACCGTGTATTAGGAAAGAATGGAATGGGAGGGTTTATGGGTAAAACCAAAATTGGAGAGGAGATTAATCTCAAGAAAAACTTATTAGAAATTGAAGGAGTCATGGAATATAAGTAAGTTCCACTACAAAAATAATATTATGTAATTCCCTATTATTATTAAAATTATAGCAACTATGAACCTCTTGCGGAACTTTTCCTTTAAAATTGCGATTGAAAGAATTTGTTGTACCATCGGAGTGTTCGCAGTAATCGTCGATATTAACACTAAGCCATTTATTTCAGCCGCTTTATAAAATAAAGAGTCTGCTAAGCCTAATGATAACGAACCTGCGATTCCAATGTATATGAAGTATTTTAATATTGGTCTATTTTCTTTTTTGTACCCGGAATAATATTCTCTTTGAAATAGTCCCACAATTGCCATGAGAATGGTGGCAAATCCTACACGGAGGAAATTCGTAATGAAAACGTCACCAGTTAGTATTCTCGCTTGATTGAAAGCAACAATCGCAATTGCCCAGCAAAAGGCGGAACCAATAGCCAAGAGAATTCCGGAGATCAAGTGTTCAGGGTTTTCGCTCTTTTGACTTGATTTTTCTCCATTGTTATCGTCCTTATCCTTTGATCCTAATAAAAACACGCTTGAAAGGATTAGAATCCCACCTATCAAGATGGCGGGAGTAATGCTTTCACCAAACAAAAAAAAAGCAAAAGGGTATACGAACACTAAGGAAAGTTGTACTAAGGGATATGCTCTTGAGGCGTCAATCTTTTGAAGTGAATTGAAGTACATTAAATCTCCAATCGTAACAGAGAGCCCTGATATCAAACACGAGAGTAGGTAAGCAAATATTTGTCCTGCGTTTAAAGTAGTCAAAAAGAGATAGGATCCGAAGAGCAAGGAAAAGATAAAGGTTGCAATTGAGACCATCACTAATCTGAATAACACGGTTCCTTTAATGTCAGTCCTTTCCAATCCAACTTTATAAACCAGAGAGGCAACGCTCCAAGTAACAATTGCGTCAATAGCTAAAATATAACCGATTAATTCTGCCATTGATTAGAATAATTGTGTATTATATTAATAATCTGAGAAGAATTTAATAGGAAGAGAGGAAATTATTACATAAGAGTGAAAAATCATGATGGAACGCGATAAGAACAGACCGCATGTCTTAATGATAAAAGAGATGCCGAAAATTCATTGCGCGCGAGGGCCAGTAGGGTGCCAGAAATGTCAAGAAATGATGGAAGAGGGAAATAGTTTCTGTTTATTGAAGATCTTTCTCGATGCGGGTGAAATTGCGCGCCCCATGACAGAAGTCATCGTTGATAATAAATCATTATTATGTGAATATGATGTAATTGAGCGGTTTAAGGACGTTACTGAAGTAAAAAAATACGCAGAAGCTAATAATATAGAAATCGTTTAATCTTAAGTTACATGGAAGTTACATCGAATAGTATTTTTTTAAGGTCTTCTGCTATTCCTGGGTGGTTTTTTAAATCAATAGCTATAAAATCGAGCATGTCCTTGGGAGCTTCGTTCCTTTTCCACACTTGTTTTATCCACTCGTCTATCCATTCGACTTTTACCGATGGATCTTTTAAAAAACCTCGAACTGCGGAGATTTTTTGAACAACAGATAATTCATCTTCTAACATGACTCCTACGGCCCATAAGTTGATGATGGCTTCAATTTTATTGGGGAGCTCCATGTTAAACGCTTTTTCAAAGAGAATTCTCTTTTCCTCTATCGTTATATCGCTCGTGAGGAGGGTAATACCCATATTCATTGCGCTCTTTTCGTCTTTTGCTTTTTCAAGAGCATCAAGCAAGCTATTTACCATAATTGCCTACGACTAACACGGTTAATAAAGTTATACCGCTAAAGATTAGTAAATTCACGACTCCTACAATTATTACATAAATAACTCCATAACCAAGCTCGCAACCACTACCACATATCCAAATTAAATTATAACCGTTGTCAATAAATAGTGTAACTATAATCGAAATAATGCATATTAACGATGTTAGGACCCATCCACCTAAAGAGTTAGAAAAATCTCCTCCAAAGATCGCAGCAACGATTGCGCCTACTACTAAAGATGCGATGAATCCAATAGACATTATGATTAAACCAGCTTGCGTTGAAGGATCACGGGTCATAACTTCTATAACTAAATCCCATGGAAACCAAGTATAAGGATATGTTAGCCATAAAACGATGTAGCTAGGATGAGTTGAAGCGGTTGTGAAGCGATGGTCTAAAGTCCCTAACATTGAATATCCAATAATGAAAAACATAAAACTCAATGCTATTACAACAATAAAACTAAAAATAAAAGCCCGACCAAGACTCTTTTCCATATTTTAAAACCTACTATATTGTATTTTTGATATATGATTTTTATTATATATTAGAGTCTCGTGAGTATATAAAACTTTACAAATCAAGAACTATAATAAATTAAGCATGAAATTTATCAAATATTACGAAAAAACTTTTATTTTTATAGTCTTTATTCTACATATGAGAAATAATGATTTAAAAACCTTAAACTCCAAATTCCTTCGGGATTCAGGCGTGAAAATTGTCGAACCTAGAGCAGAATTGAAAGGCAATCAGACCTTAAAAACTGGTACTACAACGGTTGGTTTAGTTTGTAAGGATGCTGTGGTTTTAGGAACTGATAAACGGGCAACAATGTCATATTTCGTTGCTAGTAAAACAGCAGAAAAACTCCATGAGATTCAAAGCCATTTATGGATGACCATCGCTGGAAGCGTTGCGGACGCTCAATATTTAATTGATGTGCTAAAAGCCGAAACAACTCTATACCAATTGAATAAAGAAAAGCCGATCAAAGTTAAAAGTGCAGGTCAACTGTTATCAAACATTCTCTATCAAAGCAAAATGTTCCCGTATCAAGTTGGACACATTCTTGGAGGAGTTACTGAAGAGGAAGGTCCGGTGCTTTTAGACATCGGAGCATATGGAAGCATTTTACCAGAAAAATTTTGCGCTGTAGGCTCAGGACAGAATTTCTCATATGGAGTATTAGAAGCAAAATACAAGGACGATTTAACCCCTGAAGAAGGAAAGGAAATCATCAAAAAGGCCATTACATCATCTATTATCAGAGATATGGCAAGTGGTAATGGTATAGATGTCGTGGTTATTTATGCAGATAAACCAGCTGAGCGAGAATTTGTTCCAATAAAATAAAATTATATATATATTTTTCCTTTCCCTAACAATATTTTCCTACTAGTATAACAACTTAATTATAATGTAAAAGTTTAAATGCGAGAAATAAGAAAAATATTTTAAAAGATCGTTTTTTTTACACAATACGAGAATAGCAAGTAAAAAATAATTAATAGAAAAATACGATGTCTTACAGAATACTAGTAGATCTCTCACATAATGAATTAGTTGAGTTTCCAGAATTTACTTTAGGCGAAGAGGATTATCTTGTGGAGTATATTGACAAGAATGAGGGACCGATAGATTTTGAGAAATTGGAGGAAGCAGACATCCTATTTTTAGGTAACATTAAGCATACAAAGAGCGATAAAAAAGATAAATTTACTCCAAGCGAGTTACAAGCCATTAAAAGATTTGTGGGGGAAGGAGGAGGTTTGTTTCTCACATCCGGTTCTGGTGGCGATGAAAACATATCGATAAAACAAGGATCTATTCGGGTTTTATATAGAATTTCTGGAGTTCGTAGATTTTGGGCAGGAACCATCATGGAATCGGGAACAAACTTTTTAGTGTCGAAAGAAAATGTGTTAGTGACAGAATTATTCTCTCATCCAATCACAGATGGTATTTCTGAAGTAGTTTTTCCAAATTGTACCTTCTTTACATTAACAGAGGAAGTGGAAGATCTCATCAATACATCTGAAAAAGCCGAGTTTTTGTATAAAAATAACGATAGGGGAAGTATTGGTCCCGTGCCTATTTGCGTCGTCTCAAAATTTTACGAAGGAAGGTGCGTGACTTTGGGATCATCAGATATTTTATTAGAGGACAACGACTTTGGATTGGACGCTGGTGATAATCTTAAATTCGTTGAAAATATACTTAAATGGTTAACTTTCGAACTCTGAAAGAGATACAGCTTCATATTTAAATCATGGTTCTTAGATTAATCCGTCCAGACTCACTATCAGTTTGGAAGGACCCAGAGGTATTAAAACGGTTTTCTAATTATAGGGGAATATTAGATAATATAACTATAGCACGCTATTTAATAGCAAAATCCCTTGAATGCGATTTTGATCCTAAAGATTCTATTGAGAGCCTAGAAACACTATTGAAGGAAAAATCTCTTGAATTTAAAGAGCTCTTACAATTAAATACGAGTGTTTTAAAAAACCGAGAGGTAAGAGAGAAATCTTATGTCAATTTAGTAGAGACACTAGCTATAAGATATCTTGATAGTTGCATTTTTTGCGAGCGCAAGTGTGAAGCAAATCGGATACAAAATGAAAAAGGGTATTGCTTGATTGGTAAGGATTCATATGTTTCATCTGCGTTCTTACATCACGGTGAAGAGAGTGTTTTGGTACCAAGTGGTACGATATTTTTTCAAGGATGTAATTTTGGATGTGTTTTTTGCCAGAATTCTGATATTTCACAAGCTTGGAAAGGAAAGAGAGATATAGAAGAAATTGCTCAGAAGGTTGACGATAGAGAACTCGCCTATCTTGCGGAAAGGTTAGTTGAAAAGGGAGCGTTTAATATTAATTACGTGGGAGGGGATCCTGTTCCCAATATTCATACTATTTTAGGAAGTTTAAAATATCAAGCATCCAATATCTGTCAATTATGGAATTCGAATTTCTATTTGACGGAAAAATCATTAGCATTGATAATTGATCTAATGGATTTTTGGCTGCCAGATTTTAAATATGGAAATAACTACTGTGGGGAAAAATACTCCGGCGTAAAGAATTATTTCGATATTGTTTCACGAAATCATAAAAAAATTCACGATGAGGGTAGCGGTGAAATAATCATTCGACATCTGGTAATGCCAAACCACGTGGAATGTTGTTCAAAGCCAATATTGGAATATATTGCGAAAGAAATCCCAAAATGCGTTGTAAATATAATGGGACAGTACAGACCTGAGTATAAGGCTTCTCAATACCCCAGAATAAATCGCAGGCCTACATCAGAAGAGATGATTGCAGTTAAAAATCATGCTGACAAATTAGGAATTCTATATAAACCAGTTTCGTGAAGAAAGTAGTCCTATTATCTGAAGAAACCTTGAAATCGAAAAATCTATAAGTAATCTCATATTTTTAAAATTATTAGATTTGTTTTAAAATGACACTCAGATTAGAAGATGTAAAATGACACCCACATTAGAAGATGTTAAAGGTCTTGGTGCCAAAAAATCAACGCTTGAAGAAACCGGAATTGATTCAGTAGAAAAACTCGCAAAAGCGGAAGTAGACGACTTAGTAGCGTTAAAAGGAATAGGTAAAGCAACCGCAGAAAAGCTTATAGCTAACGCAAAAGATTTATTAGAAGTGCCTGAAAGTGGTGAAGCCCCAGAAGTCGTTGAAGAAAAAGAAAGTGAAACACCTGAGGTTGAGGACGAGAAGATCAAAGAAGAGATAAAGAAATTAGACGCAAAGAAGAAGAAACTTCAAGGTAAAAAAGTTGAAATAGGCGATTTTGTTCTTGTTAAAATAACGGCGAAGACCCAAAAGGGAAAAATATTTAGAGTTTCTTCTGAAGAGGATGCTAAAAAAGTGGGAATCTATGATGAAAAGAACGCTCAGCAAGGATATTATACTCCTGAGTTTGTAATCGTGGGAAAACCGGGTTTTTTAAACGAAGGTCTAACGGAATTTATTGAAAGTAGCATGAATTATTTTGAAAAAAAATCAGTCAGAGTTCCTCCAATAAAGGCATTTGGAAAGCGAGATCCCAGCAAGATTGAGCGAATAGGTATTGCAAAGTTTAGAAAACTCAACGAAGGTAAGAATCCCGAATTGGGGCAAGATTTTGTAAGAAGAACTCCACAAGGACAAAGCCAAAGAGGGACCGTTATTAGAGTTTCCCAAGGAAAAGTGGTTGTCGATTACAATCATCCCTTAGCGGGTCAAAGTGTAGACTATAACTTGGAAATTATTGATAAGATCGAAGATTTTAACGATAAGATTGAGTATTTCATGGTAAACAAGGGGATTCCTCAAGATAATATTCCAGAATTTACAATTAACTACGATAAAAAAGAAAAAACCGTTGAGATTACAATTCCGAAGATGTTCTTATTCCAAAATCTTACTTATGTGAAATTTGGCCTTGCCATGGATTTACAGACTCACATGTCTGACGAAGTAGGGGATGTAAAATTCATTGAAATTTACGAAAAAATTCCAATCCCAGAAGCTCCAGCTGATACGGTCATGCAGAAAGTTGAGGAATTCAATAAAGAACAAGAAAGCGATCAGGATCAAGATTAAAAGTAATTCCAATACTTATTCATCTTTATTTTTTGATATTACTTATCCGTTTTAAAATTATATTACATATTTTTGGACAAGGATCATCTCCACGCTTCCAATTTGAGAATTCTGGGAAGCATCCTGGATCTACAACATAAATATTGTTAGTTGACTCTTCTTTAATAACATCTAAGTGTCCAAATGGAATATCGTGATATTCCCTCCATTTTCTAAGTATTTCTATCATGTCTTGTGATGGAGTTATTTCGGTCATTGGTGCGTGTTCATTGCTAAGGGGAGGTTTTTCCGAAACTGAAATTTCATCGTCAATGAAATACATCAAGTAATGCGTTCCTTTAATTTTTTCTTCAAAATACACGACATTTTCATCCAATGTTGATAAGTCCTTATTGGAATTAATAAATTTAACGTCTTTACTCCCAGAATCCATTAAAGACTTAGAGACCAGAGGTGCTTTCTTGGAAAGAAAATTATTAATAACATCTTTGCTTCCTAAATAAAAGTTTGGGGATCTCAATCCTGCTTGTTGTATTAAATAATGTGCGTCTATCCTATACTTATGTTTATATGTAAGGTCTGGATCTGGGAATATTGGGACGCCATGAGCTTTAATAAAAAAGCCTGCGTAAAGATAAATTAGTCTTTTCGATTTTAAAATGAAAAAATCGTATTCAAGTAATGATTCATTAATGCTTAAATTATCAGCTGTGAAAATTGTAACATTATGGCCTAATTCCTCGTAGAATTGTTTTATTCTTCCAGCTAACATTGTTGTTCGTTTTGATAATAATCCGATATTCATAATATTAGTCTTTTTCACCTTTTAGCTTGTTTTATGAGATAATCTCCCACAATTTTAGCGCCCTTTTTAATATAATCGAAATTCGGTGATGAATTTATGTCTGTTAAGTAAAATTTTCCATCTTTCGTTTTCAAGAAATCTACCGAAGATATTTTCAAGTCTATTATTTCGTTAGCCTTGATAACCATTTCACCTAACTCCGGGATTTCATCAATTTTTTTCCTGCTTTCCATTTTGTTAGGATTTACCAACACGGGCAATTGCTTGTAATAAAATAATTCTCTTCCAATACAATAGATCTTATATTCCCATTTGCTCTTAATAAACTCCTGATAAAAGAAATAATTATCATAAAAACTCTTTTCCCTTAGCGACCGTTGATCTCTCACATGCAAGTTTCCGTCTAATTTTTCAATGTCAGGATTAAACGCATATGTTTTTTGATCGATAATATTTTTTGATATATAGTTATCAAAGGAAGGAGGGATTTTCTCAGGATTTAGAGCAAAATTTGGAACAGAAATTCCTGCTTTTTTCAATAAAGTGCAGTTAACAAATCTATGAAACGCCGTCCAAATTCCTTTAAATGAATTGATAACAGGAATAGAAGTTTCATTCTCTAGCATTTTCACGAGCGCTATAATGATGTCCCCTTTTGCCTTTACAAAAAAGATATCCTCGTCAAAATGAAATTTATTACTATTCAAGAGATATTCTTCTTCGATATAAACGGAAACATTAGCTTTTGACTTTAAATATTTTAGTAAATTTTGTGTTTTCCGCTCTAAATGATACCTATCAACAATAATTCCTATTTTCAATTCAATTTTTCAACTTAAGTAATTACGATTCAAAAATGGTATTTTTCGATGTTATTTTATACATAAGAATTTTCCAATATAAATACCATTATTAGAAATTTGAGTAGTTTACTAATGGCTAAATACTCCTTAAAAATTTATGATCTCATAATATTATATTACTAAAATCAACCAAAACTGGCTTAAATCAATACATTTATATATCAGTTTAGACTGTTAAAGGATCAAAGAATTGAGGATTTTTTTATGAATAAAAAAATCTACATTGGTGCTGTGTGCAACCGAGATGTGGAGGTATTTGACCAAATCCAGAAATTCTTTAAAGTCCACTACAATAATAGATTTACGATTGTCTCCTTATTAAAAAAAGATTATTCTTTTAGTACAAAGCACTTCAAAAAAAAAATAAAAAAATATCCCATTTCCTTTTTAGTTGTGAAATTGCATTCTGAACCTTCGAATCAGGTTATATACAACGCTATCAGGACTTACCTACCCAATATACCTAGATTAAATAGTCTAGAATCGGTCTCCACTTGTGAAAGTCGAAATGAAACGTTTAAATTTCTTGAAAAAACGTGTAAGAAGATAAAAATTCCAAAAACTTACTTTTCCATTAAAGATGCTTACGAGGCTTGTTCTAAAGGCGTGGGAATCATTATTAAGTTAGATATCCATAACGCTCCGCACCTCTCTAAAGACGATCGAATAATTGGGATTGCAAAAACACCAGAACAATTTTTAATCTTAATTAAAAACTATGAAGATACGCAATTATTCTTCCAGGAATATCTTGGCAAGTTTGATTTAGTTCATAAATTATATGTTATTGGTAAGTTTAGTGCGTGTATCAATTCTTATAATCGTTTACGGCAACATAAATTGTCCCAATTAGAGTTAGTTCACATAAGAGTACCAATAGATAAACATTTCAAGCGAGAAGTATTACGGCTTGGGCGAAAGTTAAGATTATCCATATTTGGTGTTGATTTCATAATAACTGAGGATGGTACTCCTTTCATTGTAGATCTTAACGATTTTCCAAGTTTTAGAAATGTTCCTGAAGCTTTAAGCCTAATATCAGATCATATCTATAATCTCTTTACATCTCAACAAACAATATATAAAAAACCAATAAAAGTAAAAGTTAATTAATTGTTTCTATTATCTTTCTCTCTTATTCCTAATAAAAGCAATTAGGCGTTTGTGAGCAGTTTTATCTTGTAGTTGTTTTGGAGGGTGTTTCATAAAGAATGAACTAGCAGATTGTAGTATGCCCCCAATATTTCTATCTTTAGCAATTTTTAAAATTCGGATACAATCAGTTATTATACCGGCTGAATTATTTCCATCTTCCACGAACATAGTAATGTCGACTCGAACTGGAGCTCCTCCAAAAATTCTCCCTTCAAGTCTCATATATGCTTCTTTTTGATTCTTTAAGAATGGGATATAATCAACTGCAGAAATTTGACAGTCCACTGTTTCTCTATTTTGAAGTTTTGCAACGACAGCTTCGGTTTTTGATTGTCGTTTTCCTTCTTCGTAGCGGAGTCTTCCATCAGGCATTGGTGTCATTAAATTGCAAAAATCACTGCACCCCCCCCAATCAAGCTGTATTGTTCTATCTAAAATCGCACCTCTCATTGGAAAGAGATTAGAGAGAGCCCTATGAATGATGGTTGCTCCAATTTGAGATTTGACATCATCGCCAATTATAGCAAGGTTCAATTCTTCGGCTTTTTTGACAATTTCTGGATCTTTGGCTACCTTTGAAGGCATTCCATTTACAACACAGGCTCCTGCCTCAAGAGCAGCCATTGCATAAAATTTAACCGCTTTATGGCTTCCTGTTGGTAATAAAATTACTGCTACATCTACTTGGCGATCTTTCATTTCCTTGACAACATCAACTTCGATCTGTTCATCAGATACAGGCACGATGTCTTTAAGGTTACTATCAAGTCCATCTAATATTGGCCCTTTTATTACTGGAGCACCTAGAAAGTCAGGTGAAAATAATTTTTTATTACAGTTAGGTTCAGCAAAAATTGCTCTGCTCAAGTCTTTTCCGACTTTATTGGCATTAACTTCAATTCCTAAAACAAAATTTATATCGGCTATTTTGTATTGCTTGATAAAAGGCAAAATTCCAATAGCGTTCTCTGGATTCTTTTTATAGTTCTCTATCCCTTGAACTAAAGCACAAGCAACATCACCTATACCGATAAGACAGACATTGATGCCATTAATTTTGCTTGCCATGATAGTGCTTATAAGACAAGACTAGTATTTAAATCATTAGAAATATGTAAAGTTTGGAGTGGAGACCCAGAACAAAAAAAGAATAGTAATATTATTTTGCGGTTATTATTTCATTAATATAATGAGCGAATGTTCCTAAAACAATTATATTAGAAGCGAAATAATCCTTGAAATGATTTAATGGGAAAAAATATGAATAAGGAAGTAAAAAAAGTAGTAATAATCGGTGGTGGTTTTGGAGGATTTTTATTAGCCCGCAAGCTAGAATCCATAAAAAGATTTAAAGTTGTTTTAATTGACCCAAAAGATTATTTTCTCTATACCCCATTAATTCATGAAGTATCTGTCGGAGCTATCCCTTCAGAATCAGTAAAGGTATATTATAAGAGAGTTTTTAAAAGAGTAATCCATTTAAAAACAAGAGCGAAAGAGATAAATTTTCTAAATAAGACAGTACGAATTACAAATAACAAAATTATTAATTGTGATATTCTAGTAGTTGCAATAGGATCAGAACCCTTTAACCCAATTCCAGCCTATGATGTATTGCCCACATTAAAATCTATTGCAAATGCATTGAAAATTAAAAAAGATTTAGTAGAAATATTTGAAAAAAGAAAACCAGTAATATCAGTTGTAGGAGAAGGCCCCTCAGGAACAGAAATCGTTACTGAAATTGCTTCATTGGCTAAATCTAAAAAAAAAAATATTACACTCAATCATTTTCTTTACTTTCCAGGATATTTCCTTAATCTTCCAAGGTTTAATGAAATAATAAAAAAACGAATGAAGCGTCTAGATGTGAATGTGCATTTAAACGAACCTGTTAAAGAAATATTAAATCAAGAAATAATAACTGAAAAGGGTACTTATAAGTCGGATTACATTATTACTTGCACGGGAGTAAAACAAATAAATATTAAAACAGATTTGAGCAATGATAATGGTTTTCTTATTAACTCCTATTGTCAAATAATAGGACAAAAAGATGCTTATGCAATTGGAGATGTAGCATTATTAAAATATAAAGAAGAATATGTTCCTAAATTAGCTTTAATAGCTAGACAACAAGCGATTTACTTATCAAAATATATTATCAATAAAGAAAAAGGCAAAACAAGTAAACCAATAAATTTTATTTTTGCTACATTTATTTCCTTAGGTAAATACTATGGTATTGCAAGAATAATGAATCAGGTAACACTTAGTGGTAAAATCATATGGATCTTAAAGCGATCTTATTATTTAATGCATATTCTAATCCTTAATAAAGATTATGGACTAATTAAAACGCTTCTAATTTCAATGCTATCAGGAAATAGATTTTTTTAAAAAAATAAGAAAAAAGTAATTAGTTTTATTGTTCTGTCAGTGTTTCTTTTACTCTGCGAAAGAGAAAAATGCTGGCGATATAAAAGAATGGAGTCACGAGGAAAATCCATGCAATTGGATTTTCTACTACGCCTGTTAACAAAGTTGCTATTGCTCCCGCCGTCAATGCTCCTATTATTTGAGATACGGTGAACACAATATTAAATATTCCAAGAAATTGCCCTTTCCTGCCTTCTGGTAATAAATCATGAGACCAAGTATCTAAGGGAACTGTAAGAGCCAGTAGTCCAATAAGTATTAGTCCAAAAGCGATTCCTAATAAGATTGTATTAATCTGTCCGAATTCTGTTATGAATGGTACCATAGAAAAGCCTATTGATGCGATAATAGCGCTTGGAGCAATGATTTTTTTCCTCCCGACCTTATCAGTAAGATTTCCTAGCAAGTATATAGCTAAAATAAGAGCTGGTCCTGCAATTATGAATACAATTAGTATGCCTATTCCTCCAATATCAATAGAGAAAATGAAGTTGAAGATATAAGGGAGTACTGCAGCACTACCTGATTGGAAAATAGTCTGCGCAATGATCAGTCTAAAGAAATCTTTATGCTGTTTAAGTTCTTGAATATTGAAAGTATGTTTGAATTCTTCTGAAAATTTTTTAGCAGGAGGTAACTCTGAAGCCGAAATATTATCTCGTATAAAAATGAATCCAATAATCCCACATATTAATACAATAATTCCGCCTGTAGATAATAGCAAAATATGTCCTTGTTGGGTTAATATTTTTCCTGTTTCTAAAGGGTTGGGATTATCAGCGCTATAAAAGGCCTCTGCAATAAATAGTAGAAACGTTGGAAATAGAAATCCAAATAATCCAAAATAATTTCTTATAGCATTAACTCTCCCTCGATGTTCTAATTCCACTAAATCAGGAACTAATACTCTCTGAGCGGCATAAAAAGCGTTCGATGCTATGCCAATTATTATAACATCTATTATATAAACCCATATATAATCTGGAGAGAAGCCAAAAACTATGAACGATATACCTAATACTATACCTGCGATAAGCAAGTATGGTCTTCTACGTCCAAACTTAGAACGCGTATTATCACTTAAAATACCCCAAACGAATAGAAAAATTAATCCCATCGTAGCTGAGGAAGCAACCATTATGCCGATGAAAATATACGGTAAATCTAGGACATGATCAATGTAGGTATTAAGAAATTCCGCTTCCATATATCCAAATTGTTGAGCTCCAAAATTCAAAATTCCGATCACGATTATCATTAACGGAGCTATACCATATTTATATTTCTTTGCTTTGTCTAAAGAATCTGTATCTTTTTCTACCATTACTATTCACTTAAAAAAAGTTGTATTAAATATTGAAATACCGGTTTATTAATTAAGGTAGAGGATTTTGGTTACCTTTTTGACAAAGGTAAATAAAAAAAAAATAGCGAAAATCATTCTTTCTAAAGGATATAATAATTATTTGAGCGTAATATACTGTTGTTAAAGTTTATAAGAAATTGAATCAAGTTAAGCTTAAGAATGATTAAAAAAAAAATATTGTTCTCAGCAAAAAAAAAACACGAAATTATAAAAAGAGTGATTAGCAAGTTAAAGAGAGTTAAGGATTATGAGTTTATTTTTCACGATCCTATAGAGGATTTTCTAGACTTGCAGAACATTACTGAATTATTCAAGGGCGTTGATTTTCTAATCGTTAAAGTAAGGAACGACTGCTCGATTGATCTACTCCACTACGCTAAACTATACGATATTCCTACGCTACACGATATTAACGCTGTTATGATATGCAAGAATAAAGTTGCCTTGGATCACTCTTTGAGGAAGATATTCAATGATAATCCAGACCTCTCAAAAAAATTTATTTTACCAAAGTCGTGGACTCAGTCGTTAAGAGATGTGAACAAATTCAAGAAGTGGGCTAAACCAAGACTACCAATCGTTATAAAAAGCCATTATCAACATGACAAATACATGAGGTTCAATTTTTTAGTTAAAAAAATAGAGGAAGTAAACGAATTCTGCAAAAGATATGAACAATTTCTCTACTACGATGTTTACGTCCAGGAATTCATAGAATGCGATGGTATTGACCGGAAGATTTACGTGGTTGGAGACAACATATTTGGAATAAAGAGAGAGAATCCAATATACATTTATTTGCGAGAGAATCCCGATGATATTGATGTTGATGTGATTGAAAGGGAAAACTATGAAATTTCTGATGATATCCGCAGGTTAACCAGAGCCCTTTCGGAAGGATTAAATTTAAAAATATTTGG
>Ga0180437_10006375_pt1 | contig 15747 bp, 12 predicted proteins | sample SS_ome_4_FD_132410 | JGI IMG/M metagenome (GOLD analysis project Ga0180437, IMG submission 132410) | Hypersaline lake sediment archaeal communities from the Salton Sea, California, USA - SS_3_D_1 metaG | ecosystem: Environmental > Aquatic > Non-marine Saline and Alkaline > Hypersaline >...
ATGCCTACGGCGACGAACGGTCTTCTGGGAAAGCCCAAAGACTACCCACAAGAGGCCCCTTCTTGTCTACCTCAATTAAGTCCCAACCAGAAACGAACTTGCGCCGATTAAGTGCCATTCGGGGCAGATGCTGTTCAGCCCCAAGGAATTGAACAAGGCATTCAAGCGCGAGTTTTCTGCGCGAGAATGGCAAGCGATTCGCGTTTCATGCACCTACGCGACCACGCACTACCTCGAAGACTACAAGCCACGCGATTTGAATGCAGGCGCGTTCCGTGAGATGGATTTCGTGAAGAATGATCTTGGCATTGAGGTGCAGTTCGGAAAATATGCCTTCATGGTCTACAACGTCTGCGCCAAGATGACGATTTTCCACAATCTCGGGCATATTAAGCACGGCATCGAGATTGTGCCGGTGAAGGCTTTCGCTGACGAGATGTCGAGCGGTGTGTCCTACTTCGAGCAATTCGTCTGGGATCTGGAAAGTCGGGGCGTGTCGAATATCGATATCCCGGTGATGATCCTCGGCATCGACGCCTAATTGGCTGCATCTTTCCCGTCGTCGCTATCGGATTCTTCGGCCGTGAAAGCCTCGGAGTCCACCGTTCGCTCCGTTGCGGGGACGGTTCCCGCTCGGGGGTATGCCCTCCCCGCCCGAGGGGGAGGCGGACGGGTGGCACGGGCGATGAGGCGGACGAGTGGCGAGGGGCGGCGCGGGCGGTGATGTGTGGCACTGGCTGTGCCAGTGCTTTGTTGGGGGCGGCTGGCGATTTGCCAGTGGAGGGCGCGCGGCATCCGTCGTGCAGGGCGCCAACGGAGATTTGATCGAGCAGCGCCAGGCCTTGTTTGGAAACGCCGATTTGCCATTGGGCCATTAGCCGTTTAGGCGTTAGCCTCGGTTTTTTCCGCGTGGAAACCGCATTCGACCCGGGGCTAGCGCCCTCGGGCTGATGGTCTTCGGCAATTTCCAAACAAAGCCAAGGCCGGACGGGTGGCACGGGCGATGAGGCGGGACGGATGGCACGGGCGATGAGGCGGACGAGTGGCGAGGGGCGGCGCGGGTGGTGATGTGTGGCACTGGCTGTGCCAGTGCTTTGTTGGGGGCGGCTGGCGATTTGCCAGTGGAGGGCGCGCGGCATCCGTCGTCCACTGCGCCAACGGAGATTTGATCGACCAGCGCCAGGCCTTGTTTGGAAGCGCCGATTTGCGATTGGGCCATTAGCCGTTTAGGCGTTAGCCTCGGTTTTTTCCGCGTGGAAACCGCATTCGACCCGGGGCTAGCGCCCTCGGGCTGATGGTCTTCGGCAATTTCCAAACAAAGCGTAGCCTCGGTTTTTTCCGCGTGGAAACCGCATTCGACCCGGGGCTAGCGCCCTCGGGCTGATGGATCAGCGCAATGTTTGGAGGACAGAACATGACACGCACCGAACTGAAGGTCTGGGCCCTGACGCTGGCCGCCGCCCTGGTCATCGCCCACGGCGGGGCCGCAGCCCGCGCCGCGTCCATGAGTCTTGAAGCCGAGGACGACAACTACGTCCGAGGCGGATGGTCGAGCATGCGCCAAACCGTCCAGGACAGCGGCGGCAGCGGCGACGACATCTATCTCAAGGAGTCGGACTCCGGCGACAACAACACCGAGTTCGAGCGGCGCGGCTTCGCCAAGTTCGACCTGGCCGGCCAGAACGCCGACGCCACCGAAGCCGCCACGCTGAGCTTTACCGTCATCGGCCTGGCCGATACCAGCGGCTCGTCGTCGGCAACGCTCGACGTCTGGGCGCTCAATTCGGGCTTCACCGGCGCCACCGACTGGTCCGAAGGCTCGATCCACTGGGACAACGCCCCGGCGAACGGCGCGTCCAACGGCTCGTCGCCGTACTTCACCAGCGATGCGACGATGATCGAGGACGGCCTGGCGATCACCAGCACGGACGTGACCAACGGCACGCTGTTCGAGATCAACATCGCCCTGCTCAGCGACTACCTGCAGTCGGACGACACGGTGACCGTGATGTTCATGGCCGACGCCAGCGACAACGACCAGGAGATCAACATCGCCTCGTCGGAACACGCCACGGTCGCCGGCCCGACGCTGGAGTTCGAACTTGTACCCGAGCCCGCCTCGCTGGCGCTGCTGGCCGTGGGCGGGTTCGTGATGCTGCCGCGACGACGGTCACGACGAACGGATGCGTGATCACGAGCGGACGAAGACAACAGCACTTGAACGATGGAGAAAGCTTGCGGTCAAGGCCTTGACCGACGGGACGCCTGTTGCCCGCAGTGTTTTGCGGTGTCGGTGGATGAAGTCCGCAGCGTTCGACTTTGACAGGGCCAACCATTTGCCGCCGGGCGAACCGAATATCGCCGTCACTCGCAGCCACTTCGCCGCCCTCCCCGCACGCAATGTGAGCGCCGCGGTCGATCCGCAGGGGCAGCGGGGTTTCTGGCGGTAGACGACATCATGGCTTGGCCCAACCCGCCCCGAATTCAAGAGTTGAGCATCGCATCTCCGGTCTTGGCAAGCTTCACATCTGGCAATTGCATGTGGACCACGCCCGCCGCTTCGCCACTGTTGAAAGGCATTCATGCGTCTTGCCCGCCTGCCGTACGCCGGACCGCTTTGCCTGACCGCTTTCCTATCCGTTCACGCGGCCCAGCCAGCCTCGGCAGAGAACATTGTGTTCCCGGCTTCGGCCAACATCTGCGACGTTACCGATCCCGAGTACGGCGCGACACCCAACGACAAGCACGACGACACCGAGGCCTTTCGCAAGGCCCTGACCGTGGAACCGCGCAATCGGCTGATTTACGTGCCCAACGGCGAATACCTCGTCTCCGACACGCTTCCGTGGGGCCGCAAACAGACGCGGCAGATCCTGCAGGGACAAAGTGAAGGCGGTGTGGTCATTCGATTGCGAGATAACGCCCCAACCTTTCAGAACCCGCGCGAGCCGAAAGCGGTGATTTGGACGGGCAAGGCGCCTGCCCAGCGGTTTCGCAACGCCATCCGCAATTTGACGGTGGACGTGGGAAAGGGCAACCCTGGCGCCATCGGGGTACAGTTCATCGCCAACAACCAGGGCGGCGTGTATCATGTCACGATTCGCAGCAGCGACCCTGCCGGGGCGGGGGCCATCGGATTGGATCTGGGATATACCAATGAGCAAGGGCCGTGCCTGCTCAAGGATGTCACCGTTGAGGGATTCGAAATCGGCCTGAAGACAGCCTACACGGTAGATAGTGTCGTCGCGGAGCATATCACGCTCCGCAACCAGCGTCGGGTGGCCTTGCTGAACGATGGCCAATGCCTGAGTCTGCGAGGGCTGATCAGCGAAAATGCCGTACCCGCCGTAGTCAACAAACGGGGGCAAAGCTTGCTGGCCCTGATCGACGCCCGGCTTGACGGGCGGGGCGACGCCGCCGCAGACGCGGCGATTCATAATGAGGCGGGATTGTTCGCCCGAAATGTACGAACCAGCGGCTACGCAAAAACCATCGTAAACGACGCTGGCCACGGAACCGACGTCGTCACGCCCGAGGTGCGGGAGTTCGTCTCGCATGACGTGCTGAGCCTGTTTCCCACGCCGCCTGAGTCGCTCAATCTGCCAATTGAAGAGACGCCCCAAATACCCTGGGATCCGCCGGAGCAGTGGGTGTCTGTCGCAGAATTCGCACCCCAGGACGAGCGCGATGATTGGACGGACGCATTGCAACAGGCTATCGACTCTGGACATTCTACAGTGTTCTTTCCGCACCGCGAGCGCCCTTACAAGCTGACTGGCACGGTTCGGGTTCGCGGGGCGGTGCAGCGGATCATCGGCTTGGAAACCAACTTTGAAATGGCGCGGGACCATCATCCAACCTTTATCATTGAAGACGGCGAAGCCCCCGCCGTAATCATCGAGCGGTTCGACTGGCTGTATACGCACGCCGAGTTCATCCATCAGGCGCCGCGAACTCTGGTGCTAAGCGCGATGGCGGCGCACGAAGTCAGTACGGCCCCGGGGGCCGGTGACCTGTTTCTGGAAGACATGGTCTTTGGCGATTTGCAGGTCGCCAAGGGAACAAAGGTGTGGGCCCGGCAACTCAATCTGGAAGGCTGGCAGGAGCCCAAGTCGCACAACGCTGGCGGCCAACTGTGGATCCTCGGCCTGAAGACCGAAACGGACTCGACGGCGCACATGGTGACCGACCGCGGACAGACGGAGGTAATCGGCGGGTTCTTGTATGCCAACAAGGCGCAGATGCAACCCAAGCAGATGTTTGTCAACAACAACAGCAATATCTCGTTTACCGTGGGAGAATCGGTGGGGCGGCGCGAACCGTTCGACATCATCATCGAAAGCCGCACCTCACGCTTGGCAGACGCCATCTGGAAGTACGGCCGTGTCCGCCGCATTCTGCGGCACGGACAGGCATATGCTCGCGGTGGTGGTTCTATGATACCGCTTTACACCGGGTACTGGTCGCCAGATGAAGAACGTCCCGCCCCACCCCGGGAAGTGCAAGCTACTGCCGTCGGTACTGGCCGCATCAAGGTGCAGTGGGAACACACGGGTTCTCGGGCAGACGGCTTCATTGTCGAAGCTGTTGCTGAGGGTGCGACGGCGTGCAAGCGGTACACCGGAAGCGCGGCTCGATCTGCAATCCTTACCGACAAAGTGCGGGCAGGACAGCAGTACAAGGTGCGGGTAACATCCTTTAACGGTCGCGACCTTTCCTCCGCCGCCGAGACGACCGTGACGGTTGAACAAGCGGCGGCGGTTGGTGCTGGCGAAGGACTTGAGGCCACGTATTTCGCCGCCGAGTACCTGGAACACGAGGAGATGGTACGGGTCGATTCCTCAATCGCCTTTGATTTCACCGAAAAGAAACCGATTCGTGGCGCGGAAGACGATCGATTCTCGATACGGTGGTGCGGAATGTTGGAACCGCGCTACAGCGAGCCATACGTGTTCCGGCTTGAGGCTGACGACGGCGGACGGCTCTGGATCGATGGCGCCTTGAGCATCGACGCCTGGGGACGTCGCGGGCGGCACTCATCCCGACCGATCGAACTGACAGCGGGCAAGCGCGTCCCAATTCGTGTTGAATACGTTCAGCGTAACCGCGGAGGAAGTGTGCATTTGAGCTGGCAGAGCACCAACCAGTCTCTACAGGTTGTTCCCTCGTCGCAGTGCTACGCATCGTCGCCCGATTTGCCCACCCTGGCCTGGGCGGAATCGACTGCCACGATATGGGAGAACGGTTCTCGCGTTACGGCGGGCATCGTACGCCAAGATGACACGAGCGACGCTGCGACCGTGAAGCTGGAAATTCGTGGAACGGCCGATGCCGGCGTCGACTTTGAACTGCCAACCTCGACGATCGTACTGGGAGAGCGACAACATCAGGCCGAAGTCGCCGTTGTGGCACTCGACGATGGAAAGCCAGAACCGACCAAGGTACTGGAATTGTTTCTGGCGCCGTCCAGCGCGTATTTCGCGTCCACCCGCCCGTGGACAATCACGCTGAAGGACGACGACCTGCCGCCGGTCGGAAAAGGCGAAGGACTGCAAGGACAGTACTTCAACCAAAAGGGATTCGAAAAGCCGGCTTTGACACGAACTGATCCCACGATCGACTTTCACTGGCACGAAGACCCGCCCGCCAAGGGTGTCGAACCGCGGGATTATTCCATCCGCTGGACCGGGTACATCGAACCGCTCTTCAGCGAGACATACACGTTTGAAACAAAGATCGGCGAGTACAGCGGAGCACGTGTATCCATTGACGGAAATACCGTGATCGATACCTGGGACTCGAAAGGAGTGCCGCTCGGGCGAATTGCGCTTACCGCAGGTAAACGAATTCCCATTACCGTCGAGTACGAACATCGCCATTTCTATGGTTCACTAATCCACTTTTACTGGTCCAGCGGTAGCCAATTCCGGCAGATCGTGCCTGCGACACAGCTCTACGCGAAATGATACCGCGAGTGAACACCGGCAACCGACAGGGAGGCTGCTTCGGGATGGTTGAAAGGCGCCAGGCGCCAAGCTTAGGGCATTTTGGAACCGCCGACACTGGCTGATCGGCAGCCATCAGGCGCCCCCACCGCGAGGGCGTGAACGCCGGGCGGATCGACGGGTCGGTGTCTTGGCTGAGTCGCGAGCCGTTCGACAGACACCTGGCGGCACGGTCCTCGCCATTTTCCAGTGTCCAGCCGGTAAAGTTCGCCGTCTATACAACCTGGAATACATCTGGGGAACTGGCATGAGGTTGATTTTGATCGAGGCGGCCAACGGGTCGCGGGTGTTTGCCGTTGCTTTCTGTATCGCCTGGCTGTCTGCTTCCAGCGTCCTCGCACAGGAGCACAAGTTGCCAGCCCGGCCTCCCGAGCTGCTGTGGCATGATGCGGCGGCGATCGAGACAAACCACCGGCATGTGACCTCGGGCGAAGCGGCCTGGCAAGGTGCGATGGATCGCCTGCGCGCCGACGCCGAGGCCGCGCTCAAACAGGAGCCAGTCACGGTGACCGAGAAGGAGTTCGTGCCCCCGGGTGGCACACGGCACGACTATCGCTCGCTGGGCAGCTACTGGTGGCCGAACCCGAACCGCGAGGGCGGCCTGCCCTACATCCGGCGGGACGGGAAATTGAACCCCGAGGTGAATGACCCACGCCACAGTGATCGCCCCAGGCTACATCGGCTGGTGAATGACGTGGAGACACTGGGGTGGGCCTACCTGTTCCACGAAGACCAACGCTACGCCAAACATGCGGCAGCGATGTTGCGTACGTTCTTTCTCGACGAGGCGACGCGGATGACCCCGCGCCTGCGTTACGCGCAGGCGATCCCCGGCCACAACGACGGGCGCTTTATCGGGCTGATCGACACGCGGAAACTGCCCGTGGTGCTGGATATGGCGACGGTACTGCAGGGTAGCTCAGCATGGACCCGGGACGACCACGCGGCGCTCCAAGCGTGGGTCGGGCGATACCTCGATTGGCTGACCACACACGAGTTCGGCAAAAAGGCGGTGGCCCATCCGAACAACCACGGCGCCTGGTACGACGTACAGGTCGCCAGCTATGCAAGCTTTCTCGGCCGTGAAGAACTGCTGCACGAGGCACTGTCGCGGGCGCAACGACGCATTGAGCGACATTTCCAACCCGATGGAAGTCAACCCCATGAACTGAGCCGCACGCGATCGTTCAGCTACTCGGTGATGAACCTGGAGGGCTTTTTCCTGCTGGCTCGCCTGGGCGAGGGTGCGGGCGTCGATCTGTGGAATCACCGCGACCAGCGCCTGCGGGCTGGGCTGGACTACCTGATCCTTCACGCACTGAAGGGCAAGTGGCCCCACGAGCAAATCACTCCGCCGAAGCTCGAGCGAATGCTGCCGCTGCTATGCGAAGCGGCCCGCGTTTACCACGATCGGCGCTATACACGCCTGGCGGACGAGATGTTTATTGCGTTCCGCGAGGAGCGTGCTCGTCTTCTGTACGGCTTCACTCCGCCGCCGGCTGCGGCCGACGAGCCCCAGCAGCGCGATGCCGAGTAGCGCCAGCGAGGACGGCTCGGGAATTTCGCGGATGGTAAACGAGGCGCTGCTGCCTCCGGTACCGGCGTAGGTGAACGGGTGAACCATGTAATCGGTTCCACCCTCGCTATCGCTGCTGACGATATCGAAATCACTTTCAATGAGGTCGCCGATTCCCCAGGGCGATTGCACCATCAGTTGTTATCCCAGTAGGACTGGTTCGAGGTAGGCTTCGTCCAAGCCGGCGGTGAGGCGTTTGTTTTGACGCCGACCTTGGCGGTGGGTTCGTTTTTCAAGAGGCTCAATGCGGTTCGCCGGAGGATACTGAAGTTGGCGTCCGCGTGCACGGTTATGGTTCATTCGGCGCCACTGCTGGCTCTGTCCAGCAGTGCCACACACCCCAATCCCCACCGACAGCGCCACCCAGCCGCGTACGGCGACTACAGTTCCTTGGGCAACTCGTGCCCCAGCTTGTCCCGCTTGACTTGCAGGTAGCGGCGGTTGTGTTCGTTGGGGACGGTCAGGATGGGGGCCTGGTCGACCACTTCGATGTCGAATCCCCCGTAAATAAAGGCGTCGGTTTTTTTGGGGTTGTTCGTTAAAAGTCGCACCTTCTTCAGACCCAAGTCTTTAAGAATTTGCAGCCCGATGCCGTAGTCCCGCATGTCGGCGGCGAAGCCCAGGGCATGGTTGGCCTCGACCGTGTCCAGCCCGGCGTCTTGCAACTCATACGCCTTGATCTTGGCGGCCAGGCCGATCCCGCGGCCCTCCTGCGGCAGATAGACCAGAGCGCCGCACTCCTCGAGGCTGATCATCTTCAGCGCCATGTGAAGCTGGTCGCCGCAGTCGCACCGCAGCGACGCGATCAAGTCGCCGGTGAAGCAACTTGAGTGCAGCCGCACCAGCGGAACGGCCGCCTTCTCCGGCGACCCCATCAGCAGGGCCACCGGCTCGGTGTCCTCGTAATCCACCCGGTAGGCGATCAACGTGAAGTCGCCGTACCGCGTGGGCATGGCGGCCGTGGCGGTGCGGTGCACCAGCTTCTCCCGCTGGCGGCGGTACGCAATGAGCTGCTCGATGGAAATGATTTGAAGGTGATGCTTGCGGGCCAGCTCGTGCAGCTCGCGGCGGTTGGCCCGGTCCCCCTCGTCATTCAGGATTTCGCACAGCACGCCGGCGGGGCGGAGGCCGGCCATGCGGGCCAGGTCGACGCTGGCCTCGGTGTGCCCGGCCCGCCGCAGCACCCCGCCTTCCTTGGCCACCAGCGGATGCACGTGGCCGGGACGCACGAAGTCGGGGGGCGAGCTGGTGGGCTCGATGAGTTTTCGGATCGTCTCCGATCGCTCCGCCGCGGTGATGCCCGTGCGGGCCCCGCGGTAATCGACCGGCGTGGTGAAGCTCGTTTTCAGCGGGGCCGTGTTTTCGCTCACCAGTGGATAAAGCTCCAGCCGCCGGGCCAGTTCCGGCAGCACCGGCACGCACAGCATGCCGCGGCCGTGCGTAATCATGAAGTTGACCGCCTGCGGCGTCGCTTTCTCCGCGGCGCAAATGAAGTCCCCCTCGTTCTCCCGGTCCTCGGCGTCCACGACAATCACGATCTCCCCCCGGGCGACCGCTTCAATCGCGGCGTCGACAGTGGAGAACGGGTCGGAGGAAGGATCGGACACGAGGGGGAAGTCGGAAGTGTGAAGTCGGAAGTGTGAATCCACGACCGTTGGTCGCGAAATCCTTTTGGGGCCGCGGTATCCAGGAGCCCACCACAGACCCTATCATACTCGCGTGACGTAACACTGTCAGGACGGCGCCCCGAACTTCCGCCTTCCGCCGTTCCGCCTTCATCCTTCCGACTTCCGCCTTCCGACTTCGCACTTCCGCCTGTGTTGCCCCGCGAAGAATATATCGAACAGGCATTTTTCTTCCGCACGGCCCTGGCGCGGACGCGGGAGAATATCCCGATGCAGGAGCTGCTGCTGGGGGTGCGGGAAGAAGTGCTGGCCACCACGAATCTGCCGTTTGCGATCGACTTCATGCTCGACGCCCTCCGCCACACCGGCCAACTGGCCGACGCGATGAAGAAGCTGGGCCACTACTTCACGCCGTTTCAGACGTACGTCATTGCGGAGGCGGAAGATGAGCGGCGGCGGTTCGATATCCGCGTGGCCCTGCTGATTCTCGAGCGAGAGGCCCAGTATCGGGCGGACGGCTGCACGCGGGCCGGCTTGTTCGTCTATCAGTTCGAAACGCTCTGCCGCAACCGGCTGCGGTACGACCGGGGGCTCGGGGCCGCGGCCGAAGACCCCTGGTACGACGCCGACTGGAAGAAGTGGATTCTGCACGTGCGTCACCAGATCGGCCTGGTCGATTTCGCCGATCTCGTGACGCTCCGCAGCGAGCACTATGTGACGCGGAAGAAGCAGCAACGGCGCGAGGATTTCACGCCGCCCGAGCCGGTCCTATTCGGCGAGAAGGAAGGCCGCATCGCCCTGGCCAACCGGCAGAAGGATCCGCTGCTGCTCTTCGCCGCGTTGCAGCGCCAGCTCGGCTACCCCAAAGTCCCGCTGCCGGAGCGGCCCGACGAGGTCTCGCAACAACTGCCGCGGCTGATCCGCCTCGTCGAACAACTCAACCGGCGTGTGAAAATGCTCGAGGAAGAATCGCGCGAAGGCGCGGTCGATTTGAAAAAGCTGGAACGAGACATCCTGGGCGAGTGATCCAGCGGCTTCAACGTCGCCGCTTGGGGAAGGCTTGTCACCCGGATGACGGCGAACTAATATCGCATCAGACGATGCTTAAACCCCACACCCCAAAGGCATGAAATGCGTCTTTGTCCAATGGTTGCCGTTTTGCTTGCCGCTTGTTTGCCCGGCGGATGGGCTTCGGCCTTGGCCGCCGCCCCCACCTTCGAAATGCACCGCGTGGGCACGTTCCGCAGCGAGGCCTGCGGGGTGGGCGATTTCAACGCCGACGGCAAACCCGACATCATCGCCGGGCCGTTTCTCTACCTGGCCCCCGAGTGGAAGGCCGTCAAAGTGCGGGAACTCAAGGGCCAGGTGGACGAAGAAGGCGCCGGTTATATGTACGACTTCGCCAACTTGCCGCTGGACGTGGACGGCGACGGGGCCCTGGACCTCGTTTCCGTCTCGTGGCACGAAAAGCGGGCCGTGTGGTTTCGCAACACGGGCATCGCCGCCGGCCTGTGGCCGATGACCGTGATCGAGATCAACGGCAACTTCGAATGTGCGGACGTCGGCGACGTCAATAACGACGGGCACGAACATGAAATCTTGCCGAGCGTGCGACATACCGTCTGGTACGCATTGGGAAAAGGGCCGGAGGGGCGACCCGGCTTTGTCGTCCACACCGTTTCGCAAAAGGCGCATCCGTTTGGCGTGGGCGCGGGAGATATCAACGGCGACGGCCGGGCCGACATCGTGCGGCCTGGCGGCTGGTACGAAGCGCCGGAGGACATCCGCCAGGAAACATGGAAGGAGCATCCGCTGGCCCTGGGGACGCTCGACGCCGCCCGGCCCGACCACACGCCGCAAATCCTGGTGCACGACATCAACGGCGACGGGCTCAACGACATCCTTACCAGCTCCGCCCACAAGTACGGCATCTTCTGGTATCAGCAAATCCGCGAGGGCGACACGCCTACCTGGAAGCAACACGTGATCGACAAAAGCTGGAGCCAGGCCCACAACCTCACGCTGGCCGATGTCGACGGCGACGGCGACCAGGACCTGGTCACCGGCAAGCGATTCAAGGCCCACAACGGGCACGACCCCGGCGGAAACGATCCCCCGGCCGTCTACTGGTACGAGCTGAAACCGGGCCGGACCGTCGAGTGGATCCGGCACGTGGTTTCCGAGGGCGAAGGGATCGGGGCGGGCCTCAGTATTCCCGTTGTCGATCTCGACGGCGACGGCGATTTGGACATCGTCGTCACCGGCAAGTGGGGCGGCCCGGTGTGGTTTGAGAATCAGCGCAAATAGTATTGGAAATGATTGCGCGAACCGCGGACTTGCGGATCCTTTTCGACGATGAGGCCAAGGCCGAATTGGACCGGTTCTCGGCGCTGAAAGGCGCCCGGGAAGAAGGCGAGGCCATCGGAGAGGCCCGTGGAGAGGCCCGCGGAGAGGCCCGCGGAGAGACACGTGGCCGGGCGCTGGGTCGCATTCGTCTCTTGGAACAATTGCTCGGGCAACCTGTGACGGACGATGCGGTGCTTGCAGGCCGCAGTCTGGCGGAGTTGGAAGAGATGGCTCAAGTTCTGGAGCGGCGACTGAACGACCGGTAATCGGCCGCAAACGCCTCGATGATGCGCAGAGCGAGCAGCGGCCACGGTCGGGATGGCGCCCGTTCGAATGCTGCCGGAATTCTCAATTCGGTTGGCCCTCGACGCACGCACCATTCGATGATATACTACGAAACGCAGAACATCATTAAGACGATTAACTAACTGATGAATCGTGGCGCCCGTCCCACCGCCCGCCCCGATCCAACTCCAGATTTCTTTCGTAATTCATTTAGAGAAAGCAACTTACCTAAGGCGATTGGATGACCACCACGCTTGATGCCGCCGCCCAGCCACGCAAACGCGTACGGCCGCTGGAGGGGGCGACGGTGCGGTTTTGCGGAGATTCCGGCGACGGAATGCAGCTTGCGGGCACGCAGCTTACCAATACCTCGGCCCTGGCCGGCAACGACGTCGCCACCTTCCCGGATTTCCCCGCCGAAATCCGCGCCCCCGCCGGCACGCTCGCCGGGGTGAGCGGCTTTCAGTTGCATTTCGCGTCGCGCGACATCTTCACGCCCGGCGACAAGGTCGATGCCCTGATCGCGATGAACGCGGCCGCCCTGAAGACCAATCTCCGCGACCTGAAACGTGGCGGCATTCTGCTGGTCAACAGCGACGCGATGAACAAAAAGGGACTCGACCAGGCCGGCTACGCCGCCAATCCAATCGAGGACGGTTCGCTCGAGAGCTACCAGACGCACGCGATCGAGATGACCACGATGACCCGCAACGCCGTCGAGGGCCTCGGGCTTTCGCAAAAGGAAGCCGACCGCTGCCGCAACTTCTTCGCGATGGGCCTGGCTTTTTGGATGTACGGCCGCAGTCTCGAGCCGACGCTGCGATTCATCGACCGAAAATTCGGCGGCAAGCCGGCCATTGCGGAGGCCAACCGCCGGGCCCTGAAGGCGGGCTTCAACTTCGGCAATACGACGGAGGCCTTCGCCAGCAGTTACGAAATCGAGCCGGCCGACCTGCCGCCCGGCAAATATCGCAACATGACCGGCAACCAGGCGCTCGCCTGGGGCCTGGTGACCGCGGCCCGGCTCAGCGGCAAGGAGTTGTTTCTCGGCTCGTACCCGATCACGCCGGCCAGCGACATTCTGCACGAGCTGTCGAGGCTCAAGCATTTCGGCGTGCGGACCTTTCAGGCGGAAGACGAGATCGCGGCGGTCTCGGCCGCCATCGGCGCCGCGTACGGCGGGGCGATGGCGATTACCACGACCAGCGGGCCGGGCATGGCGCTAAAGGCAGAGGCGATGGGCCTGGCCGTCATGCTGGAACTTCCGCTGGTCATCATCAACGTGCAGCGCGGCGGGCCGAGCACGGGCCTTCCCACCAAGACCGAGCAGGCCGATTTGAACCAGGCCCTCTTCGGCCGCAACGGGGAGTGCCCGCTGCCGGTGCTCGCGGCGCGGAGTCCCGCCGACTGTTTCGACGTGGCCCAGGACGCCTGGCGGGTGGCGACCCGTTACATGACGCCGGTGGTGATTTTGTCCGACGGCTACATTGGCAACGGGGCGGAGCCGTGGCGGATTCCCGAGGCCGGTTCGCTTGCGCCGATTGAAATTTCGCATCCCCGCGGAATCGCTCCGGCGGCGCCTGACGGGGCCTCGGGCAACGGTCCCGGCGGCAATGGTTCGCCCGCTTCGGAAAAGCCGTTCCGGCCGTATCAGCGGGACGAGAATCTCGCCCGGCGGTGGGCCCTGCCCGGTGCCCCCGGCCTGATGCACCGCGTGGGCGGGCTCGAGAAAGAGGACCGGACCGGCGCCGTCAGTTACGATCCGCTCAATCACGAGCACATGACTCGCCAACGGGAGGCGAAGGTTGCGGGTGTGGTCAAGTCGATCCCGCCGATTCATGTCGAGGGGCCGGCGGAGGGCGACGTGTTGCTGGTGAGTTGGGGCGGCGTGTATGGGGCCTGTGCAACAGCGGCCGATGAACTCCGCCGCCGCGGCGAGGCGGTCTCGCACGTAAGCCTCCGCTACCTCAACCCGCTGCCGAGCGACCTGGGGGACATCCTGTCACGGTTCAGGCGGGTCCTCGTGCCGGAACTGAACCGCGGGCAGCTTCGCCGCCTGCTCCGCAGCGAATATCTGATTGACGCCCAAGGGCTGAGCAAGGTGCAAGGCAAACCGTTTACCGTGGGGGAAATCGTGGAGCGGGTTTCCAACCTGATGAAGGCCGAAGGATGAAGGCGGAAAACCCTCACCCCTGGCCCCTCTCCCAGAGGGAGAGGGGAAGGGCGGTCGCTTCGCAACCAACAACCAACAACCAACAACCAACAACTAACGACTAACAACCACCATGCCGCCCACTGCTGAAGCCCTGGACGCGCCCGAGACTCACGTCGCCGCGCCCGACCCGCCGCACGCGCTGCCCGTGCTCAAGCCCGGCGACTACGCCACGCCGCAGGATGTGCGGTGGTGCCCCGGCTGCGGCGACTATTCGATTCTCGCCCAGATGAAGAAGGTCTTCGCCGAGCTGCAAATTCAGCGGGAGAAGACGGTCTTCATCTCCGGCATCGGCTGCTCCAGCCGCTTTCCGTACTACATGAACACCTACGGCATTCACAGCATCCACGGGCGGGCGCCCGCCTTCGCCACCGGTCTGAAGGCGGTGCGGCCGGACCTAGGCGTGTGGGTGATCACCGGCGACGGCGACGCCCTTTCCATCGGCGGCAACCACCTGATGCACGCCATCCGCCGCAATCTGGATATCAACATCGTCCTGTTCAACAACCAGATTTACGGGTTGACCAAGGGCCAATACTCGCCCACTTCGCCGCTGGGCAAGGTGACCAAGAGCACGCCGTTGGGCTCGATCGACAACCCGATCAATCCGCTGTGCGTGGCGATCGGCTGTGAGGCGACCTTCGTGGCCCGCAGCATCGACGTGAACATCAAGCACCTGGGCGAAACGCTCAAGCGGGCCGTTCAGCACCAGGGGACCTCCTTCGTCGAGGTCTATCAAAACTGCAACGTCTTCAACGACGGGGCGTACAAGAACCTCACCGACCGCGAAAGCAAGGCCGACACCACGCTGGAACTGAGGCACGGCCATCCGCTCGTCTTCGGCAAAAACCGCGACCGCGGCATACGGCTCGCCGGATTGGATCCCGAGGTGGTGGAACTGGGCAAGGGCGTGAGCGAGGACGACCTGCTCTTCCACGACGAGCACGCCGAGCAGCCGACGCTGGCGTACCTGCTCACGCGGATGAATTTCCCGATGTTCCCCGCCCCCATCGGCGTGTTTCGCTGCGTGGACCGCCCGCGGTACGACGCGATGCTCAACGCCCAGATCGCGGCCGAGAAAGCGAACCGCGGCGAGGGCGACCTGACCCAGCTTTTCAACAGCGGAGATACCTGGACGGTGGGTTAGAACGTTACACTGTAGCTTCAGCGCGCCGTGCGCGGATGCGGAAATCCGAAATCCGAATCTCTAAATCCGAAACAAATTCGAAGCTCGAATGACCCGAATTCAAAACCGCCGCCCCAGCGCGGAACGGTGTGGGGACGTTTCGAACCTTCGGATTTTGGCCAATCTTCGGCAGTTGGATGTTGTAACTAACTGATTGATAACGGGTTATGTCACGCCAAGTGCGCTTTGGCACTACGCGGGGCTGCCCCATAGGGGGGGGGTGAATTAGAGCATTCGCACGGATGGGCCCAGGGCCACGCCGGCGGCTTGTAGCGCGCGGCCGGCTTCTCCGATGGGAGGCGTGCGGACCAGGAATGTTTTGTCCGAGATCGTCAAGGTGAGTTCCTGGAGTTCATCCAGGTCGGCGAATAACTGGCCCCATTCTACCCGCCAGCTGCGGGCCTCTAGCCGTTAAATAAGCGTATGTCATAGCCCTTCGTTGGTGAATCGGGGGCGTTTTGGCGGGGCGTGGATTGGGCGCGGCCGGGGGCGGCTGGGAGTGGTTCGCGTTG
>Ga0180437_10006376_pt1 | contig 15746 bp, 20 predicted proteins | sample SS_ome_4_FD_132410 | JGI IMG/M metagenome (GOLD analysis project Ga0180437, IMG submission 132410) | Hypersaline lake sediment archaeal communities from the Salton Sea, California, USA - SS_3_D_1 metaG | ecosystem: Environmental > Aquatic > Non-marine Saline and Alkaline > Hypersaline >...
TCAAAAATTCTTTCTGGGTTTTCATACCAATAAATTGTATCAATTAATTTATTTGTTTTACCATCATAAATACCTATTCCTGGATCTGGAAAATCTTTGCCTTCTCGAGATTTTTGCAACATTATCGAAGAAATTATATCTGAAGCAAATAGCCAACAATTACCATAAAATATTCCTCTTTTTCCTGAAAATCCATTAAAATCTGGTTCAAAATATATATTTTTATGTGTTATATCTATATTTTCCAATTTTTCTGCAATTTTTTTACTTTTTCATATTTATTCATTTATATATTTATAACATTATTTTTAAACATACAAAGGTGTAAAATTGATTTATAAAATATATGGGTATATAGTATAATGAATGATATGAAATTGAAATTCTTTAGTGACGCAATTTTTAAGGACAAACGTGTTGGTGTTAAAGCAAAAACACCTGAAAAGGCAGCTATGAAGCTTTACAAACATAGCAAGATTCGTTATGGAGAGATAGGATATGTGAAAGTGTTTTCAGAAGATCTCTCACAAATCTGGAAATTCAAGGCAGAAGATTGGCTAAGAAGAGATGGAAAGTTTTGGACAAAACCAAAGAGAGATATTGTGATTAATGATCATTGGCAATGTGATTGACACATGAATGGTTGATATATCTATTCCTATAATCAATTGCCATGCTTTTTGCACCAGTGTCTCCGTATCTGGTTACACTAAACTTTTTGGCAATCTTTTTACCATTATAATCAACACCTCTCACTTGCCAATATTCATACTTTTTTGTCTTAACTTTGTAAACTCCAGTATAACCAGACACATTGTTTTCACGAAGATCTGCATGATATGGATGATAACTTCTCCATTTCTTCTTTGTTTTAGTTACTTCCTCGATGTTGTTTGGTCTATAATCGAGTTTATCCATATTCTTGTGATTAACATTCTTGAACCTAAACGCCATCTCATGAAATGGTATGTATGCTCTCTCATCTTCGGCTCTCTCACTTTCTGGAATGAAAGTTGTTGGATATGAGCAATTGTTCTGCATTTTCCATTTATACTTCTCAACAATTGACATATGTGAAGGATCAACCTTCATATAATAATCTTTATTCAAATGAACAAGCACATAATCTTCTATGATTCTGTAAGTGTTAACTATCTTATTATTATCTTTACACCACTGTTTCTTGTAATTGAGAGTAGCATTATATGCATCTTCTGGACTATTATAGTCACTATTTTTAAAATAGTTATTCCTGAACTTGTAACCTCTCTTCATTTCAACAATATTTCCATGATATTTGTTAATATTCTTAGGATAATGAATTGTTAAACTCATATTATATTCATATAAAGATATAATGTATAAAAAAATATAACAATGTCAATAGATTTGCATACAACACTTACGAATTTTATAAGAACTCCTGATTTTGATACTTATGATGAGTATTGGAAGTACTTGGAGAAAGGAATATTTATTGAATCTATTGAAATAATTGAACAAATATTGTGTAAAGATTATGGAGAATCTGAATTTGTTCAATTGTATAAACTGGATAAGAGTGTATATAATGAAAAATATAACTATTGTATTGTAAAATCACATATTGGTACATGTTCTGGTTGCATTAAGAATGATATAGGTGTGTTGGATGAGTTAAAAGACGAAATATCAAATAATGTATGTAAAGCACGTTTATATAACACATATGAAGAAGCGTCAAAAGAGTATACAAACATAGTTAATGAAATGGGTGTTAATAAAATGTGGAAAATTAAACATTCTTAGTCATCGAAATCTTTCTTATAATACTTGTTATAACTTCTTTTGCACATTCTGTTGCAACTCTATTATCCATTATTTTATCAAACAGAATCAGTTTGCTAACATATCTATCCTCCAACAGTTTGTGTGTATTGAATTTAACTTTCTTTGTAGATGATGCCCTACCCAACTCTATAATGAATCCTGTTTTGCACTCTTTCCATATAGAGTTATCCCTCATTGTGAAAGATGTGAATAAATCAATATTCGATTTAGCAAATTCACAAACATAATCAACAAAAACATCATGAGCCGGTTTTTTTATTGTAAAGAATCTCTGATTGTTGTTTAAATATAGTGATGAACATCCATAGAAGCCTTCAATCAGATCTCTCTCATGAGTGTACTCATATATATAAACTTTATTGTTTATTTTGTGATAATTTGCAATCATGTACAGAGGCATTGTGAACATGAAGTCATCAAAGTATCTTTTGAGAGCTACTACACTGTTCTTCTCAATATGTGGATATATAAATTTGAGTTTGTCAAGTTTATTATCCTGTTTGAAAAATTCGTCATGAATCGGAGATCTCAATATATTCCTGAATCCATTATCAAAGAAGAAATCTCCATCACATCGATTCTTTCCAATTATTATAGGTATTCTCATTTGCAATCCATTTTTAAAAATAGTATACGGTTCATCAATAATAGTAGTGTGATCTACAATTGGTCCAAACATTGCCAAGAATTTTAGCCTACCCTTGTTTACCACCAATTTCTTGTATCTATCATTTATCAAAACTGCTGATACTTTTCTCAATCTTAATATCTGATTCTTTCCCTGACCAACCAATTGATCACAAATGGCAACAGATGTACTCGTTCTTTTACGCAAATTGTAAATGAAACTGAAAGAGTTTAGTATTGCCTTATGAAATAAACCTTCATTCTTTCTGTTACATATCAAATACATAGCAATATTTGCACCAGCCCCATCTCCCATTAGTGTTATATTGTCTGGGTCACCACCATAATATACAATGTTATCTCTTATCCATCTCAAAGCACATGCAACATCTTGTATGCCATAGTTACCAGATATTTTGCTTTTATTCTCTTTATCAAGTTCTTTATGATAATAGAAACCGAAAACACCCATTCGGTAATTGAATGTGATAACTATAACATCTTTGTCAACTATATCTCTATTCAGATACTCATCATCATTGTTATTGAAATGAAACATTGTATCTGGTAAATATACAATAACGGGAATCCTATCACGTTCACATATAGGTGTGAGTATATTTAGGTATAAACAGTCTTCTGATTCAACATATTTTGTGAAATACTTCGTCAATGCGGATATATTAAAACTGTTGAATGTATTGTAAAGATATTTACGGAGAACTCGTTTGAAATCTCTGAGTTCAAATGGTCTATCTTTGTAAACAGTTGCATCGTAAATATCTTCTGGATAGTTAGATCTCCAGAGAATAGGGGGTTTCCATCTTAGAGAGTAGATTGGAGGGTGTGCGTAAGGGATGCCTTTAAATAAGAAGAACTCTTTGTTGTTGTGATTTAATTTGTTTCCTCTGACTTTACCCAATTTTGTATTTATAATAATGTCCTTATTGAATTGAAACATATAGTATATATTTTGGTAATTTTTTATGTCCGAAAAATATGTTCCTATATTTTAGTAATGAATAAAATAATATACTATTACCAAACATTCACTGGACTAGAACCAGTTCTAAAACAGAAAACCAGAATGGTAACAGATATAATTGTGTGTTCTATTCACTTTGGTTTAGATATTGATGGAAAACCTTACATACATTTAAACGATTTAGTTCCAGACAGCAAGACATTTGATGAAATGTGGAAAGAAGTACAGACTGCACATAATATGGGTATAGATATTCATATTATGCTTGGTGGTGCTGGGGGTGCGTTTGAAGACCTTTTCAGCAATTTTGAAACGTATTACGGAATGTTGCTTGAATTAATAAATTCTAAAAAATTTATTAATGGCATTAACCTAGATGTCGAAGAATCTGTCGGTTTGGACAATATAATTATGCTTATAAAAAGATTAGATAATGATTTAGATAAAGATTTCAAAATAACCATGGCACCAGTGAGTTTTGCACTAGTCTCGAACACTCAGGGAATGGGCGGATTCTGTTATAAGGACCTTAGAGAATCAAAAGTTGGTAAGCGAATTACACAATACAATGGTCAATTCTATGGTGATTTCACATTTGATACATATGACACAGCGATTAAGAACGGATACTCTCCAGAAGAGATTGTTATTGGTATGCTCGGATCAGAGTATGATAGTGTTAACATAGTTGATGCATGTAATGAATTGAAGAAAATTGTGAGCAAGTATCCGAATTTTTGTGGAGTTTTTGTATGGGAGTATTGCCAAGCACCACCCGACAAAGTTAATCATGAAAAATGGGCGGAACTTATGTACAAGACTATAAAGAGTGTTAAGAGACATCAGCAATTTATGAAAGTTATGGATGCAATTAAAGTTTTCTTTGAGGATTTGGGTGAGAAGATAAAGAAATTATTTGTTTGATTTTATCAATACTTAAAAAAAATATCTTAGTAACATATTATGAGTCAAAAGAATGATTGGGAGTTATTAGATCCTCAATTGAAAAATCAAATTAATAATTTAAACCGAAATATTATTAATTTGACAGAAGAAAACAAAAAACTAAGGGAGCATTTTGATGAACTGAAAAATGAGAATAACAAATTGCACAAAAGCCTTAGTGAGTTTAACAGTCAATTGGACAATATAAAAAAGATGAACATTGAACACTCCTTAATGTTTAATCAAATAAAGGAGTATCTTGAAATAGGAAGAGAAAAATATTTAACAGAATTTAAAGCTATAGAAAGTAAGATAGAAGATTTTGAAACAAATTATGATGAAAAGTTACATAAGATAGAAAAAAATATCACTAAACACACTAATGAAATATTCGATCCTACATACAGAATGCGAATGAACAATATCAGATGGCGTAACAACCAACAATCAACCGGCAAGGATTATATCAACAACCCACTGTAAGGTGTTTACAGGAGCAGAATGCCCCCATAACAGGTTGTAGGTCGCAGGGGGTCTACAGGAGCAAAATGCCCCTATAACAGGTTGTAGGTCGCAGGGGGTCTACAGGAGCAGAATGCCCCCATAACAGGTTGTAGGTCGCAGGGGGTTTACGGGGGCAGCATGCCCCCGTCTTAGACAACGACTTTAGGTGCTAAAGCCAATTTAAGCTTACCTAAATTTCCCACATCGAATTCGAGAACAATTGGATAGTTGTTTTTCAAATATATTGTGAGAGTTCTGGATAGATTTGTACACTTACTGAAAGTGAGCATTAGCTTTAAATTGTAGTATCCTTGGATGACATTGTTCTCTTGTGATGTCTGTTCATATTTCAAACCATTCTCTGTTTCTCCCATAATTGTTTCCTGACTTGCAAAATCACCATCACATGAAAATATCAATCTAGAACCGATACTCTTAATCTCTATTGTTTCTGATAGAACAGACATGTTTCTACATATCGTATTGAACTCAGATGATGGGAACGTGATAATGGATTCAAAACTTGGTGGATCAATCTTCAATGTTTCAATATCAACCTCAATCAACTTCAGGCTGAAATTGGTCAATTTATTATTGTCACTATTCTCAATACAGATACCCAACATACTTGGATTGTCACTATCGATGTATAATGTCAATATATCATTACTTGTCATGGTTTTAATCAATTTGTAAAAGTTTGGGAAGTTGACTCCAACAACGATCTTCTTGTCACATTTGTAGTACTCGAAATCCTGCAATTTCAAATGCACCAAAACAGTTTTGGTAACCGGATCTAATGTTACCAATCTCATACCTTCCGGCGTGAATTCAAAATTTGCATCAGTAAGGATCTCCTTAATCGCCTCTACTAAAGTTTTAAATGGACCGGCTTGGACAGTCTTTAACTCCATCAATCTTTCAGTCATGATATTTTGATATAAAAAATAGGGATGTTTTTAAATATTTATGGAAAATATTTAAACGCACTACAAAAGTTTACAGTTTTATTAACAATATATACAAAAATATTATCTATACTTTTTTTTGAGGATTTAGTTTATATTTGCCTTCTTCAACTCTTGAACAATATTTATGGTGATACTCATCTACCGTTAACAATGTGATATTTGGGTTGTATTTCTGATCACCTTCATCAAATGTAACAACTCCGGCATAATTCATTTTCAACGTTGCATTAACATATGGGTTCAATGTTGGAACAGGTGTAAACATATATATATCAATATAATCAACCGGTACATAAACATCACATTCATTATAATAATAATCATATGTTCCATGTTTATTGTAGTACTTCTTGAGTGCAAACTTTCTTCTGTTTCTCATATCCACATGTATCTTTTCATTATAAATAACTTCATATTTCCTATTACTATACACATATATCTCTCCCTCATCTTCATCATCAATAAGTTCACAATATCTTTCATGATACTCTTCAACAGTTAAATCACATCTATCTGTTTGTTTTAACAATGTTTCCCATCCATGAACATCTGCATCTTTTCCTATATACAATCTGAGTTTATTACAACCATCTACCATCGGCAAATGTACAGTACATACCATTGGATTAGTTCCTAAATCCCAAACAGACACATATGCGTCACCATCTTCATAATAGTACCATTGTGATCCATTCATCTCTATAAACTCCTTTTTCAAACTATTAATATACTCTTTCTGAGCCTTTACCTGTTTCTCATACTCTATACTTTGCTTCTCTCTTTTCGCTTTTTCAACTCTACCATAGAAACATGGATCATCTACAATATTCTTTGTAGGTCTCGGTATCTTCTTCAACATGTCGTAACTGAATTGATCTCTTTCCATCAACTGTGTCAAAAACTGTGTGTTGAGTTTCTCTCTACTCTTATCAATCCACTTTTCCGGTGGTTCTTTCAATTCATCAACTGATTTTAACGGTTTTAACTTTTCTGATGATTGTCTATAATCTATCTCCCTCTCTCGGGATACTGCTTTGAACTTCTCCATTGTGTTCCTCTTATCATCAAAACGAGGATCTTTCTTTTGTGTTAACATGTTATGTTGTGCATCTATCGGAAGAAATTGTGCCTTAAATGGGTTCATAATATAAAGGATATTACAACTTTCTTTTAAACCATACGCGTAAACTTATTTAACTAGTATATAAATTTGTATACTAGTTAAATTTTTTTATCCAAATTGGTTTAACTAATTGTGTTTTAGGTTAAAATTATCTTGGTGCATCGTATATTCTCCATGTTCCACTACCATCATCCCTATTGTCTGAATATGATGCAGATACACACAAAGCGTTACCTTGGCATCCACTATCTCTTGTGTCTAAATATGTGTTCTTATCTCCCCATTGATTCTGTAAATGGATTTTGTCACCAATCATAACCTTTCCTGATTTACCTTCAGCTGACAGAACTTTCCAATGACCACTTCCTCCCTGTCTATCCTTTGAATGAGATGCAGATACACACAAAGCGTTACCCTGGCAACCACTATCTCTTGTGTCTAAATAAGTATTCTTTTGTCCCCACTGATTCTGAAGATCTATAATATCACCATACTGTACAGGATATCTACCATTTACCGGAATCATTGTCCAATATCCGCTTCCTCCCTGTCTATCCCTAGAGTATGATGCAGATACACATAAAGCATTATCTTGACAACCACTATCTCTTGTATCTAAATAGGTGTTCTTCGCACCCCATTGATTCTGCAAGTTTATCACTAAACCTTTTGTTATACCTTCTTTCATACGAAAGTCATAATCGACCCTCATACACGATGTGAAACGTTCAACACGTGCTCTGAAAACAACCGCACCAACTATTACTAATACCAATATGACTATAACCCATGTTGTGTGTTTATGTTTCATTCTATTATATATTTATTATAAATAAAATAATTACGGGGAGATTGCATTAAAGGGAGATTGCATCTCCCTTTTAAACCCTACGCTAGTTAACCCAGTTTACTAAGTTTACTTTTTGGGGTTGGTGTTAGAATTTTTTTTTTAAATTGGGGGGTTTTTTGGGTGTTAGCCCCTTTTTTTAAAAGGGGGTACCTACAAAATAGTACTTACCATTTTTCTCCCGGCAATATTTGGCACGATATTCCTCCTGTGTGTAATCATTTCCTCCAATTCTTCCAACAAGTGTTTCCATTTGTGATACATTTCCATCATTGTCTATAAACATACTAACAGTATTAACTTTATCCTTAGCTGGTACAGATCTTCTCTTAAGTGGAATGTAGCAACCAAAATACTCCCAATAGTCACCATGTTCCTTTCTATATTTCTCCATAGCCTCATTTGCTCTCTTTTGTGCTTCTTCACGTTTTCTCTGTATCTGTTCTTGAACCTTCTTACGCTCAATCTCCTCTCTTAAACGTGCCTCCTCTCTTATCTTTCTATCCTCCATTGCGATCCTTCCATCTCCCCACATGTGTTCATTAAACATAGTTGTATTACCCACTTCTGCAAAATCACTAACAAAACTCATAATTATGATTAATTATTCTCAATATATCTTTAACGTTATTTCAAAGATTTAAAAATGTGCAATAAAACTATTATATGTCTCGTGTAAAAACGTACTTAACAAATGAGATAATTTGTATAAAACCAAATACTGTAGTCCCAACTTTTCCCAACGTTATTGTGGGTGGTACATTCGATCATATGCACAACGGTCATATAAAATTGTTAACATTGGCATGTATGAGTGCAACCAAGCATTTATATGTCGCAATTTGCAGTGACGAGATGGTGAAATGTAAACCTTATAGTAAATACATACAGAATCAGAGAGAGAGATATGATAATGTTATATCGATCCTCAATTTTATAAAACCGGATTTGGACAAAACAGTGGTTATTATTAATAATCCATATGAACCATCCCTAATATTCAATAGAAATTTAGACGCTATTGTTCTATCTTCTGAAACGTGTAATGATGGTTTGATTATTAATAATAGGAGATCGAGGAAACAATTGAAAAGATTAACTATATTGGAAATCGAGAGAATAAAATCAGATACAAGCTCAACGTCGATACGACAATCTATTCATTCTCATTATAATTAAAGGTTTTTGTTTTTTTTAGACTTATGCAGATGCAACATTTCCATTGTTGTTAACAAAATTCAATATAAATTCATACATTTCTCTTCGTATTTGTACGTAGTCATTATTGTCATCATTGTTATGGTAAGCATCTGCTTCATCATAACTTTCATCTGCAATTTGAATCATTCTTCTTCTCAAAAGAACACTATGATGTTGCCAACAAAGAAATATTCCACGTTCACCAACTTCATGACCCTTGTAATAGTGCCGTGTACATCTTTCACCGTGTGGTTTAATCCCACAACATTGACGTTTACCACGATTTCTGTTATTTACAGGAATTGTATTATTACCTTCTAAATAGAGGTACATATTTAATAAAAACAACAACTGTTCATTGAATATTTTTTGTTCAATTTTTTTTATTAGAATAAGTATTAGCTAAAGAGAAGTCCGACGATGTATTACCATAATAAGATCCATCACTCATTGATGATTGAATATATATATGATCCAACTGGTCTGTCTCTAAATCCATTAAGACCTCTTGGTAGAACACTACTTGATGTAGTTTCGTTATTACCCTCTGTTGCACTACTTATTATCTTTATCTGTGATCTGATACTTCCTCTACATATAGCACACACTGTAATCTTTGATGCACACTCCTTACAAAAAGTGTGCCCACATGGATTTATACACACTTCTACAGACTTGTCATAACATATCGGACACTCCGACTTGAATATTCCTTTAAGACTATCAGTCAACTCATTATTGAATATGTTTTTGACCTTCTTAATGGCATCGTTATATTTCGCACTTACAACCTTCATATCCTCCATTTTCTGATTCTTGTAACTCTCCAACTCTATAATAACATCATTAATCTTCTTACAATCGAAGAAATTACTCAAGAATGGTTCAGTATCCTTCAAGTATTTCTTACCTTTTATTTTGTCATATATATCTTTCGACAATTTACTATTAGCATTCGCAACAGCATCTCTCTGTTCTTTAGTCTCCTTAATTATTTTCTCAATATTATCGATATCCTCATTGAACTCTTTCATGTATTTGCGGATTTTCATAAAATTATCACCAAATTTAGTGAGATTCTCAACAACATTTTCATCACCATTTATCTCATCCACAACTTTTTTCATATCAACACCAACATCAACTCTGTGTTTTTGACTCATTGCAAAGAAATCCCTCTCCATTTCTGCCCTCCTCTTCTCATACTCTTTCTGGACATTCTCCACACTGAAATCTTGCCCCACATTTCTACCTTGCACAGGAACTTGTCTATCTGTTAATGCACCACCACTTAACATACTTGTTTATATAAATTTCATTCAAATGTTTAAGTATTTTTGAACGACACAATTTTTTTTTATAATAAATTCTTGATAGGTCTGAATTCGACTTTGAGAAATGAGTTCTCTGGTTTGTTCAGATTGAACTCTATATCCAAATAAACAAGTGCAATTGTTACATCATTGTCATTAATCATTTTGAATATACGTAGAACTTTCGAGTTCTTCAAAATAAAGTAGTTTCTATTCTTGTAATCACTTATACTTATAATCATCTTCTTATCAACATTGTACATCTCACTATCATTATTGGACAACTCTGTTAAGTAATAACCTTTATTAAGAATATCTTTATTAAGAAAGTTGAAAGGTACAACATATGCAGTCTGTGATGATAATAACCACATAATGTTCTTAGTCTCCAAACTCAACTCTTTGTATCTCTCTTGTAAAATTGTTGGATCTTTAATGTATCTATCATTAATATACACATTACTTCTCACAGCATCTAAACAGAATTGATTCCAGTATTCGTTTGTTTCTTTTTTCAAATGAGTGTTCTTAAGATTTTCAATCCAGGATTTGAAATCGAATTGGATTATCTTGTCATAATATGAGTTCTCCTCATAAACTTTATCACCATCTCTAATCATGTCATCATATTTATCAATAAAAACAAAATCATCGGGAACTTCCACAAACACGTATGTTGAATTCAAATCCATAATTATAATATTATTAAATAAAATAATTAATGATATCCTAGATAGTGTATATCAATATTAAAATTACAATTAAAAAATTTATAAAATTCTTCTTCAATTTTTTTTTTATATTTCAGAAAATTATGCATTTTAACAGAATAATATAAATCATTAAAATCCAAAGACATAATATTAATTCCTAATATACATTTTAATTCTTCTTCTTCATTTGATTCTTCTTCTTCATTTGATTCTTCTTTACATAAATCATTATATGGACAAGCACCATATGTGATAATACCTAAAGAACTTTCTTCTACTTTTTGTATTATAAAATGTAGTGCATCTATTTTTTTTTCAAATTCTTTATTTGACCCAAATACACAATATTTGTCATCATCATAATATAAAAATTCATTAATATCTGTCCCTAAAACAATTTCACATCCATAAACCATTTATATTATAAGTATAAACATACTTTTTAAGCAATATAACCTTGATTAGATATTATATATTTATTTTCCAAGAATGAATACTACAACATTCTGATGTTAAGATAATAGAGTTTTCTATAATATGGATAGCTTGAATATCATCTGTATGTTTATCATAAGATTGTAAACAATTATTATTATTTACACCTTTGAAACTTTCAGTTGAACACTTATTTTTTATAATTTTGATATTGGAAAATATTCAAAAATTTTTTCTGGGTTTTCATACCAATAAATTGTATCAATTAATTTATTTGTTTTACCATCATAAATACCTATTCCTGGATCTGGAAAATCTTTGCCTTCTCGAGATTTTTGCTACATTATCGAAGAAATTATATCTGAAGCAAATAGCTAACAATTACCATAAAATATTCCTCTTTTTCCTGAAAATCCATTAAAATCATGTTCAAAATATATATTTTTATGTGTTATATCCATATTTTCCAATTTTTCTGCAATTTTTTTTACTTTTTCATAAAAAAAATATAAATGTTATTTATGGATAAAATAAATTGTTTTCCTGGTGGTCATGTACAAATGGGTTCATGAGCTCAAGAAGAAGTTGCAAATATTTTTAAAGAAGTTTTACAAAAATACAATGGAATGTTTCATACAATTGTATTTGCTATTTTGGAAGTTAATAAAAAAGATTATATAGTTTAGAATTCTAATTTGGAAAAGTCTAATTATGAGATTTTCAAGAAAATTTTGTTGAAGTAATCTTATGAATATATAATTAATAAAATCCTAGATATTGTAATTGTTTTTCAGTAAAATTTAATCCTTTTGATTTCATTTTCATATTTATATATGTTGCATCTTCTTTCATAATTTTTTTTTTTCAGTAGATATTTTTAAGGTTACTTAAAAATTAAAATATTGAACAATTTAATATGTTTGGAATCTTTAATAACGGAATTAAGAAGAGTTTGCCACAAGCAAAAAGGTATCTATCAACTGGAGGAGTGAATAGAAGCCAAGATTTTGTGGACATGGTTAAAGGTTTGAGTATTGCTGGAGCAATTTTGGGAATATTTGGTATAGGAGTGAAATGTGTGGATGGGCTTAGTAATAGGAAAACTGGAGAAAGTTTTATTGATTTGAAGAAGGTTTGGGGATAAATTATTTCTGGACATCTGGCACATACCATATTGTTCTGTTTTGAAACTTCATTTTCTCATTGTGAACTTTCTCATTCTTTGCTGTGAATTCTCTAAAGTAAACAAGTGGTATGTAACATATCGCAACATCTTCATAAAAATACTTCACTTTACAACTCTCTGTTTGTATAGTGAAACTAGTAGTCATTATCTTCTTCACACACTTTATAAGTGTTTCAAGTTCATCATCAGTTATATCTACGAACTTTCTAAAAGGAGATATTTTTGCACAATATAGAGCATCGGCTCTGATATAGTTCCCAACTCCTGCCAAATATTTTTGATCTAGCAAGAGATCACCAATAAGTTCATCTTGGTTGCGTTTCTTTTTGAATTTGTCACGGAGTGTTTTGGCGACATCTTTTATGGACATGTTGGATTTGAGGAGATCTACACCCAATGTTTTGAGTTTTTTCTGGACTCTTTCACATCCTTTGTAAATATTTATTGTTCCATTGTTAAGTTTGTCCCTTAAATAGAGATTACCACATGATGTCACGAATTTGACTCTGTTATAGTCCTCTTTGTCCCCAACACTTATGCGACCTTTCAAACCGAGTGTTACAAATATGTACCAATCATCTTCCAATTCCCAATATATAAATTTTCCTTTACAATTGAATCCGGTAATTTTGAGAGGAAGTTCAGATCTGAGTGCATCAAGATTGTCAATGAGTTTGGAACTTTTTGCGTTTTTCTTCTCTTTTTCTGTCAAATAATAGCGACCGCTAAGAATATCTATCTTTTTTAAAGTGCAATCTTTGTAATGTTTGTTGAAATAGTTCGATAGAACTGCAACTTCTGGTCCTTCTGGCATCTTGATATACTACCTTATATATTTTTTAAGATACGGATAAATCGATTTAAAGATTAACTATTATAATGTAGTGTAATCAAATGGCAGAAGTAGCATCAAATGGAAACAATGTGCTGAGTGCACTTATTAATGGACGAAATGTTTACAAATACAATATTTATGAGTCTTTGCGTATTCGGGGTGAGAATGAGTCTAATGATGGTGAGTCTCATACTTCAAAAAACAGAAGTAAGAGGTCCAATGATATGGATATGAACGATAATCTTGTACATGTTGCAGAAGATGATGATGGATGGTTGGATGTGACACGAAAGAATGACGGACCATTGAAGTATGATGAGACAACATGGCAGTACAAGATGATTAATGATTTGTATATCTTCAAGGATGATGGAACATCTGTGTTGGATATTTTCAACTTATCGAATCTGAACAGGAAGTATAATAAGGCAAGGAATAATTATTATAGGAATAAGTATGTGGAGCGAATGATGAAGACTATCTCTCAGGCTGGATGGGAGAATATTAAGGAGTTGGTCACAGAGAAGTATAAGGTGAGTAGGTGAGTTTAGTTGATGATAGAATAACAATCTTTTTCAAAAAAATATTTTTACAAAGGATAAGTAAAAATATTGATATAATATATATGAGTGAAAACGAAAACACTCTTGATAGTATAAGTAATGTTTTATCTAAAAAACATATTGGTACAAATATTGTTTATGGAAGGTTAAATAGTGAATTGAGAAGTGCAATAGATAGTAAAGACAAGCATAAAATTATATATATTGTATCCAAAATACTATTGAAAGGTGTGGATAGTATGAATAGACATAGTGGTGATCGTGTTGTGCATGCTCAATCTAAACAGTTATATGATGAATCTTTAAAGTATATGTGTCAAAAAAGTTTTGATTGTAACGAGACAGACATACGTACATTGAGAAATAAAATATTGGAACAGCTAGAAAAGAAAAGTGGTAAGTTTAATAGAAGTTTTGGAATTTTGAAAAGTGAGTTTTATAAAAACCCTGATGGTAAAGTGATTGTTGTTAGAATTATTGAGAGAAGTCTTAGAAGTGTTGTCAAGAGATGTAAAAGTGGTGAGTGTAATAGCAAAGGTGATGAATCCAAATTGTTGTATGAAGATGCATTGAAATATCTGTGTTGTATTGTGAAAAGCAAGAGTATGGAATCCGAAATATTTATCTTCAAAGCTACATGTGAAGCTAAACTAAGAGAAGAAATAAGTAATTATAAGAAAGCATTTAAAGAATATAAATACTTGAAAGATTGGATAAAATTCGATGTAAAGCTTGTTAATCATGTTCAAGATTATCTCGATGGTACAGTTAAAAACATTGAAGAAGAATTTGGAAAGATATCTTATACTGATGTGGTGTCTCTTGATGAACTGAATAAACATGTCAAAATATTTACGAATTTAATGAATGTTTATAATAAAATATTGACATCAAGACTCAATCAATTAAAAAAATTGCGAGAAATTATAGATACTTTTGATAAGTATGAATTATCCCCTGATGAAAAAATTGAGTTGAAAAATATTTTAACACGAATTTACAAAGGTATTATTGAACATGACTATAAAATGAGTAATTCAAACACAATTCTTTTTAAAAATCTTATTGGATATAAGTTACCAAAAAAAGAGAAAAAATCCTTACTGTATAATTTGAAAATTTTACAGGTACAAAATAAATCCAAGAAAAGGAGAAAATTTGTTGTTTTTAAAGTTAAGGGAAAAAGTGAATTGACTGAATATATTCAAAAAATTCGGAATAATGATAAGGTTGATCTTAAGAAATTGTTATTATATGTTTTGAATAATCATGAATATGATATTGATAAAAAAATGAATATTTACAAGAATATTTGTTCAATTTTGAAAAAATGTAAAAGAGATAAGAAGACTCATGGTGAGTTATATGACATACAGATTAAACTAAGAAATAATCTTGTGAAAAGCAAATTACAAGAAATAAAACGCAAAATAAAGAAAAAAGAGGAATATAAAGAAATAAAAATTTCTGATATTTTTGAAATTAATAATATAAAGTTATAAGGTATTATCCTTTAGTAAAAACAACAGAGAGACCAATTTTTATGCTATAAAAGGTAAAGGTCTGTAAATGAGTTAAGGTATAAACGTAAAATGATTTTTTCGTTTGGCAACTTACATTTTACAACCTGTATAATTATAAATAATCTCATTTTTCATTATTATTTACA